>OEIU01000403.1_pt1 | contig 42004 bp, 37 predicted proteins | sample 1539221 | NCBI WGS metagenome assembly OEIU01 (sample SAMN03792071, study PRJEB22550) | activated sludge metagenome | feature: wastewater treatment plant; material: activated sludge; isolation source: Wastewater treatment plant of a petroleum refinery complex | place: Argentina: Zarate | collected... | reverse complement strand
GGCTGACCGCCGAGAAGGTCGCGCAGCAGTGGAAGGTGACGCGCGAGGCGCAGGACGCGTTCGCGCTGGCCTCGCACCAGAAGGCGATCGCCGCGCAGCGCGCCGGCGAGTTCGCCGACGAGGTCAGCCCGATCGACGTCGTCGAGCGCTTCCCGAACCTCGCCAGCCGCGAGATCGAGGTGCGCACCCGCCGCGTCGAGCTCGACGAGGGGCCGCGCGCCGACACGACGATCGAGGCGCTGGCGAAGCTGCGCGCGGTGTTCGCCGCGCCGCGCGACCCCGGCGGCAAGCCCACCGGCATGGGCAGCGTCACCGCCGGCAACAGCTCGCAGACTTCGGACGGTGCGGGGGCGTTGATCCTGGTCTCTGAGCGCGTCCTCAAGCAGTTCGGGCTCGTGCCGTTGGCGCGCTTCGTGTCGTTCTCGGTGCGCGGCGTGCCGCCGAAGATCATGGGCATCGGGCCGAAGGAGGCGATCCCGGCTGCGCTGAAGGTCGCCGGGCTGAAGCTCGATGACATGGGCTGGATCGAGCTGAACGAGGCGTTCGCCGCGCAGGCGCTGGCGGTCATCCAGGACCTGGGGCTGAATCCCGAGGTGGTCAACCCGTTGGGCGGCGCGATCGCGCTCGGCCATCCGCTGGGCGCTACCGGCGCGATCCGCGCGGCGACCGTCGTTCATGCGCTGCGCCGCCGCCAGCTGAAGTACGGGATGGTCACGATGTGCGTGGGCACCGGCATGGGTGCTGCGGGGATCTTCGAGCGGGTCTGACGCCCGCGATCGGGCGGACTCCCGGGGGCGGGGCTGGTCGGCGAGGGAGGTCGTACATGGCGCAGGCGGGGGACGGGTTGGCGCAGGGGCGCGCGGAGCGATGCGAATTGCGCACCGGGGACGGCTCGGTGGTGGTGGCGAACCGGTTCGACGCGACACAGGCGCGCGCAGCGGTCGTGGTCGCGCCGGCGATGGGCGTGCCCCAGGCCTTCTATCGCGACTTCGCCGCCTGGCTCGCGCAGCGCGGCTTCGACGTGCTGACCTTCGACTACCGCGGCATCGGGGAGTCGGCGCCGCGCTCGCTCAGGCGCTTTCGCGCCAGCATCGACGACTGGATCCGATTCGATTTCGAGGCGGCGATCCGCGACGCGCGCGCGCGCGCCGGCGACCTGCCGCTGTTCGTGGTCGGCCACAGCCTGGGCGCGCAGTTGCTCGCGCTGTTGCCTTCGGCCGGCGAGGTGCGCGCGCTGGTCGCGGTCGCGGGCGGCAGCGGCTACTGGCGCGGCTTTCCGGCGCGCCTGCGCCCGATGCTGCTGCTGATGCTGCACGGCGCCGCGCCGCTGACGATGCCGTTGGCCGGCTACTTCCCGGGACGCCGCCTGCGCATGATCGGCGACCTGCCGGCCGGGGTGATGCGTCAGTGGCGACGCTGGTGCCTCGACGAGGACTACCTGGTGGGCGTCGAGCCGGGCGCGCGCGAAGCTTACGAACGCGCACGCTTCGACCTGCTGTCGCTGACCTTCACCGACGACATGATGATGCCGCAACGCAACGTCGATGCGCTGCACGCCCACCTGCGCAACGTACGGCGCGATTCGCGCCGCATCTCGCCGGCCGATGCGGGCGGCCCCGTCGGCCACGTCGGCTTCTTCCGGCGTCGATATCGCGATACGCTCTGGCCGCTCGCGGCGGACTGGATCGGCGCGCGCGTCTGAACCACGAGGAGAATCGAAGATGGACGTGCTGACCCGCGTCGCCGACGGCATTGCGACGATCGCGATGAACCGCCCGGCGAAGAAGAACGCCCTGACCGCGCCGATGTACCGGGCGATGGCCGACGCGCTGCGCGCCGGCGACGCCGATCCCGCGGTGCGCTGCATCGTGATTCACGGCACGGCCGACGCGTTCACGGCGGGCAACGACCTCGAGGACTTCCTGAACAATCCTCCGCTCGGCGACGACGCGCCGGTGTTCAGCTTCCTGACCGCGTTGCCCGCGTGCACGAAGCCGCTGGTCGCGGCAGTCGCCGGCCCGGCGGTCGGCGTCGGCACGACGATGCTGCTGCATTGCGACCTGGTCTACGCCGCCGACAACGCCCGATTCGCGCTTCCGTTCTCCCAGCTCGGGCTGTGTCCCGAGGCGGCGTCGAGCCTGTTGCTGCCGATGATCGTCGGGCACCAGCGCGCGGCCGAAAAGCTGATGCTCGGCGAGCCGTTCGGTGCGGACGAGGCGCGCGAGATGGGCCTGGTGAACCGGATCCTGCCGGCGGCCGAGACGATCGGCTACGCGCTCGCGCAGGCCGCGAAGCTCGCGCAACTGCCGGCGTCTTCGCTGCGGGTGACGAAGCGGCTGATGAAGGCAGGGCTCGGTGCGTCCATCGTGCAGCGAATGCACGACGAGGGCGCCGAGTTCCGCGCGATGCTGACCGCGCCGGCGGCGCGCGAGGCGTTCAGCGCGTTCCTCGAGAAGCGCAAGCCGGACTTCACGAAGGCCGGCTGAGCGCTTCGCCGTCCGCCGGGTCCCGCGGTGCCGCCGCAGGCGAGGCGGGCGGGGCGGGGCGGATCGACGGGTCGAGCTTCATCGCCGACTTGATCAGCAGCTGCGCCGAGACCGGCGCGGTCAGGAACAGGAACAGCGTGATCAGGAACTCGTGCACGCTCGGCCTGCCGCCGTCGACCGAGAACCAGATCGACGAGGCGATCAGCACGCAGCCGACGCCGAGCGTCGTGGCCTTGGTGGGACCGTGCAGCCGCTTCAGGAAATCGGACAGTTTCGCGAGCCCCCAGGAGCCTACGAGCGCGAAGAACGCACCGGTCAGGAGCAGCGCCGCGAGCAGCGCGTCGAGCCAGAAGGGCAAGGCGGTCATTCGAACCTCCGGTTCAGGCGGCCGGGCATCGTTCACTCCGCGATGTCGCCGCGCAACAGGTACTTCGACAGCACCACCGTGCCGACGAAGCCGAGCATGCTGATCATCAGCGCCACCTCGAAGTAGAGCGGCGTACCGTAGTGCAGGCCCGCCAGCACCAGCAGCGCCAGTGAGTCGATGTAGAGCGTGTCGAGCGCGAGCACGCGGTCCGGCAGCGACGGGCCGCGGAGCAGTCGCCACATCGCCAGCAGCAAGGCGAGCGCGAAGGCGCCGGTGGCGATCGGAAGCGCGACGGCGGTCATCGTTCGAAGATCTCCCTGAGCGGCGCCTCGTAGCGCTCCTTGATCGACGCGACCAGCGCCTGCTCGTCGTCGACGTTGAATGCGTGGACCAGCAGGTACCTTCTGTCGTCGGTCAGGTCGGCCGACAGCGTGCCCGGCGTCATCGTGATGATGCCCGCCAGCGTCGCGACGCCGTGCGGATCGCGAATCGACAGCGGCACCCATACGAAGCGCGGATGAATGCGCGATTCGGGACCCAGGATGCGGCGCGCCACCTCGACGTTGGACCTGACGATGTCGGCCAGCACGCGAAGCGCCAGGCGAATCACGACGCCGGGCCGGCGGATGCGTGGCGGTTCGACCCTGAAGCCGCCGAAGATCCGCGGCAGCGCGATCGCGAAGATCGCCGCGAGCACGAGGTTGCCGGGCGATGCCGACTGGTTCAGCATCAGCCACGACACGAACAGCGTTGCGCTGAGCAGCGGCGCCGGCAGCAGTCGCTTCAACGCTTGTCTCCCTTGGCGCCGCCGCGCTCGCGCATCTCGCGGCGAATGTCGATCGCCGCGGGAACGGGACGGGCGCCGAGCACGGCTCCGACATAGGCCGCCGGATCGAACAGCTGTCGCGACGCAGCGGACGTGTAGGCGTGCAAGGGGCCGGCCCAGGCTGCGGCCGCGGCCATCGCCGCGACGAGCAGGCCGATTGCCGCGAACTGCCCCGGTGTCGATCTGGCAGCGTCCGGCACGCTGGCCGGTGTCGCGGGCGATCGCCAGAACAGCACGCTGCCGGCCCGCGACAGTGCGACGATCGTGCCCAGGCCGGCGAGCAGCACGACCGCCCAGGTTGGCACGGCGAGCGCAGACCCGATCGCCGCGTCGAGCAGCAGCGCCTTGCCGAGGAAGCCGGCAAGCGGTGGCAGGCCGCCCGCGGCTGCGGCGCAGAAGAAGAAGGCGGCGCCGAGCAGGGCCGGCGACGTCGTCACCGGCGCCGGCTGCAGCCGGTCGCCGGCCTCGCCTCGCAGGCTGGTCACGCGGTCGACGATCAGGAACAGGGCCGCCGCCATGAGCGTGCTGTGCACGAGGTAGAACAATCCGGCGGAGACCGTCTCGGCGCGTCCGAGCCCGAGCGCCAGCAGCAATGTGCCCGCCGAGGCGACGACGAGGTACGCCACGAGGCCGCGAAGCCGCGTCGAGGCCAGCGCGCCGATTGCACCGAGCGCGAGCGTGCCCAGCGCGAGCCAGGCCAGCCAGGGCCATGCGACGTTGGCCGCCAGGCCGCCGCCGTCGCCGAACACCAGCGTGTAGACGCGCGCGATCGTGTAGACGCCGACCTTGGTCATGATGGCGAACAGCGCGGCGACCGGGGCGGTTGCGGATCCGTAGGTCTCGGGCAGCCAGAAGTACAGGGGCAGGAGCGCCGCCTTGACGCAGAAGACGACCAGCAGCAGCAGCGCCGCGGTGCGGATCAGCAGGGCGTCGCCGGCGGGCAGCAGCGGCACGCGCATCGCGAGGTCGGCCATGTTCAGCGTGCCGGTCAGCGCGTACAGCAGCGCGACCGCGATCAGGAACAGTGACGATCCGGCGAGGTTGAAGACCACGTAGTGGATCGACGCCCGCAGCCGCGCCCTGCCGAGGCCGTGCAGCAGCAGGCCGTACGAGGCGATCAGCAGCACTTCGAAGAACACGAACAGGTTGAACAGGTCGGCGGTCAGGAAGGCGCCGTTCAGGCCCATCAGCTGGAACTGGAACAGCGCGTGGAAGTGGGCCCCCCGGTTCGCGTCGCGATTGCGTGCGTAGAGCAGGCTGGCCAGCGCCACCAGCGCGGTGAGCACCAGCATCAGCGCGGCCAGTCGATCGAGCGCCAGCGCGATGCCGTACGGCGCCTGCCAGTTGCCGAGCAGATAGGCCTGCACCTGTCCCTGCGCGGCCTGCACGGCCAGCGTGGCCGCGATGGCGAGTTGCGCCAGCACCGACAGCATCGTGATCGCCGGCACGAGCCTCTCGGCGCGGCGCTCGGCCAGCAGCAGCAGCGCGCCCGTCATCAACGGGAGCACCACCGGCAGGATGATCGCGTGCGGCCAGTTCATCGGCTGCCCGGCGGCGTGCGAGGGGGTGCGCTGGCCGGAGCCGTCATCGCGACGCCTCCTCGCGATTCGGGTCGTCGCGGTCGCCGTCGACGTGATCCGATCCGACCTGCAGCGCCGCGCGCAGCGCGATGACCAGCAGCAGCGCGGTCATTGCGAAGCCGATGACGATCGCGGTCAGGACCAGCGCCTGTGGCAGCGGATCGGCGTACTGCTGCAGCGTCGGAGGGAGCGCGGGATCGAGGATCGGCGGCGCGCCGACCCTCAACCGACCCATCGTGAAGATGAACAGGTTGACCGCGTACGAAAGCAGCGTCAGGCCGAGGATCACGTCGAAGGTGCGTGCGCGCAGCATCAGCCAGACGCCGCAACCGGTCAGGACGCCGAGCGCGGAGGCGATCAGCAGGTTCACGGCGCCTGCCTCGCCCGGCCGAGTTTCGCGATCGAAACGAGCGCGACCATCGTCGCGCCGACCACGGTCAGGTAGACGCCGAGGTCGAACACGGCGGCGCTGGCGAGCGGCACCGCTCCCACCACCGGCCACAATGGATAGTCGTAGCTGCTGGTCAGGAAGGGCGCGCCGAAGAACCAGCTGCCGATGCCGGTCGCGCCGGCGACCAGCAGTCCCCACCCGATCCACGGCCGGAAGTCGGTGCGCATGCGCGCACCGACGAAGCGCTGGCCGCTGGCCACGTACTGCAGGATCAGCGCGATCGCGAGCACCAGGCCTGCGATGAATCCGCCGCCGGGAAGGTTGTGGCCGCGCAGGAACAGGTACGCGGAAACCAGTGCCGCCAGCGGCAGCATCAGCCGCGAGACGACGGCCAGCATCAACGGATGGATGTCGCTCTCGGGCGCTGCGCCGGCATCGCGCGTGCGCGGCGCCGGCATGAAACCCGCGAGAAGCGCGTGGATCGCGATGCCGGCAATGCCGAGCACGGTGATCTCGCCGAGCGTGTCGAAGCCCCGAAAGTCGACCAGGATGACGTTGACCGCGTTCGAGCCGCCGCCCTCGGAAATGCTGGTTTCGAGGAAGTACGGGGCGATCGAACGCGACGGCCGTTCGAGGACGGCAAGGGCGATCGCGGCGATGCCGAGGCCCGCGGCGGCCGCGATCGCGGCGTCGCGCCAGCGGCGCAGCCTGTCGCGCTCGGGCGGGCTCTCCTGCGGAAGCCAGTTCAGGGCCAGCATCATCAGGACGATCGTCACGACCTCGACCAGGATCTGCGTGAGCGCCAGATCGGGCGCGGAGAAGTGCACGAAAGCGAGGCTCACCATCAGGCCGACCGCGCCCAGCGGGACCAGCGCCAGCAGGCGCCGGCGAAAGCCGACCGCGGTCGCGATCGCGGCCATGACGCCGATCGCCCAGACGATCGCGGAGGCGGCGTCGACCGGCGGCGACGCCTCGAGGGCGGCGGCTGCCTGCGGCGCCGGTTGGCCAGCCGGCAGGAGCGGCAGTGCCCCGGCGGCGAGCGCGAACACGACGAGCAGCGCCAGGTATCGCTGGAGGCTGCCGTTCTGCAGTGCCTGGGTCAGGCTGCGGGCGCCGGCTACCAGCCCGGCGAGGGACGCGGCGAACAGCTCGCGTCCGCCGCGCGGGAAGTGGATGACTTGGTGCAGGTCGACGCGGCGCTGCAGCCCGAAATAGAGCGACAGCCCGCCGACCAGCGCGACGGCGCTCATCGCCAGCGGCAGGTTCAGGCCATGCCAGATCGCCAGGCTGTAGTCGGGCAGCGACGATCCGAGCGTCGCCTGCGCTGCGACCGCGAGCAGCGGGCCGACGACGACTGCCGGCGCGATGCCCACCGCCAGGCATAGCAGCACGAGCAGTTCGACCGGGACCCGCATGAAGCGCGGCGGCTCGTGCGGGGTCTTCGGCAGGTCGATCGGTTCGCCGTTGAAGAAGGTGTCGTGGACGAAGCGGGCGCTGTAGGCAACGCTGAAGATCCCGGCGATCGTCGCTCCCAGCGGCAGCGCGATCCCGAGGGCCCAGCCGCTTCCGCGCTCCAGGGTCTCGGCGAAGAACATCTCCTTCGACAGGAAGCCGTTGAGCAGCGGCACGCCGGCCATGGATGCGGCGGCGACCATGCCGAGCGCGCCGGTGATCGGCATCGATTTCCACAGGCCGTTCAGGCGGCGCATGTCCCGGCTGCCGGTTTCGTGGTCGATGATGCCGGCCGACATGAACAGCGAGGCCTTGAAGGTCGCGTGGTTGAGGATGTGGAAGACGCCCGCGACGACCGCCATCTTCGTGTCCAGCCCGAAGAGCATCGTCACGAGGCCGAGGTGGCTGATCGTCGAGTACGCCAGCAGCCCTTTCAGGTCGTGCTCGAAAATGGCCAGGTAGGCTCCGACCAGCAGCGTTGCCAGCCCGGTCAGCGTGACGATCCAGAACCACTCGGAGGTACCGCCCAGCGCCGGATACATGCGGGCGAGCAGGAACACGCCGGCTTTCACCATCGTCGCAGAATGCAGGTAGGCCGACACCGGGGTGGGCGCGGCCATCGCGTGCGGCAGCCAGAAATGGAACGGGAACTGCGCGGACTTGGTGAACGCTCCGAGCAGCACCAGCAGCAGCGTCGGCACGTACAGCGGATGCTCGCGGATGACCGCGCCTGCGGCCAGCACGTCGTCGAGACGGTAGCTTCCGGCGACGTGGCCGAGCAGCAGCACGCCGGCGAGCAGGCACAGCCCGCCGCCGCCGGTGATTGCGAGCGCCATCCGGGCGCCCTGGCGCGCGTCGCTGCGGTGGGACCAGAAGCCGATCAGCAGGAACGATGCCAGGCTGGTCAGTTCCCAGAACACCACCAGCAGCACCAGGTTGTCCGCCAGCACGACGCCGAGCATCGCGCCCATGAACAGCATCAGGAACATGAAGAAGCGCGCTGGCGGGTCCTCGTGGTGCAGGTAGTAAGCCGCATAGAGCACCACGAGCGCGCCGATGCCGAGGATCAGCAGCGCGAAGAGCCACGCGAGCCCGTCCATGCGAAAGCCGAGCTCGAGGCCGAGCCCGGGCAGCCACTCGATCGACCAGCGCAGCACCTCGCCGCCGAACACGGGCCCGGCGGCGGCGGCCAGCAGCGCGCAGCCGCCGAGCGTCGCGAGCCCGGCGGCCCACGCGACGAGGCTGCGTGCGCGGTTCGGAAAGCACGCCAGCAGCAGCGACGCCGCGAACGGCAGCGCGGCGAGCAGCGGGAGCAGCGCTGCTGCTGGCGCCTGGCTCACCGTGCCGCGGTCCTGGGCGAAGGACGCCGGATCGACATGGCGACCAGCGTCACGATGGTGATCGGCAGGACGAACGACAGCATGATGCTGGAGTACCCGGCGAGCGCGTCGTGCTGTTGGGCGGCCAGCACCAGGTATGCCGCGTAGGCTGCGTAGTAGCCGAGGAAGACGGCGCCTTCCCAGCGGGCGATCTCGCGACCGGTGAGCAGCACCGGCAGGCACGCCGCGGCGACTGCCAGCATGACCCAGAGGTCGAAGTTCATGACCGCCGGTGCGATCGACAGCGGTGCAGGCGAGACGACGCCGGCCAGCCCGAGGCAGGCTGCGATGTTCAGGATGTTGCTGCCGACCACGTTGCCGACGGCGATGTCGCGCTCGCCGCGCCACGCGGCGACGACCGACGCTGCGACCTCGGGCAGCGACGTGCCGGCCGCAACGATGGTAAGGCCGATCACCAGGTCGCTGACGCCGAACGCGCGGGCGAACGCGACTGCCGCGTCGACCAACAGTTGGGCACCGAAGACGAGTCCGGCGAGCCCGGCCACGATCAGGCCTGCCTGCGCAGTCCAGTGCGAGTCCCAGCCGCGGCGCGCTGCCCGAACCAGCGCGTCGGGCGGCGACGCCTGCGCGGCGCCGCCGCGCGCCGGGTCCCGCTGCGCGCGCGCGCGCGACTGCCAGAGCAGGAAGCCGACATAGGCGAAGGTCGTCGCGACCAGCAGGGCGGCGTCGAGTCGGCCGAGCTGGCGATCGAGGACGAGTACCACCAGCAGCAGCGAGCAGCCGATCATGATCGGCACCTCCTGCCGGATCAGCTGCGAATGCACGGCCAGCGGCGTGATGAGCGCCGACAGGCCGAGGATGAACAGCACGTTGAAGATGTTGCTGCCGACCACGTTGCCGATTGCGACGTCGGTCTTGCCGCCGAGCACTGCGCCCACCGAGACGGCGATTTCGGGCGAACTGGTGCCGAGCGCGACGATCGTCAGCCCGACGACCAGCGGCGACAGGCCGAACGAGACGGCCAGTTTCGAGGCGCCGCGAACCAGCGCTTCAGCGCCGACGACCAGCGCCACCACGCCGGCCGCGAACAGGAAGAGGGTCATGAGCACTTCGACGTCCGGAAGGGCGCCCAAGTCTACCGTCAAGGTGCGGCCGGATCACGCAAGCCCCACGAAAGCGTGGGGAAGCCAGCGTCGCCCGCGACCGTCATGCCGGCGGCAGCGGGCGGGGGCGCCGCTGCTCGTCGGTCGCGACATAGGTCAGCGTGGCCTCGGTGACCTTGACGATCTCGTCGTTCAACTGGGTGCGCTGCGCATAGACCTCGACGAACACCGTGAGCGACGTGCGGCCGACGCGCACGACGTCGGCGTAGAAGCTCAGCACGTCGCCGACGAAGACCGGCTGCTTGAACAGGAACGAGTTGACCGCGATGGTGGCGATGCGGCCGTTGGCCCGGCGCATGGCCGGCAGCGCGCCGGCCATGTCGACCTGCGCCATGATCCAGCCGCCGAAGACGTCGCCGTGGACGTTGGCGTCGGCGGGCATCGGCACCACCCGGAGCTCGGGGATGCGCCCTGGCGGCAGCGTCGTCGGCGTGGATTCCATGGTCGTGGCGCGGAGTTGGCGGGCTTGGGCCCAGAATAACGGTTTGCCTGCGGAACGCACAATGCGCCGATCCACCGTCCTCGACCCTCCCGCCGCGCCCGGCACTTCCCCCGTGCGCGGCGACTGGCACACGATCGGGCGACTCCTGCCGTATCTGTGGGCCTACCGCTGGCGGGTCGGCCTGGCCCTGACCTGCCTCGTCGCCGCGAAGTTCGCCAACGTCGGCGTGCCGCTGGTGCTCAAGAGAATCGTCGACGCGCTCGACGTGAAGTCCGGCGACGCGCGCGCCGCATTGGTCGTTCCGGTCGCGCTGCTGGTCGCATACGGGCTGCTGCGGGTCGGCGTGACGCTGTTCACCGAGCTGCGCGAGGTGATCTTCGCGCGCGTCACGCACGACGCGTCGCGCACGATCACGCTGCAGGTGTTCCGGCACCTGTTCTCGCTGTCGCTGCGCTTCCACCTCGAGCGGCAGATGGGCGGCATGTCGCGCGACATCGAGCGCGGCTCGCAGGGCATCAGCAGCCTGATCTCCTACACGCTGTACAGCATCCTGCCGACGCTGGTCGAGATCACGCTGGTGATCGGCTACCTGGTCGTGCACTACGACGCCTCGTTCGCGACGATCGCGCTGGCCGCGCTGGTGCTCTACGTCGGCTACACGGTGAAGGTCACCGAGTGGCGCACGCAGTTCCGGCGCCAGATGAACGAGCAGGATTCGCGCGCCAACACCCGGGCGATCGACGCGCTGATCAACTACGAGACGGTCAAGTACTTCAACAACGAGGAGTTCGAGGCGCGCCGGTACAACGAGAACCTGGTCGCGCGGATGCGCGCCGGAATCCGCGCGCAGACCTCGCTGTCGGTACTGAACCTCGGGCAGAGCCTGATCATCGCGGCGGCCGTCACGCTGCTGGTCTGGCGCGCGACCGCCGGCGTGGTCGCCGGCACGATGAGCCTCGGCGACCTGGTGCTGGTCAACGCCTTCATGATCCAGCTCTACATCCCGCTGAACTTCCTGGGCGTGCTGTACCGCGAGATCAAGCAGGCGCTGACCGACATGGAGCGGATGTTCCGCCTGATGGGCGAGCACCGCGAGGTTGCCGACGCGCCCGATGCCCGGCCGCTCGCGCTGGGGCCGAGCCGCGCGCCGCTGATCCGGTTCGAGCGCGTGTCGTTCGCGTACGACCCCGCGCGCCCGATCCTGCACCAGGTCGATTTCACGATGGCGCCGGGCACCACCACCGCCGTGGTGGGTGCCAGCGGGGCGGGCAAGTCGACGCTGGCGCGGCTGCTTTACCGCTTCTACGACGTCGGCTCGGGGCGCATCACGATCGACGGGCAGGACCTGCGCGAGGTCACGCAGTCGAGCCTGCGCGCGGCGATCGGCATCGTTCCGCAGGACACGGTGCTGTTCAACGACACGATCCGCTACAACATCGGCTATGGCCGGCCGGGCGCGGCGCAGGAAGAGATCGAAGCGGCGGCGCGTGCCGCCCAGCTGCACGATTTCATCGCCGCACTCCCGCAGGGCTACGACAGCAACGTCGGCGAGCGCGGCCTGAAGCTGTCGGGCGGCGAGAAGCAGAGGGTGGCGATCGCGCGCACGCTGCTCAAGGACCCGCCGATCCTGATCCTGGACGAGGCGACGTCGGCGCTGGACAGCCGCAACGAGCAGGCGATCCAGGACGCGCTGCGGCGCGTGGCGGTCGACCGCACGACGCTGGTGATCGCGCACCGGCTGTCCACGATCGTCGACGCCGACCAGATCCTGGTGATGTCCGACGGCCGCGTGGTAGAGCGCGGCGACCACGAGTCGCTGCTGCGCTCGGGCGGCGAGTACGCGCGGCTCTGGGCGATGCAGCAGGCCGACGAATCGACGATGGCGGGCGAATCCGCGGCGCCCGGATCGGGCGACGGCCGGCCCGCGCCGCTCAGCGCGAGGGCTTGAACGGCACCGGCGCGCGCGGCGACGGCGGGCGTGCCGACGGCGGCGGACGATACGGGCGGACGCCGGGCGCCGGACGGTGGTGGTGGTCGCCGCCGTACCACCACAGGCCGAAGCTGAACGGCACCCACGGATACCAGCCGTAGTAGGGGTCGTAGTACGGGTAGTACCCGTAGTAGCCCGGGACCACCGTGACCGGGGCCGGCGCGACCGGGGCGGCCCTCAGCATGTCTTCGGACTCGTCGCGGACGGCGTCGATCAGTTCGCTGCCCGCGCCCTGTTGACGCAGCAGGTCGATGTCGGCGCCGCGGGCCGGCGCGAGCAGGCCGCGCTGGCGGATGTCGGCGGCGAGGTCGGCCTGCACGCGGCCGGCGCGCAGTTCGGCGACGATTTCGCCGATGCTCAGCGGCGCCGGCACCGCCGCGTAGGCGCCCGGAACGGCGGTGACCTCGCCGTAGCGCACCCCCTCGGTGGTCACGCAGCCGGCGGTGGCCAGCGTGAGCAGCGCGGCGGCGGCCCGGCGGGCCATGCGTCCGGCGCCGGCGGGCGCAGGGCGGCCCGGGGTGGTCGAGCGGGCGGAGGTGGCGCAGTCCATCCCTTCTGAACGCTCGTGGCGCGGCCGGGTTGACGGAGCCCGCGCCGCAGCCCGCCGCGGGCGCGGCGCTGTGCGATCATTGCCGCCCCATGGCGCTGCTGGAGAACCGAATGGCCAGGCACCGGATCGCCGTGATCCCCGGCGACGGGATCGGCAAGGAAGTGATGCCCGAGGGCGTGCGCGTGCTGGAGGGGGTGGCGCGCAGGTTCGGCATCGACCTGCAGTTCGATCATTTCGACTTCGCCAGCTGCGACTACTACGCCCGGCACGGCACGATGATGCCCGACGACTGGAAGGCGCGGATCGGCGGCCACGACGCGATCTACTACGGCGCGGTGGGCTGGCCGGCGACGGTGCCCGACCACGTCTCGCTGTGGGGGTCGCTGCTGCTGTTCCGCCGCGAATTCGACCAGTACATCAACCTGCGGCCGGTACGGCTGATGCCGGGCGTGCCGTGCCCGCTCGCCGACCGCAAGCCCGGCGACATCGATTTCTACGTGGTGCGAGAGAACACCGAGGGCGAGTATTCGTCGGTCGGCGGCAAGATGTTCGCGGGCACCGAGCGCGAGTTCGTACTGCAGGAGTCGATCTTCACCCGCACCGGCGTCGATCGGGTGCTGCGCTATGCGTTCGAGCTGGCGCGCCGGCGGCCGGCCCGTCACCTGACTTCGGCGACCAAGTCGAACGGCATCTTCATCTCGATGCCGTACTGGGACGAGCGCGTGGCCGAGATGCAGCAGCAGTACCCGGACGTCAGGGTCGACAAGTTCCACATCGACATCCTGACCGCGCACTTCGTGCGCAACCCCCACTGGTTCGACGTGGTCGTCGCGAGCAACCTGTTCGGAGACATCCTGTCCGATCTCGGGCCGGCGTGCACCGGCACCATCGGCATCGCGCCGTCGGCCAACATCAATCCGGAGCGCAAGTTCCCGTCGCTGTTCGAGCCCGTCCACGGCTCGGCGCCCGACATCGCAGGGCAGGGGATCGCGAACCCGATCGGCCAGATCTGGTGCGGCGCGATGATGCTCGAGCACCTGGGTTACCCGCAGGCGCACGACGCGATCGTCGCCGCGATCGAGCAGGTGACCGCGCACGGTCCGCGCACACGCGACATGGGCGGCGAGGCCACGACCGTCGACGTCGGCCGTGCGGTCGCCGAGGCGCTGAGGTAGACGCGACATGGACCTGCGCCGGCTCCTGCTCGACGGTTTCAGGGCGGCCGTCGCGGCCGCCGACCCGTTGCAGGTGCTGGCTCCGGCGTTGCCGGACCCCGCGTCGATCCGGCGCGTGCGACGCACGCTGGCGGTCGGCGCCGGAAAGGCCGCGGCAAGCATGGCGATGGCGGTCGAGCGGCACTGGCCCGCCGATGCGCCGCTCGACGGATTGGTCGTGACCCGGTACGCGCACGGCCTGCCTTGCAGGCGGATCGAGGTGATCGAGGCCGGGCATCCGGTGCCCGACGAGGCCGGCGAGCGCGCGGCGGCCCGGATCCTCGAGCGCGCGACGGCGCTCGGCGAGGAGGACCTGCTGGTCGCGCTGGTCTCGGGCGGCGGCTCGAGCCTGCTGAGCCTGCCGGTCGACTCGGTGCCGATGGACGACCTGAGAGCCGTCACGCGTTCGCTTCTCGCGAGCGGCGCGCCGATCCAGGACATGAACGTCGTGCGCAAGCACCTGTCGCGCATCCAGGGCGGGCGCCTCGCGCAGCGCACCCGCGCGCGCGTGCTCGCGCTGATGATCTCCGACGTCGCCGGAGACGACCCGTCGTCGATCGCCAGCGGGCCGTGCTCGCCCGATCCGAGCACGTACGCCGATGCACTGGAGATCCTCGCCCGATGGCGGGTCGCGACGCCCGCCAGCGTGCGCGAGCACCTCGAGCGCGGCGCGCGCGGCCTCGTCGACGAGACGCCCAAGCCGGGCGATCCCCTGTTCGAGCGCGTCCAGGCGCGGATGCTCGCCACTGCGCATGGCAGCCTCGAGGCCGCTGCGGCGGAATTCGCTCGAGCCGGCATTCGTCCGGTCGTGCTCGGCGACACGGTCACCGGCGAGGCGCGCGAAGTCGCGCAGGTGATGGCGGCGATCGGGCGCGAGATCGTCCGCTACGACCAGCCGTTCGAGCGCCCGGTGGCGCTGATCTCGGGCGGCGAATGCACCGTGACCGTTCGCGGTCGCGGACGCGGCGGCCGCTGCGCCGAGTTCCTGCTTGCGCTGGCGCGTGAGCTCGATGGCGTGCCCGGCGCCTGGGCGATCGCGGCCGACACCGACGGCATCGACGGCTCCGAGAGCAACGCCGGCGCGATCGTCGCGCCGGACACGATGGCGCGGGCGTCGGCGGCCGGGCTCGACGCCAGGGCGCTGCTCGACGACAACGACGCCTGGAGCTTCTTCGACGCGCTCGGAGACCTGGTGACGACCGGCCCGACGCGCACCAACGTCAACGACTTTCGCGCGCTGGTACTGATGCCTGCGCGCGATGCCTGAACCCGCCCGCAGCCGCACCGGAGCCGAACTTGGACTCGATCTCGCTCACCCGCCCCGACGACTGGCACCTGCACCTGCGCGACGGCGAAGCGATGCGCGCGGTGGTGGGCGCGAGCGCCGCGCAGTTCGCACGCGCGATCGTGATGCCGAACCTGCGGCCGCCGGTCGCCACGGTCGAGCAGGCGCTCGCGTACCGGCAGCGCATCGTCGACGCGCTGCCCGCCGGGGCCGCGTTCGAGCCGCTGATGACGCTCTACCTCACCGACAACACGTCAGCCGACGAGATCCGGCGCGCGACCGATAGTGGCCGGGTGGTCGCGGTCAAGCTGTATCCCGCAGGCGCGACGACCAATTCGGATGCCGGCGTCACCGACCTGCGGCGAACGTGGCCGGTGCTCGACGCGATGCAGCGCTGCGGGATGCCGCTGCTGGTGCACGGCGAGGTCACCGATCCGCAGGTCGACGTGTTCGACCGCGAGGCGGTGTTCATCGACACCGTGCTGGATCCGCTGCGGCGCGACTTCCCCGGACTGCGCGTCGTGTTCGAGCACATCACCACCCGCCAGGCCGCGCAGTACGTCGCGCAGGCCGGCGCGACGCTCGCTGCGACGATCACCGCGCACCACCTGCTCTACAACCGCAATGCCATCTTCGCCGGCGGGCTGCGGCCGCACTGGTACTGCCTGCCCGTGCTCAAGCGCGAGGAGCACCGGCGCGCGCTGCTCGAAGCGGCGACCGGCGGCAACGCGCGCTTCTTCCTCGGCACCGACAGCGCGCCGCACGCCGCACGGCTGAAGGAGCACGCGGCGGCCTGCGCGGGGTGCTACACGGCGCCGCACGCGATCGAGCTTTACGCGAGCGCGTTCGAGCAGATGGGCGCGCTCGATCGCCTCGAGGCCTTCGCGAGCTTCAACGGGCCCGACTTCTACGGCTTGCCGCGCAACAGCGGGCGCATCACGCTGCGCCGCGAGGCCTGGACCGTCCCGGAGTCGCTGCCGTTCGGTGCCGATCGCATCGTGCCGCTCGCGGGCGGCGAGGCGCTCGCGTGGAAACTGGTGCGCTGATCCGCGATGCCGGCGGCCGCGTCCCGGGCGGGTGCGGCGCCGGCGAAGACTGGTTCGCGCCGTTTCGACCGTCGATGCCGTCCACCGATCCGCGCGCGGCCGGTCGGACCGACCTCGAGTCGCTGAACCGCCTCGCCGCAGCGCGTGGACTGCGTACCGAGAGCGGCCTGCCGCTGCGATTCGTCGACGCGAACGAGGTGCCGTCGGCCGCCTACGAGCGCGTGATTCACGAGCGTGGCGAAGTGCCGACGCGGCTCGCCGGGCCGGGAATGTTGCACGACTGGTTCAACGCGATGGCCTGGATCGCCTGGCCGAGGACCAAGGCGCGGCTGAACCGGCTGCAGTCGGACGCGCTCGCCGCGTGCGACGAGCGCACATCGCGTCGCGGCGCGCTGCGCGACGCGGCGACGCTGTTCGACGAGAGCGGCGTGCTGTTCGTCTGCAGCGACCCGGCGCTGGTCGACGCGCTGCGTCGCTTCGACTGGCGCGCGCTGTTCGTCGAAGGAAGGGATCGTTTTCGCGCGACGGCGCGCGTGCACCTGATCGGCCACGGCCTCGGCGAGAAGCTGCTGGCGCCGTACAAGGCCCTGTGCGCGCACGCGTGGATCGTCGGGGCCGCGCCGGATGCCCCGATCGACGCGCTGGCTGGCGACCCGCTCGACGCGGCGGCGAGCGCGCAGTTGCAGCCCGACACGCTGCGCGCGGCGGCGCTGTGTCCGCTGCCGCTGCTCGGCGTGCCCGGCTGGTGTCCGGACAACGCCGACCCCGTGTTCTACGACGATGCGCGTGTCTTCAGGCCGGGAAGGCGATCGCGTTGACGGCACTCGTCGCCGGACCCGCGGCAGCGTAAAATGCGCAGTGGAGCGGGTCGGGCGATCGCTGGCCGCGGCGCGCAAGCGCCGTCGCTGGAGGAAGGTCCGGACTCCACAGGGCAGGATGCTGGCTAACGGCCAGGCGCAGCAAGCCGCAAGGCCCAAGGCGACGGAAAGTGGAACAGAAAGCACACCGCCCAAGCGGCGCCGGTTCGCCGGCGCCGACGGCAAGGGTGAAAAGGTGAGGTAAGAGCTCACCGCGGACGTGGCGACACGGACGGCACGCCAAACCCCATCCGGAGCAACATCGAATAGGCACGCGCGCGGTCTGCGGACCGCACAGGGCGGCTCGCCCGAGCGTGCGGGTAGATGGCTCGAGCGGCCGGGCAACCGGCCGCCCAGACGAATGATCGTCGCGCCGGTTCGCCGGCGAACAGAATCCGGCCTACAGACCCGCTCCACTTCCTTTCGAGTCCGCGCGCGGGCGATCCGTGGCGCGAACGCGCCCTAGTACGCCGCCCAGAGGTAGAGGAACAACGTGTCGTTGTCGCGGGCGTCGCGTCCGAAGCCGTCGTAGTTGCGCGACGCGCCGTTGAAGCGGCTGTAGGCCGTGTACTGCGCGCCCACGCGCAGGTTCTGCACCGGCGTCCAGAAGACCTCGTACGTCAGGCCGCGCGTGCCGGGGTTTCCGGACAGGTTGCCGTCGACAGGCACGGAGGCGTCCTGCGCGGACGGGTCGGAGACGATCGCCAGCGTGCCCGGATCGTAGCCCGAGGTCTGCAGCGCCGTGTCGGTGCTGCCGGTCAGGTCGAAGAAGCCGATGCTGCCGCCGTAGTGCGCGTGGTAGACGTAGGTCAGCTTCGCGCGAAGCAGGTTCGTGTCGTCGACGGCATTCGTGGCGGGCAGCGGCCCGCCCATCGCGTCAACGAAGGCCACCGGCTGCGCGGCGAGGAAGTCCGGGTAACGATGACGGCTGTGCTCGTAGACGAGTTGCGCGGTCAGTGCGTTCGCATCGGCGAGGTACTGGTACTGTCCGTCGACGCTCCAGTCGGTGAAACGGTGCACTGTCGAGGGGTCCGAAGTCGCGAGCGGATCGTCGTAGATCCTGCTCGACATCCGAGCCGCGCCGAGCATAAGGCTGTGCGCGCCCCAGTCGTGGTTCCACGCCACGCGCAGGTACGGACTCACGCCGCTGAACTGCGTCGTGTCTTCGGGGGCCAGTCCTGCGCTCGTGAACGACCAGAGTCCCCGGGAAGTACCGTAGGCGCCGAGCTCCGCATAGAGCGTGTCGTTCCAGAACGCGTACGCGGACAGGCCGGCGACGTTGCCTCCGGCCGCGAAGCCCGGATAGGGCGCATTGCCGTCGACGAACCGGCTGCTGGTGGGACTCGGAACCGGGACGTACTGCATCCATGCGGCGGCCGTGTTCCACGGATCGGCGACCGACGGATTGTTGTTCAGGCTCAGCCCGAAGACGAGGCTTCGATTTCCGTCGCCGACCGTGTTCGCGTAACGAAGGTCGATGTTGTCGGCGTTGCTGTGCCCGTGGAAGCTGCCGTCGGCGCCGAGCGACGCGTACGGATCGTAGGTCACCTGCGCGAAGCCTCCGACGTGGTCGGTGAGCTTCCCACCCAGGAACAGGCTCGCGGTGGCGAAGATCGGCGAACCATCCTTCTGGAAGTCCTCGTGCGGATCGGGGCTCTTCGACGTGTTCGCGACCCGCGAGACCGAGCCCAGTGCCATGACCGACAGCGGGATCGTGCGCTGCCCCAGGGTATAGCCCAGCAGCTTGAACAGCCGGCCATAGGGCGTGAGCTCCGGGAACTGTCCGCCGGCGTGGCAGGCCGAGCAGTCTTGCCCCGTTTGTCGCTTGAAGAGCGGCAGCGCCTGCGCGGGGTCGGCCGCTGCGGCGAGCAGCGCGAGGGTTGCGCCGAGCGCCATGAGGCGCAGCAGCTTGCGCGCTGCGCCGCCGATATCGATTGACGATCGCTTCATCGCACGACCTCCTCGATCCCGAAGTCGGCACTGTGCGCCGAATCGGGCGCCGACCTCGGCGGCGACGGCACCGGTGCAGGGTGGCGTTCGCCGTGTCTCATGTATCACCTGCGATAGTCTCGCCAAGTGACTCATTCAGTGAAGAAAAGCGCTCACTAACCGGTGCTCGAACAACGGCCGCTAAGTCCCTGTTACGACAAGGAAAAAACCCTTCACGCGACTTGCCATGCCCGGCGCTTTTCCGTACAGTGCAGATTCGTGTAGAAAAGTGCAATTTTGTGGGGCAAACCTCCGCTCTGGCGGGGCGCTTGGCCCCCTTCGAGGGCGGGTCGGAAGGGCATGTTCCAGGGGAGTTCCGCGCTGTTGCTCGACGCGAAGGGTCGGATGACGATCCCGACGCGTCATCGCGACGCGCTCTCCAAGCAATGTGAGGGCTTGCTCACATTGACCCGTCACCCGGACGGCTGTCTGCTGCTGTTCCCCAGGCCGGTGTGGGAAGTGCATCGGGATCGGCTTGCGGCGATGCCGATCGCCGCCCGCGCCTGGGCGCGGATCTTCCTCGGCAATGCGCTCGACGTCGACATGGACGCCACGGGCCGGATCCTCATCTCCCCGGAGCTGCGCACGGCCGTCTCGCTGAACCGCGAGGTGATGCTGCTCGGCATGGGCAGCCACTTCGAGATCTGGGACACCGGGACGCTGGCCGCGAAGGAGCGCGAGACGCTCGCCGCCGGCATGCCCGAGGCGATCGCGAACTTCAACTTCTGACCGGTGGCAACAGACAGTGAGCCGCGGGGGAATCAGGACGCCGACCGATACGGGCACCAGCCGGTGCTGCTCGAAGAGGCGATCGAGGCACTCGCGATCCGCGCCGACGGTCGCTACGTCGACTGCACTTTCGGACGCGGCGGGCACAGCGGCGCGATCCTCGCCCGACTCGGCCCGAAGGGTCGGCTGCTCGCGATCGATCGCGACCCCCAGGCAGTGGCCGTCGGCCGCGGCTGGCGCGACCCGCGCTTCGCGATCGAGCACGCGCGCTTCTCGGAGCTCGACGCGGTGCTCGACGCTCACGGCTTCGACCGGGTCGACGGCGTACTGCTCGACCTCGGCGTCTCCTCGCCGCAGCTGGACGACCCGGCGCGCGGCTTCAGCTTTCGTGAGGACGGGCCGCTCGACATGCGGATGGATCCGACACGTGGATTCTCCGCGCGCGAGTGGCTCCTGCGTGCAACCGAGGACGACATCGCGAAGGTGGTGAAAGACTATGGGGAAGAACGGTTTGCTGTTCAGATTGCAAAGGCGATTGTTGCTCGCCGCGGGGACGCCGGCGAGCAGGCGCTTCGCACAACCGGAGAGCTTGCCGCACTCGTGGCGAGCGTCGTCCGGCGCCGCGGGGGCCGGCCGGAGGTGGGCAAGGACCCGGCCACCCGCACCTTTCAGGCTCTACGGATTCACGTCAATCAGGAGCTTGAGGAGCTCGCGCTAGTCCTCGGGAAGTCGGTCGCGCGCCTGGCAGCGGGCGGGCGGCTGGTCGTCATCAGTTTTCACTCGCTGGAAGACCGGATGGTCAAGCAGTTCATCGCGCACGAGGCCGGACGCGACGCTCCCCGCGATCCCGTCACGGGCGCGGTGCGCCACGCGGCTGCTCCGCGGCTGCGTGCGATCGCAAGGGTGCTGCCCGGCGCGTCGCGCGCGAACGGGCGCGCGCGGCTCGCCAATCCGCGCGAGCGCTCGGCCGTCCTTCGCGTGGCCGAGCGCACCTGAGCGCATTCGAAGCGGACACCCGAGGCATACCGAGGAGGCGACCATGACCCGCGCGAACATCCTGATGTCGGCCCTGCTCGTCGCCTGCGCGCTCGGCCTGGTCACCTCGCAGTACCGGGCACGCAAGCTCTTCGTCGACGTCGAGCGCGCGCAGGCGCAGGCCGCACAGCTCGAGGTGGGATGGAACCAGCTGCAGGTCGAGCAGACCGCGCTCGCCAAGGCGTCGCTGATCGACACGAAGGCGCGCCGCGAGTTGACGATGCAGTCGGTCTCGGCGGATCGCACGCTGCACCTGGTGGTCGACCCGGTCGATCGCGTCGTCCGGCTCGGCTCGCCGCTGCCCAGCGTGGCCGCGGCGGGCGGCAAGCCGGTCGCGCGCAGCAAGGCTGCGGGGGGGCGTTGATGGCGCGCCGTACCAGCCGCAACGTTCCGTTCGCGTCGAACCCGCTGCTGCGGGTGAAGCTGCCTGCGTGGCGCTCGCAGGTCGTGATGCTGATGGTGGCGGTCGCGTTCGTGGCGCTGGCCGCAAGGGCGGTCTGGTTGCAGGTGTTCTCGCAGAACTTCCTGCAGAAGCAGGGCGAGTTGCGCTACGCCAAGACGCTCGAGCTGCCGGCCTCGCGCGGCAAGATCTTCGACCGCAACGGCGTCGTGCTCGCGTCGAGCCTGCCGGCGCGGGCGGTCTGGGCGATTCCGGAGCACGTCGAAGCCACGCCACAGCAGATCGCGTCGCTCGCGAAGCTCCTCGACACGAGCGAGCGCGAGTTGCGTCGCAAGCTCGCCGAGGAGGATCGCAGCTTCGTCTATCTCAAGCGCCAGGTCGACGCCGCCGTGGCCGAACGCGTCGCGGCGCTGCGGATCCCGGGCATCCACCAGCAGCGCGAGTACAAGCGCTATTACCCGCAGGGCGAGACGCTGGCCCACGTCGTCGGCTTCACCAACGTCGAGGACGTCGGACAGGAGGGGGTCGAGCTCGCGCGCAATCCCGATCTCGCGGGCCGGCCCGGAAGCCGGCGCGTGATCCGCGACCGGCTCGGCCAGGTGATCGAGGACGTCGGCGCGGTGCGCGAGCCCCACAACGGCCACGACCTCGCGCTGTCGATCGACAGCAAGATCCAGTTCCTCGCCTTCGATGCATTGCGCGAGGCGGTGCAGGCGAACAAGGCTAAGGCAGGCGCCGCGGTGGTGCTCGACGCGCGCACCGGCGAAGTGCTCGCGCTGGCCAACTGGCCGACCTACAACCCGAACCAGCGCGGCCAGCTTTCCGGGGCGCAATTGCGCAACCGGGCGATCACCGACACGTTCGAGCCGGGCTCGACGATGAAGCCGTTCACCATCGCGCTCGCGCTCGAGCTCGGCGAGGTCACGCCGGGCACCGTGATCCAGACGGCGCCCGGGCGGCTGACGATCGGCCCGAACACGATTGGCGACGCGCACGCGCACGGCCCGCTGACCGTCGAGCAGATCGTGCAGAAGTCGTCGAACGTCGGCACGGCGAAGATCGCGCTCGGCATGCCCGCGCAGAAAATGTGGGAGATGTACGCCGAGCTGGGATTCGGGCAGCCGCCGCGGATCGGCTTCCCTGGCGCGGTCGCCGGGCGCGTGCGGCCGTACCGGAGCTGGCGGCCGATCGAGCAGGCGACGATGTCGTACGGCTACGGCCTGTCGGTATCGCTGCTGCAGCTGGCGCGCGCCTACACGGTGTTCGCCAACGACGGCGAGCTGCTCCCGCTGTCGATGTTCAAGGTCGACGACCCGCCCGCGGGCCAGCGAGTGGTCGCGGCGAAGACCGCGCGCGCGGTCCGGCACATGCTCGAAATGGCCGCCGGTCCCGGCGGCACCGCGCCGCAGGCGCAGATCTCGGGCTATCGCGTGGCCGGCAAGACCGGCACCGCGCACAAGCGCGACGGCGGCAAGTACGTCAACAAGTACCTCGCTTCCTTCGTCGGGCTCGCCCCGGCGTCGGACCCGCGCGTGATCGTCGCGGTCATGGTCGACGAGCCGAGTGCCGGAAAATACTACGGGGGACAGGTGGCGGCACCGGTGTTCGCCCGCATCGTCGGCGACTCGCTGCGCACCCTGCGCGTGCCGCCCGATGCGCCGATGGCGCAACTGTCGGTGCCGGCCGAGGCGGTGAAGGAGAGCATGTGATCGATCAGGCCGGGCAGCAGGCGACGCTCGCCGCTTCGCTCGGGCAGTGGCTGCGCGAGGTGCTCGCTCCGGGTGCCGCACTGGTCGCCGACAGTCGCGCGGTGCGGCCCGGCGACGCCTTCGTCGCGTGGCGCGGTGCGAGCCACGACGGCCGGGACTACATCGGGCAGGCGATCGCCCGCGGTGCCGCGGCGGTGCTCTACGAGGGCGGCGCGGAGGTGGCGTCCGGCGCGGTCGCGAGCCGCGCCGTCTCGGGGTTGCGCGAGCTGGCCGGCCCGATCGCCGCCGAGTACTACGGCCGGCCGAGCGAGCGCCTCGAGGTGGTCGCCGTCACCGGCACGAACGGCAAGACCAGCTGCACGCAGTGGATCGCGCGGGGGCTGGCGAAGGCAGGCCGTCGCGCCGCCGTGATCGGCACGCTGGGCAGCGGCGTCGTTCCCTCCGACGACTCGGCGCCCGTGCTCGATGCGTTCGGCCTGACCACGCCCGACGCGGTCGCCCTGCAGCGGATGCTCGCCGCCTTCGTCGAGGGCGGCGTCGAAGTGGTCGCGATGGAAGCGTCGTCGATCGGCCTCGACCAGGGTCGCCTCGACGGCACGCGGATCGGCACTGCGGTGTTCACCAACCTGTCGCGCGACCATCTCGACTATCACGAGACCGAGGAGGCGTACCTCGAGGCGAAGCGCCGGCTGTTCGACTGGCCCGGATTGCGAACCGCGATCGTCAACGGCGACGACCCGGTCGCGCCGCGGATCCTCGAGGCCCTCCCCGAGTCGGTGCAGACCGTGGCCTTCGGGCAACTGCCCGGCGAGCACGGCTGGCGGGCGCGCCGAAAGCTGTCGGCCTACCAGATCGTCCAGGGGCGCGACGGGACGCAGGTGTCGGTCGGCGGCGACTGGGGCCGCGCGCAGGTCCACCTGCGCGTGATCGGCCAGTTCAACGTCGTCAACGCAATGGCCGTCGCCGCGGTGTGGATGAGCCTGGGAGACGGCTTCGAGGACGCGATGCGGCGCCTCGAGGGGTTGCGTCCGCTGCCCGGGCGCATGGAGCAGGTCGCCATCGACGGCGGGCCGCTCGTGGTCGTGGACTACGCCCATTCGCCCGATGCGCTGATCAACGTGCTCCAGGCGCTGCGACCGATCGCCGACGCGCGCGGCGGCACGCTGTGGTGCGTGTTCGGCGCGGGCGGCGACCGCGACGCGGGCAAGCGCCCGATCATGGGCATGGTGGCCGAGCGCTTCGCCGACCGCGTCGTCGTGACCAGCGACAACCCGCGCAGCGAATCACCGTTCCGGATCGTGTCGGACATCCGGGCAGGGTTCACTCGCGAGCCATGGCTGACCGAACTCGATCGCGAGAAGGCGATCCGCGGCGCGCTCGAGGGCGCCGGCGCCGAAGACGTCGTGCTGATCGCCGGCAAGGGGCACGAGTCCTGGCAGGAGATCGCCGGCCAGCGGTTGCCGTTCTCCGACGTCGAGGTGGCCCGCCGCTGCCTGCAGCAGCGCCAGGAGTCGGTCCGTGTTTGACCTGCGCGAGGCGCTCGGTTGGCTCTCGACGGGCTGCCTGTACGGCGACGGTGGCACCCGCGTCGGCGGCGTCTCGACCGACACGCGGAGCATCGAGGCGGGCGACCTGTTCGTCGCGCTGCGTGGCGAGCGCTTCGACGCGCACGACTTCCTCGCGCAGGCGCAGGCGAGCGGCGCCGTGGCGGTGGGGTTCGAGCGCTGGGTGCCGGGAATCCGCGTTCCAGCGATCCGCGTCGCCGACAGCCGCCGCGCGCTGGGCGAACTGGCCCGCGGATGGCGCAACCGCTTCGAGTTGCCGCTGGTCACCGTCGCCGGTGCCAACGGCAAGACGACGGTGAAGGAGATGCTGTCCGCGATCCTCGCCGAGCAGTTCGGCGAAGCCCGAAGGCTGGCCACGCGCGGCAACCTGAACAACGACGTCGGCGTCCCGCTGACGCTGCTGCGGTTGCGCGACGAGCATCGCGCGGCGGTCGTCGAGATCGGCACCAACCATGCCGGCGAGATCGCCTGGCTCGCTTCGGTGGCGCGGCCGACAGTCGCACTGGTGACCAACGCGCAGCGCGAACACCAGGAGTTCCTGCAGGGCGTCGAGGGCTCGGCGCGCGAGAACGGCGCCTCGATCTCGGCACTGGGCGAGGAGGGCGTCGCCGTGTTTCCGGGCGACGATTCGCAAGCGCCCGTCTGGCGCGAGCTTGCCGGCGCGCGCCGGCGCGTGGAGTTCGGTCTCGACGCCGACGAGCGCTATCCGGTGCGTGCGGCGCCGGATTCGCGCCCCGGCGGTTTCGCACTCGAGGTCGCCGGCGAGCGGGTCGAGGTGCGGCTGTCCATCGACGGGGCGCACAACGTGCGAAACGCGCTGGCGGCGGCGGCCTGCGGGCACGCGCTCGGCATCGGCGCGACGACGATCGCCGCCGGCCTGGCCAGGTTCCGCCCGGCGATGGGCAGGCTCGCGCGGCTGCGCAGCGCAAGCGGGGCGGCGCTCATCGACGACAGCTACAACGCCAATCCCGACTCGGTGCGCGCCGCGATCGACGCGCTGGCGGCCTGCGAGGGCCGTGGCGTGCTCGTGCTCGGCGACATGGGCGAGGTCGGCGAGCAGGGGCCGCAGTATCACCGCGAGGTCGGCGCGTACGCGCGCGAGCAAGGCGTCGCGCACCTGCTCGCGCTCGGCGAGGCCACGCGCGACAGCGTGGCCGCCTTCGGGCCTGGCGGCGAGCACTTCGACGCGATCGAACCCCTGGTCGAGCGTGCCCGCGCCCTGTGCGGGCCCGGTGTCACCTTGCTGGTCAAGGGGTCTCGCTTCATGAGGATGGAGCGCGCGGTCGCGGCGCTCGCGGGCACGGCGTCGAGGGAGCATCACTGATGCTGCTCGAGCTCACGCAGTGGCTGGCCAAGGACATCCGTGCGTTCTCGGTGTTCGGCTACATCACGCTGCGCGCGGTGCTGGCGACGCTGACGGCGTTGGCGATCGGACTGATCTTCGGCCCCGCGCTGATCCGCAAGCTGACCGCGATGAAGATCGGCCAGGCGGTGCGCAGCGACGGCCCGCAGACCCACCTTGCGAAGTCCGGCACGCCGACGATGGGCGGCGCGCTGATCCTGATCTCGATCGGCACGGCCACGCTGCTGTGGGCCGACCTCTCGAACCGCTTCGTCTGGATCGTGCTCGTCGTCACGCTCGGCTTCGGCTGGATCGGCTGGATCGACGACTACCGAAAGGTCGTGCACCGCAACCCGAAGGGGATGTCGGCGAAGGAGAAGTACTTCTGGCAGTCGGCGATCGGGCTGCTGGCGGCGATCGCCCTGGCCTTCGCGGTGCCGGCGCAGACGAACGAGCAGGCATGGGCGCTGTTCACCGACTGGGTCTTCAGCGGCTTCGCCACCGGGTTGCCTGCGCAGGCCGACCTGATCGTGCCGTTCTTCAAGCACATCGCCTACCCGCTCGGCGTGTTCGGGTTCATCGTGCTGACCTACCTCGTCATCGTGGGCACCAGCAACGCAGTGAACCTGACCGACGGCGCCGACGGCCTCGCGATCATGCCGTCGGTGCTGGTCGGCTCGGCGCTGGGCATCTTCGCGTACGCGGCGGGCAACGCGGTCTTCGCCCGTTACCTGCTGATCCCGCACATCCCGGGCGCGGGCGAACTCACCGTCTTCTGCGCGGCGATCGCCGGCGCCGGCCTCGCCTTCCTCTGGTACAACGCGTACCCCGCGCAGGTGTTCATGGGCGACGTCGGCGCGCTGGCGCTCGGCGCCGCGCTGGGAACGATCTCGGTGATCGTCCGGCAGGAGATCGTGCTGTTCATCATGGGCGGCGTGTTCGTCGTCGAGACGCTGTCGGTGATGATCCAGGTCGGCTACTACAAGTACACGAAGCGGCGCTACGGCGAAGGCCGGCGCATCTTCAGGATGGCGCCGCTTCACCACCACTTCGAGGTCGGCGGCGTCAAGGAAAGCCAGGTCGTCGTGCGCTTCTGGATCGTGACGATGATGCTGGTGCTGTTCGGTCTGTCGACGCTGAAGCTGCGCTAGGAAGTGCGATGAGCGAAGCCTCCGGACCCGCGCAGCTGCACCTGTTCGACCTGAAGGGTCGGCGCGTCCTCGTGCTCGGCCTGGGCGACTCGGGCGTCGCGATGGCGCGATGGGCCGCGCGCCAGGGCGCGAACGTGCGCGTGGCCGACACGCGCAGCGCCGACGGCGCCGACCTGCCGCAGCTGCAGGCGCTGCGCGCGCAGGCGGGCGCCATCGACTACGCGGCAGGCCCGGCGTGGAGCGAACATTGGCTCGACGACGTCGACCTCGTCGCCTGGAGCCCGGGCCTGTCGATCGAGCTCGGGGAGTCGGCGCGCTTTCACGCGCTCGCGCGCGAGCGCGGCGTTCCGGTCGCGGGCGAGCTCGAGCTGTTCGCGCAGGCGCTCGCCGACCTGCGCGAGTCCGGGTACCGGCCGAAGGTGATCGCGGTGACGGGCACGAACGGCAAGACGACGACCACCGCACTGGCTGCGCACCTGTGCCGCGGCGCGGGCCTGCACGCCGTCGCCGCCGGCAACATCCGCCCCGCGATGCTCGACGCGCTGGGCGCGGCGCTGGACGCCGGCACGCTGCCGCAGGCGTGGGTGATCGAGCTGTCCAGCTTCCAGCTGGCGCTGGCGCAGAGCTTCGCCCCCGACGCAGCCGCGATCCTGAACGTCAGCGAGGACCACCTCGACTGGCACGCGACGATGGACAGCTACGTCGCCGCGAAGCGGCGAATCTACGCACCGGGCACGGTCGCGGTGTTCGACCGCGAGGACCCGGCCACCGCGCCGCTGCGCACCGGCCCGACACCGGCATCACGCGGCGCCGCGGCGGGCGACGCGCGCGCATCCGGCGACGCCCGCGTGGCCGTCGCGGCGGCGCCGCTGCGGATCGCGTTCGGCGCCGATGCCCCGCAGGCAGCCGGCGAATTCGGCCTCGTTCGCGAGGGTTCGCTCACCTGGCTCGCGCAGGCAGTGGCCGACGACGACACGGGGATCGGCCGGCGGCGCCGCGAGCCGGTCGCGTTTACCGTGAGGCGACTGATGCCTGCCGATGCGCTGCGGATCCACGGCGTGCACAACCAGCTCAACGCGCTCGCGGCGCTCGCGCTGTGCAGCGCGATCGGCGTGCCGATGGCGAAGATGCTCCACGCGCTGCGCGACTACGCGGGCGAGCCGCATCGCTGCCAGCTGCTGGCTTCGATCGACGGCGTCGAGTACTACGACGACAGCAAGGGCACGAACGTCGGCGCGACGATCGCGGCGCTGCGGGGCCTCGGGCGGCGTTGCCGTCTGATCGCCGGTGGCGACGGCAAGGGGCAGGACTTCGCTGCGCTGGCCGGCGCGGTGCGCGAGCACGCGGCGGCCGTCTACCTGATCGGGCGCGACGCGCCGCAGCTGCGCGCCGCGTTGTCGGACACCGGCGTGCCGCTGGTCGATTGCGCGAGCCTCGAGGAGGCGGCCGGGCGCGCCGGCGACGACGCGCGGCCCGGCGAGGCGGTGCTGTTGTCGCCCGCGTGCGCCAGCCTGGACATGTTCCGCAACTACGAGCACCGCGCCCAGGTGTTCGCGGCCGCGGTGCGGCAGCGGGCCGAGGCGCGCGGGGTCGCGATGGAGGGGGCATGCTGAGCCTGCGCCTTCCAGGCCGCGGCCGCGGCGATTCGCAACCGCTGCTGCGCCGCGCGGCGCTTCGCGCCGCGTCGCCCGCGAGCGCCCAGAGCGCCGATTTCGCGATGCTGTGGGTCGTCGCCGCGCTGCTGCTGATCGGCCTGGTGATGGTCTATTCGGCTTCGATCGCGCTGCCCGACTCGTCGCGCTTCGCCAACTACGCGCCCACGCATTTCCTGGTGCGCCACCTGATGGCGATGCTGATCGGCGTCGCCGCCGGGCTCGTCGCGTTCGCGGTACCGGTGCGCGAATGGCAGGCCTGGTCCAAGTGGCTGTTCCTGATCGGCCTGGTCCTGCTGGTGATCGTGCTGATCCCCGGAGTGGGCAAGTCGGTCTACGGCGCGCGTCGCTGGCTGTCCCTGTACGTCTTCAACCTGCAGCCGTCGGAGCTGATGAAGCTGTTCGTCGTGCTCTACGCGGCCGACTACACGGTGCGCAAGCAGGATTCGATGCAGAGCGTCCGCAAGGGCTTCCTGCCGATGGGCGCCGCGGTCGCGCTGGTCGGGATGCTGCTGCTGCTCGAGCCCGACATGGGGGCGTTCGTGGTCATCGCCGCGATCGCGATGGGCCTGCTCTACCTCGGCGGCGTCAACGGCAGGCTGTTCGCCGCGCTGGTCGTGATCGCGGGCACGACCTTCTCGCTGCTGATCTGGCTGTCGCCATGGCGGCGCGAGCGGATCTTCGCCTACCTCGACCCGTTCGACGAGGCCAACACGCTCGGCAAGGGCTACCAGCTGTCGCACTCGCTGATCGCGTTCGGCCGCGGAGAGCTGTTCGGCGTCGGCCTGGGCGGATCGGTCGAGAAGCTGCATTACCTGCCCGAGGCGCACACCGACTTCCTGCTGGCGGTGCTCGGCGAGGAGCTCGGCCTGGTCGGCGTGATGGTCGTCATCGCGCTGTTCTTCTGGCTCACCCGGCGCGCATTCGAGATCGGCCGCCAGTCGATCAAGCTCGAGCGCACGTTCGCGGGGCTGGTCGCCAAGGGGATCGGGCTGTGGATCGGGCTTCAGGCGTTCATCAACATGGGGGTGAACACCGGCCTGCTGCCGACCAAGGGCCTCACGCTGCCGCTGATGAGCTACGGGGGCAGCGGCGTGCTCGTGAACTGCGTCGCGATCGCCGTCCTGCTGCGCGTGGATTACGAGAATCGGCAACTCATGCGGGGTGCCGCATGAGCGGGCGCACCATAATGATCATGGCCGGTGGCACCGGCGGCCACGTGATGCCGGGGCTCGCGGTCGCCGCCGAGATGCGCGCCCGCGACTGGAGCGTCGTCTGGCTCGGCAACCCGTCGGGCATGGAGGCCACGCTGGTGCCGAAGCACGGCATCGCGATGCAATGGGTGCGCATGGGCGGCGTGCGCGGCAAGGGGCTCGCGACCAAGCTTCTGCTGCCGCTGCGGCTGCTCACCGCGTTCCGCGACAGCCTTCGCGCGCTGCGCGCGACCCGGCCGGCGGTCGTGCTGGGCATGGGCGGCTACGTCGCGTTTCCCGGCGGCATGATGGCGCGCCTGCTGCGCCGGCCGCTGGTGGTCCACGAGCAGAACTCGGTGGCCGGCCTGACCAACCGGCTGCTCGCGCGCGTCGCCGACCGGGTGCTCGAGGCGTTTCCGGGGACGTTGGCCGGCGCGCAGTGCACCGGCAACCCGCTGCGCGCCGAGATGCTTCGCGACGATGCCCCCGAGGCGCGCTACGCGCAGCGCTCGGGCCCGCTGCGCCTGCTGGTCGTTGGCGGAAGCCTCGGCGCGCAGGCGCTCAACGACGCCGTGCCCGCCGCGCTCGCGCTGATGCCCGCGCCGGCGCGCCCGCAGGTCCTGCACCAGAGCGGAAGGGGCCGGCGCGAGGCGCTCGAGGCGCGCTATCGCGAGCTCGGCGTCGCCGCGACGGTGGTCGAGTTCATCGACGACATGGCCGGTGCCTATCGGCAGGCCGACCTGCTGGTGTGCCGCTCCGGCGCGATGACGATCGCCGAGATCGCGGCGATCGGCGTCGCCAGCGTGCTGGTTCCGTACCCGCACGCGGTCGACGATCACCAGACCGGCAACGCGCGCTTCCTGTCCGGGCAGGGCGCCGCCGTGCTGATGCCTCAGTCCGAGCTCGCTTCAGATCGGCTGGCAGCCGCACTGGGAGGTTTCGACCGACCGGGGCTGGCGGCGATGGCCGCGCGCGCTCGCGCCCTGGCGCGGCCCGATGCCGCGCGGCGCGTGGCCGACGTCTGCGAAGAGGCGGCGCGATCGTCATGAAGCACAAGGTCAAGCACATCCACTTCGTCGGGATCGGGGGCGCCGGGATGAGCGGCATCGCCGAAGTGCTGCTGAACCTGGGCTACCGGATCAGCGGGTCCGACGTCTCCGCAGGTCCGGCCACGCGACGGCTCGACGCGCTGGGCGCGACGGTCACCCTCGGGCACGACGCGGCCAACATCGATGGCGCCGACTGCGTCGTCACGTCGACCGCGGTGCGCAGCGACAATCCCGAAGTGATCGCGGCGCGCAACCGCCGCGTGCCGGTCGTGCCGCGCGCGATGATGCTGGCCGAGCTGATGAAGCTCAAGCACGGCGTCGCGATCGCCGGCACGCACGGCAAGACGACGACGACCAGCCTCGTCGCGTCGGTGCTCGCCGCCGGCGGACTCGACCCGACCTTCGTGATCGGCGGCCGGCTGATCAGTGCCGGCGCGAACGCGCGCCTCGGCACCGGCGACTACATCGTCGTCGAGGCCGACGAGTCGGACGGCTCGTTCCTCAACCTGGCGCCGATGATCGCGGTGATCACCAACATCGACGCCGACCACATGGAGACCTACGGGCACGACTTCGCGCGCCTGCGCCAGGCGTTCGTCGAGTTCACGCAGCGGCTGCCGTTCTACGGCGCCGCGGTGCTGTGCGTCGACGACGCGCACGTCCGCGAGATCCTGCCCTTCGTCTCCAAGCCGGTGCTGACCTACGGGCTCGACGAGGGCGCGCAGTTCCGCGCGGTCGACGTCGCCGCCGACGGCGGGCAGATGCGCTTCACGCTTCTGCGCGAGGACGCGCAGCCCCTGCCGCTGGTGCTCAACGCGCCGGGGCTGCACAACGTGCGCAACGCCCTGGCCGCAATCGCGGTCGCCGACGAGCTGGGCGTCGGCGACGAGGCGATTGTCGCGGCGCTGGCCGAGTTCCACGGCGTCGGCCGGCGATTCCAGCGCTACGGCGAGATCGCGGTGCGCGCCGACAACGGCGGCGGCCGCTTCACGCTGATCGACGACTACGGACACCACCCCGCCGAGATGGAGGCGACGCTGGCGGCGGCGCGCGGCGCGTTCCCGGGCCGGCGGATCGTGCTGGCCTTCCAGCCGCACCGCTACACGCGCACGCGCGACCTGTTCGAGGACTTCGTCCGGGTGCTGTCCACGTCCGACGTGCTGCTGCTCGCCGAGGTCTATCCGGCCGGCGAGGCGCCGATCGTCGCCGCCGACGGCCGCTCGCTGGCGCGCGCGGTGCGCGTGGCCGGCAAGGTCGAGCCGGTGTTCGTCGAGGAGATCGCGGCGATGCCGGCCGCGATCCTCGATGCGGCACGCGACGGCGACGTCGTGATCACGATGGGCGCGGGGTCGATCGGCTCGGTGCCGCAGCAGGTGAAGGAGGCAGCCGGTGACGCCCGTTGGAGCAACTGAGATGTCGACCGTCGAAGCGGACTTCCTGCGCGATCCCGCGGCCCTCGGCAAGGTGGCGGTGCTGTTCGGCGGCCGCTCGGCCGAGCGCGAAGTGTCGATCATGTCGGGCACCGGCGTGCTGGCGGCGCTGCGCAGCCGCGGCGTCGACGCGCACGCGTTCGACCCGGCCGAGCGCTCGCTCGACGACCTGCGCCGCGAGGGCTTTTCCCGCGCGTTCATCGCGCTGCACGGCCGCTACGGCGAAGACGGCACGGTGCAGGGTGCGCTCGAGCTGCTCGGCATCCCGTACACGGGCAGCGGCGTGATGGCCTCGGCGATCGGGATGGACAAGGTCTACACGAAGCGCATCTGGATGACGCACGGCCTGCCGACGCCGGCGTTCGCGCTCGCTCACGGCGTGGCCGAGGTCGCCGACGCCGCGGCGCGCTTCGGTTTGCCGATGGCGGTGAAGCCCTCGCGCGAAGGCTCGACGATCGGCTTCACGAAGATGGTGTCGGCCGACCAGGCGCAGGCGGCGTTCGAGATCGCGCGGCGCCACGACGACGACGTGCTGTGCGAGGAGTTCGTCGACGGGCGCGAACTCACGATCGCGGTGATCGGCACGGGCAGCGCCGCGCGCGCGCTGCCGGTCATCGAGATCGTCGCGCCGGCGGGCAACTACGACTACCAGAACAAGTACTTCCGCGACGACACGCGCTACGTCTGTCCGGCCGAGCTGCCCGAGGCGCTCGCCGGCGAGATCGCCGAACTGTCGCTGCGCGCCTACCTCGCGATCGGCTGCGAAGGATGGGGCCGGGTCGACGTGATGCTGCGCCGCTCCGACGGGCGACCGTTCCTGCTCGAGGTGAACACGTCGCCGGGGATGACCGGCCACTCGCTGGTGCCGATGGCGGCCCGCGCGGTCGGCATGTCCTACGAAGAGCTGTGCCTGCGGATCCTGGCCTCGGCGAGCCTGAAGATCGGGGGACGGCGTTGAACGTCTGGCACGACTCGCGCCTGATGAACGCGCTGGCCAACGCGCTGCTCGGGGCGACGCTGCTGGCCGCGCTTGCCAGCGCAGCCTGGTGGCTGTCGCAGCGGCCGTACTTCACGCTGCGCGGCGTGGCGATCGAGGCCGCCGAAGGGCACCCGCTGCGTCACGTGTCGGCGCCGCTGCTGCGCGCCGCGGTCACCCGCCACGTGCGCGGCAACTTCTTCGCCGTCGACCTCGACGCGGTCCGCGCCACCTTCGAGACCGTTCCGTGGGTGCGTCGCGCCAGCGTGCGCCGAGTCTGGCCCGACGGCCTGGTGGTGGCGATCGAGGAGCACCGGCCGCTGGCGTTCTGGGGCGACGGCCGCCTCGTCAACACCTTCGGCGAGCTGTTCGCCGCGAACCTTGCCGAGGCCGAGGAGGACGGCGATCTGCCGCAGTTCTCGGGGCCCGAGGGCAGCGCGCTGCAGGTCGCGCGCCGCTACGCCGAGCTGCGCGAGGCGGTGGCGCCGCTGGGCGTGCATCCCGACGTGGTCGCGCTGTCGCCGCGCTATGCCTGGACGATGCGGCTCGACGACGGCACGACGCTGCTGCTCGGGCGCGACCAGGGCATGCCGATCGAGCGCCGTGTCGCGCGCTGGGTCGGCGCGTATCCGGAGGTGATGGCGAGCCTGAAGCGGCGCGCCGAAGTGATCGACCTGCGCTACCCGAACGGATTCGCGATCCGCTCGCTCGCGCAGCTTGCCGAAGCGGACGGGCACGAGTCCGCGACGGCGCAACGAACGCATTGAAGCGCAGGATCACATGACCAGAGACGCCAAGGACCTGATCGTCGGACTCGACATCGGCACTTCGAAGATCGTCGCGATCGTCGCCGAGATGCGCGCCGACGGCCACTACGAGATCGTGGGCCTCGGCCAGCACGACTCGCGGGGGCTCAAGAAGGGCGTGGTGGTCAACATCGAGTCGACGGTCGCGTCGATCCAGCGCGCGCTCGAGGAAGCCGAGCTGATGGCCGACTGCAAGATCCGCACGGTCTACACCGGCATCGCCGGCAGCCACATCCGCAGCTTCAACTCCAGCGGCATGGTGGCGATCAAGGACAAGGAGGTCACCGAAGCCGACATGGCGCGCGTGATCGAGACCGCCAAGGCGGTGAACATCCCGACCGACCAGCAGATCGTCCACGTGCTGCCGCAGGAATTCATCATCGACGGCCAGGAGGACATCCGCGAGCCGATCGGCATGAGCGGCGTGCGCCTCGAGGTCAAGGTCCACATCGTGACCGGTGCGGTGTCGGCGGCGCAGAACATCGTCAAGTGCGTGCGCCGCTGCGGCCTGGAGGTCAACGACCTGATCCTGCAGCCGCTCGCTTCGAGCATGTCGATCCTGACCCAGGACGAGAAGGAGCTCGGCGTCGCGCTGGTCGACATCGGCGGGGGCACGACTGACATCGCGATCTTCACCGGCGGCGCGATCCGGCACACGGCGGTGATCCCGATCGCCGGCGACCAGATCACCAACGACATCGCGATGGCGCTGCGCACGCCCACGCCCGAGGCCGACGAGATCAAGCTGCGCTTCGGCATCGCCAAGCAGGTGCTCGCCGACCCGAACGAGAAGATCGAGGTGCCGGGCCTGGGCGACCGGGCGCCGCGCACGCTGTCGCGCCAGGCGCTGGCCGCGGTGATCGAGCCGCGCATCGAGGAGCTGTTCTCGCTGGTGCACCAGGTGGTACGCGAGTCCGGCTACGAGGAACTGCTGTCCTCGGGCGTCGTGCTCACCGGCGGCACCAGCCTGCTGCCCGGGATGGTCGAGCTGGCCGAGGACATCTTCCTGAAGCCGGTGCGCATCGGGATGCCCGCCTACACGGGCGGGCTCGCCGACGTGGTGCGCTCGCCGCGCTACTCGACCGCGGTCGGGCTGCTCGAGGAGGCGAGATTGCAGAGGCTGCGCGGCCGCAAGGTGGCAGAGCAGTCCGGATCGTTCAAGGAGACGCTGCGACGCATGAAGGAGTGGTTCCTTGGGAATTTCTGAACACCCCGTTTTCTTTCGGGAAGGGCGACTGGAGAGGCGAGGCCGGGCGGCCGCGCCAGCGGGGGCGTGTGCCGTCTTGCGGCTCAGCTTCTCCCGTCTGTCTTCCCACCATCCAGGAGGTCAGCACCATGAGCTTTGAAATGATCGAAACCGAAGTCGACGGCGCCGTCATCAAGGTGATCGGAGTCGGGGGCGCCGGCGGCAACGCGGTCAACCACATGATCAACCGCAGCGTGCAGGGCGTGGAGTTCATCGCGCTGAACACCGACAAGCAGGCGCTGCGGCGCTCGCTGGCCGAGCGCACGATCCAGCTCGGCGAGATCGGCCTCGGCGCGGGTGCCCGGCCCGAGGCCGGTCGTGCCGCCGCCGACGCGATGCGCGAGCACATCCGCGAGGCGCTCGAGGGCGCGAACATGGTGTTCCTGACCGCCGGCATGGGCAAGGGCACCGGCACCGGCGCCTCGCCGGTGGTCGCCGAGATCGCCAAGGAGATGGGCATCCTGACCGTCGGTGTCGTGACCAAGCCGTTCGACTTCGAGGGCGCGAAGAAGCTGCAGATCGCCGAGCAGGGGATCGACCAGCTGGTCGAGCACGTCGATTCGCTGATCGTCGTGCTGAACCAGAAGCTGTTCGAAGTGATGGACGACGACGCCAGCCTCGAGGACGCGTTCAAGCGCGCCGACGACGTGCTGCACAACGCCGTCGCCGGCATCGCGGAGATCATCAACGTGCCGGGCCTGGTCAACGTCGACTTCGCCGACGTCAAGACCGTGATGGGCGAGCAGGGCAAGGCGATGATGGGCATCGGCGAGGCGGCCGGACTCGATCGCGCCCGGATCGCGGCCGAGCAGGCGGTGTCGTCGCCGCTGCTCGACGGCGTCGACCTGCAGGGGGCGCGCGGCGTGATCGTCAACATCACCGCGGGTCGCAGCCTGAAGCTGAAGGAGACCAACGACGTGATCAACACGATCAAGGCCTTCTGCGCCGACGACGCGACGATCATCCACGGCACCGTGTTCGACGAGAACATGGCCGACCGGCTGCGCGTGACCGTGGTGGCCACCGGCATCGGCCGCCGCGCGGCCAAGCCGGTGCTGGTGCCCCAGACGCAGCTGCGCACCGGCACGGACAACGCCGCCGCGCCGGTCAACTACGAGCAGTTCGAGCAGCCGACCGTCTGGCGCAGCCCGCGCGCGTCGGCGGCCGCGCAGGTGCAGGCGCTCGAGGAGAGCGGCGTCGAGCGCTTCGACATCCCGGCGTTCCTGCGCAAGCAGGCGGACTGAAAGGCGTGGACCGGCCCCGGGACGAACCGGGGCGGCCGCGCCGGCGGACCCTGCGCGGGCAGGGTCGTGCGGCGCGGTCCGGGCACGGATTGCGCGCGGGCACTACAATATTCGATTGCCCGCGGCGCCCCCTTTCCGCCGAGGCCCGCGGCGATCACCCACGGAGTACCCACGCATGACGATCAAGGTTGGCGACACGCTTCCCGACGCGACGGTCCGCGAGTTCATCGAAGTCGAGGGCAATGGCTGCTCGGTCGGACCCAATACATTCCAGGTGGCCGACCTCGCCAGGGGCAAGCGCATCGTGATCTTCGGGCTGCCCGGCGCCTTTACGCCGACCTGCTCGGCCAAGCACGTGCCCGGCTACCTGGAGCGTTACGACGCGCTGAAGGCCGCGGGCGTCGACGAGATCTGGTGCGTGTCGGTCAACGATGCGTTCGTGATGGGCGCCTGGGGCCGCGACCAGAAGACCGGCGGCAAGGTGCGCATGATCGCCGACGGTGCGGGCGAGTTCACGAAGAAGCTCGGCCTCGACGTCGACCTGAGCGCGGGCGGCATGGGCCTGCGGTCGCGCCGCTACTCGATGCTCGTCGACAACGGCGTCGTGAAGTCGCTGAACCTCGAGGCGCCCGGCAAGTTCGAGGTGTCCGACGCCGCGACGATGCTGCGCCAGGTGGCCGGCTGACCGCCGCGCGACGGATGCCGACCACCGGGCCAAGCGCCGGATCATGATGCGCCAGCGCACGATCGGCAAGCCGGTCAGCACCGCCGGGGTGGGCCTGCACTCCGGCGAACGGGTCGAGCTCACGCTGCGGCCGGCCGATTCCGACACCGGCATCGTGTTCCGTCGCGTCGACCTCGATCCGCCCGTCGAGATCCGCTGCGGCGCTGCGCGGGTCACCGACACCCGCATGGCGTCGACGCTGACGGCCGCCGACGAAGGCCCCGGCAGCCAGGTGCGCGTGGCCACCGTCGAGCACCTGATGTCGGCCCTCGCCGGTCTCGGCATCGACAACCTCTACGTCGACGTCACCGCGCCCGAGATCCCGATCCTCGACGGGTCGGCGGGCTCGTTCGTGTTCCTGGTGCAGTCGGCCGGCATCGTCGAGCAGCGGGCGGCCAAGCGCTTCATCCGGGTGAAGCGGGCGGTCGAGGTCCGCGACGGCGACAAGTGGGCACGGCTCGATCCGCACTTCGGCTTCAAGCTTCGATTCTCGATCGAGTTCTCGCATCCGGCGATCGACGCCACCGGGCAGGCGGTCGAGGTCGATTTCGCGACGATGTCGTACGTCAAGGAAGTGGCGCGCGCCCGCACCTTCGGGTTCATGCAGGACGTCGAGGCGCTGCGCGCGCACGGGCTCGCGAAGGGCGGAAGCTTCGGCAACGCGATCGTGATGGACGAGTACCGCGTGCTCAACGCCGAAGGGCTGCGTTTCGACGACGAGTTCGTCAAGCACAAGATCCTCGACGCCATCGGCGACCTGTACCTGGTTGGCCACCCGCTGCTCGCTGCCTACAGCGCCCACAAGTCCGGGCACGCGCTGAACAACCGGCTGCTGCGCGAGTTGCTGGCCGACCAGCAGGCCTGGGAACTCGTCAGCTTCACCGAGCGTCGCGAGGCGCCGAAGCTGTTCGCGCTCGACTGGAGCCATGCCTGACCACGATGCCCGGCGACGAAGATGATCCTGGTTCGGGTCTTCGTCTTCGTCGTGCTCGCCGCGGTCGTCTGGTGCGCGTTCGGTTTCCTCTTCACGCGTGACCGCAAGTACCTGCGCGTGGCGGTCCGCGTGCTCGCGATCGGCATCGGCGGCGCGCTGGTGTTCTTCGCCGTGATGTTCGTTCAGCGTCTCTGAACCGGCCGGCCGGTGCCCCCGCGCGCCGGTGCGCAGCGCCGCGCGTCGGTCGGACGGTGCCATCCGTCGCGCCTGGCTACGGCGCCGCTCAGCGCGATTCGCGGTGACGCCTAACCAGGTTTGCGAGCGCTTGCTTGAGCGCCGGGCCTTCGACTTCGGCCATCAGCTTCGCGAGGTCGCCGAGCGCGCGGCTCGGCACCGCCGCGCGCGGTCGCGCGGCCGCGCGCGCCGGCCCGCCCGAGCGTCGTTGCGGCACGATCCTGATTCGACTAACCTGCCCGCAATCCTGGCGTACGACCGTCAGCAAGGTAGGCGCCATCTGGCGCAGGCGGCCGGCCCAGGCGGCACTCGGGGTCATGACGGTCAGCGTCTGCTCGTCGAGCGAGACGACCGTCATCGGGACACGCGGACACGCCGCGGCAAGCCGGGCCTGCAGCGCCACGAGGCGATCGACGCGGGCGGCCAGGGCGCGGAAACCGGACTCGGTGTCGAGCCAGCTGGCGACGGAACGTGCGGGGGTGGCGGATTTCATCGGTTCGATGCCGGGCCGGTAGGGCGCCGTCTCGCGGCAACGGTAGCACGGCGGAGACATCGAATGCAGATCATTCTGGTGCATCCGGGACTCAGGCAGGCCCGCACCATCCACATCGGCCGGCGCACGCTGGTCGGCGCCGCGCTGGCGCTGCTGCTGCTGCTCGCATCGGCCTCGGGCCTGCTGTCGTACGTGACGCTGCGTCACGCGCTGGGTGGCCAGTTTCCGTTCCTCGAACAGTGGTTGCCGCGACTCGAGACCGCGCGTCCGCTGGCCACGCGCGACGAATTCCTGCGCCAGAACATCGACGCGCTGGCCGTCAGGTTGGGCGAGATGCAGGCGCGGCTTGCGCGCCTGGACGCGCTGGGCGAGCGGGTCGCGACGATGGCAGGCCTCAGGCTGGTCGATCTCGGCGTGCTCCCCGCTCCCGGCGGGCGGGGCGGACCGGTTCCCGCCGACGGCGGTCGTCCGCTGACCCTGGACGAGCTCAGCCGGGCGGTGGATCGCACGGCCGACGAGTTCGCGCAGCAGAACGGCGAGCTGAGCCTGCTCGAATCCGAGTTGCTCTACCGCGAGGTATCGGCCCGGCTGGTGCCGAGCGCGACGCCGCTGGCCGACGCGCTGGTGGGCTCGCGGTTCGGTGCGCGCATCGATCCGTTCACCGGCCGGCGCGTCGCGCACGAGGGGCTGGACTTCGCCGCGCCGGTCGGCGCGCCGATCCTGGCCGCTGCAGCGGGCGTGGTCGTGGTGGCCGGCAGGCATCCCGGCTACGGCAACCAGATCGACATCGACCACGGCAACGGCCTGGTGACCCGCTACGGGCACGCGTCGAAGCTCGACGTCGTCGAAGGCGAGATCGTCAAGCAGGGGCAGAAGATCGCCGAGGTCGGCTCGACCGGCCGCTCCACCGGCCCGCACCTGCACTTCGAGGTTCGCGTCGACGGCGTCCCGCGCGACCCGTTGCCGTACCTGCGCGCCGGCATGCGCGCCGGGCCGCGCGATTCGGGTACCCCGCCGCTGGCCAGGGCGCGCTGATCGCGGGCGCGCGGCGCTCGGCGCCGCGCCCCCGGCCGGCCGGGGGGCGCGTGCTAGACTCGCACGGTTTCCCTCCAGGCCGACCCCGCCGTGGCGCGGCCGGCCCGCCACCGAATGATCCAGAACTTCCTCACCCGGATCTTCGGCAGCCGCAACGAGCGGCTGCTGAAGGGCTACCGCAAGTCGGTCGAGCAGATCAACGCGCTCGAGCCGCGGATCATGCAGCTCACCGACGAGCAGCTCGCCGGCAAGACCGCCGAGTTCCGCCAGCGCGTGGCCGGCGGCGAGGCGATCGACGCGCTGTTGCCCGAAGCCTTCGCCGTGTGTCGCGAGGCGGCGCGCCGCGTGCTCGGCATGCGCCACTTCGACGTGCAGCTGATCGGCGGCATGGTGCTGCACGCCGGCAAGATCGCCGAGATGCGCACCGGCGAGGGCAAGACGCTGACCGCGACGCTGGCGGTGTACCTGAACGCGCTCGCTGGCAAGGGCGTGCACGTCGTCACCGTCAACGACTACCTGGCCAGTCGCGACGCCGAGTGGATGGGCAAGGTCTACCGCTTCCTCGGGATGTCGGTCGGCACGATCCTCTCGCAGCAGGCCACCGCCGACAAGAAGGTGGCATACGCGGCCGACATCACCTACGGCACCAACAACGAGTTCGGCTTCGACTACCTGCGCGACAACATGGAGTACGCGGTCGGCGACCGCCGCCAGCGTGGGCTGTACTACGCGATCGTCGACGAGGTCGACTCGATCCTGATCGACGAGGCGCGCACGCCTCTGATCATCTCGGGCCAGGCCGAGGACCACACCGAGACCTACCAGCGGCTCAACTCGGTGCCGCGGCTGCTCGAGGAGATGGCCTCCGAGCCGAAGTCCGGCGAGGAAGAGCCGCCCGGCGACTATTGGGTCGACCGCAAGGCGCACCAGGTCTACCTGTCGGAGGCCGGCCACGAGAAGGCCGAGAAGGTGCTCGGGCAGATGGGCCTGCTCCCCGACGGCGCGAGCCTGTACGACGCGGGCAACATCGGGCTGATGCACCACCTGATGGCGGCGCTGCGCGCGCACACGCTGTTCCATCGCGACCAGCACTACGTGGTGCAGAACGGCGAAGTCGTCATCGTCGACGAGTTCACCGGGCGCCTGATGCCCGGCCGACGCTGGTCCGACGGGTTGCACCAGGCCGTCGAGGCCAAGGAAGGGGTGGCCATCCAGGCCGAGAACCAGACCCTCGCGTCGATCACCTTCCAGAACTACTTCCGCATGTACGGCAAGCTCGCCGGCATGACCGGCACCGCCGACACCGAGGCCTACGAGTTCCAGGAGATCTACGGGCTCGAGACGGTGGTGATCCCGACGCACCGGCCGATGATCCGCGAGGATCGCCAGGATCAGGTCTTCCGCACGGCGCGCGAGAAGTACGACGCGATCCTCGCCGACATCCGCGACTGCTACCAGCGCGGCCAGCCGGTGCTGGTCGGCACCACCTCGATCGAGAACTCCGAGTTGCTGTCGACGCAACTCACGAAGGACAAGCTGCCGCACCAGGTGCTCAACGCGAAGCAGCACGCGCGAGAGGCCGAGATCGTCGCGCAGGCCGGGCGCCCGAAGATGATCACGATCGCGACCAACATGGCGGGCCGCGGCACCGACATCGTGCTGGGCGGCAACGTCGAGAAGCAGGTCGAATTCCTTCAAGCCGACGCGTCGCTTCCCGACGCCGAGCGCGACGCGCGCATCGCGAAGCTGCGCGACGAGTGGCAGTCGCTGCACGACCAGGTCATCGCCGCGGGCGGCCTGCACATCGTCGGCACCGAGCGACACGAGTCGCGCCGCATCGACAACCAGTTGCGCGGACGCTCCGGTCGCCAGGGCGACCCCGGGTCGTCGCGCTTCTACCTGTCGATGGAAGACCCGCTGCTGAAGATCTTCGCCGGCGACCGGCTCAAGGCGATCATGGATCGCCTGAAGCTGCCCGACGGCGAGGCGATCGAGGCGGGCATGGTGACGCGCTCGATCGAATCCGCGCAGCGCAAGGTCGAGGCGCGCAACTTCGACATCCGCAAGCAGCTGCTCGAA
>OEIU01000402.1_pt1 | contig 42063 bp, 38 predicted proteins | sample 1539221 | NCBI WGS metagenome assembly OEIU01 (sample SAMN03792071, study PRJEB22550) | activated sludge metagenome | feature: wastewater treatment plant; material: activated sludge; isolation source: Wastewater treatment plant of a petroleum refinery complex | place: Argentina: Zarate | collected... | reverse complement strand
ACAACCAGGCCACTGCCGAGCGCATCGGCAAGGAACTCGGCATCGACATCGTGCTGGCCGACGTACTGCCCGGCCAGAAGGCGTCGAAGGTCAAGGAACTGCAGGACCAGGGACACAAGGTCGGCATGGTCGGCGACGGCATCAACGATGCGCCGGCGTTGACCCAGTCCGACGTCGGTTTTGCCATCGGCGCAGGCACCGACGTGGCCATGGAAAGCGCTCAGGTGGTGTTGATGAAGAGCGACCCCTACGACGTGGTCGGCGCCATCGTGCTGTCCCGTGCGACGTTGCGCAAGATGCACCAGAACCTGTGGTGGGCAGTTGGCTACAACGCCATCGCCTTCCCGCTGGCCGCCGGTGTGCTGTACCCGTTCACGCTGTCGCCCGAAGTCGCCGCACTGTCGATGTCGGGCAGCTCGGCCATCGTGGCCATCAATGCGCTGCTGCTCAAGCGCACCAGGCTCGAAGGCATCAAGCAAGCACGCCGGAAAGCTTCGCCACCGGAGCTTGTTGGAGCTCGGGCGTGAATGCCCGCGACGTCAAGGGCGGCAAAGGACCGACGGCTCAACGGCAAGTCGACTCGGCCCGGATCCATCACAGCGATTCACAAGGACATTCATCATGAACGAGTCGATTTCACATTCAGGCGTCTGGGGCTTCGCGGCCGTCATGATCGTGATTGCTTCGTGGGTGCTCTACAAGTACCTGGCCCCGAAGACCTGGCGCGAATGGGCCAGCGCGGGACTCGTGCAGGCATTCATCATCGCCTTGTACGCCGAGATGTACGGCTTCCCGCTCACCATCTACTTGATGGTCCGCTTCTTCGGCCTGGACCGTGCGCACCTCGACGCCAACCTCTGGTCCACGGTGCTTGGGGTGGGCGAACTGGGCATGATGATTTCGATGGTGCTCGGCTACGTGCTGTTGTTCGTCGGCATCGGCCTGTTCGCCCAGGGCTGGCGCGAACTCTACCGCGCCCAGAAGGAGAAGCGCCTCGCGACCGGCGGTCTGTATGCCTTCGTGCGTCACCCCCAATACACCGGCCTGTTCGTCGGACTCTTCGGCGAGGGCGTGGTGCATTGGCCCACGGTCTTCTCGGTGGCCCTGTTTCCCGTGATCGTGCTGGTCTATTGGCTGCTCGCACGTCGCGAGGAGAAGCGCGTGCTGCAGGAGTTCGGCGACGAATACCGCGCCTACATGCGTCGCGTGCCCATGTTTCTTCCGCGGATCGGCCAGTGGGGGCAGTTCGTCGAGCGCTCCAACGTGGTCGGCAACGAACAGGAACTTCCACGGCGCTGACGGAACACGGCCCGACGCGCCCGGTGCCCTTCGCTGCAACGGGGCGTCGCTCGAACGACGGTAAGAAAGGAGTTGGATATGGCTTGGCTGACTGAGAACTGGATCTGGGTCCTGTTTGGCCTGGGATTCATCGCCATTCACTTGTTCGGCCACGGTGGACACGGTGGACACGGCGGACAAGGGGGTCATGGTGGCGGCCACTGTGGCGACGGTGGCGGTCGCGATGCCGAGCGGCAGAAGGCGGGCGACAAGCCCGCCACCGGCCCTTCCGCAGGCGCGCCGAGCAATCACGAACCTCATCGTCACTAGGAGGACAGCATGCTCAACATGAAGGTCGTTACGTGGTCTCTGGCGACGACGACGCTGGTCTCGTACCTGGTGTGCGTGAGTTACGGCCTCGCGACGCCGGAGAGCCTGCACATGCACGGCTTCCTCGAACAGGTGCTGCCGGGATTCAAGTGGCTCACATGGCCGGGGTTCTTCATCGGGCTGGTGGAGAGTTTCCTGTACGGCGCCTACGCCGGGATGGTGTACGTCCCGATCTACAACTTCTTCAATCGACGCTGGGGCAACGCGCTATGACGGGCCGCGCCAGCATCGACAGTGCACGCCCCGAATGGGTTGCCCTCGGGGTCGAAACAGCAGAGCACTTGTGGCAACCCATGTTGACAGGGAGATGGCAAATGACAGTCGATCCGGTATGCAAGATGAAGGTGGAGCCCGAGAAGGCGGCGGCCAAGGCCGAGCACGGCGGACAGATGTACTACTTCTGCTCCAGCACCTGCCACAAGTCGTTCATCGCCGATCCGCACAAGTACGCCGGCGGTGCCGCGCAGGCGGACCATTCGTGCTGCGGCGGCAAGCAGTGATTGCCGGGCGCTGAGCAGGTCATCGAGACGCTGTTGATGCCCTCCGACCTCATCCAGATCGGCGGCGCCGGTCCTGCGGGACTTGCGGCTGCGATCACCCTGGCCAGGGCAGGCCGCCGCGTGCGCGTGCATGAACTGCAGCGCGAAGTCGGGCATCGCTTCGGTGGCGACTTTCAGGGTCTGGAGAACTGGAGCGGCCCGCACGACGTGCTCGACTGGCTGCGGGACCTGGGCATCACCCGGGACTTCGCCGCCCTGCCCTTCAGCCGCGGCCACATCTTCGACGCCTGGGGCGAGCGCTACGAGATCGCGGGCAGCAGGTCGCTCTTCTACATGGTGGAGCGCGGGCCCGGACCGGGGACACTGGACACGGCGCTCCTGGAGCAGGCGCAGTCGCTGGGTGTCGAGGTGCGGTTCAACAGCCGGCTGGATCGGGTGGATGGTCCGGGAATCCTGGCAGCCGGTCCCAAGGCGCCGGACGCGATCGCCGTTGGCTATCACTTCGAGACCTCGCTCGGCGACGGGTTCTGGGCGATTCTCGACGATGAACTGGCACCGCAGGGCTACGCGTACCTGCTCGTCATGGGGGGGCGCGGAACCGTCAAGAGCTGCATGTTCGCCGGTTTCAAGCGTGAGCACGAGTACGTGCGGCGCACCGTGGCCGCATTCGAGCGATTGACGGGCCTGGACATGATCAACGCCGTCGCCCACGGTGGTGTGGGCAACTTCCACATCCCGACCCGTGCGAGCAGCGGACTGCACCCGATCACAGGAGAGGAGGCAGGCTTTCAGGACTTTCTGTGGGGCTTCGGCATGCGCTACGCGATCCTGTCGGGCGTGCTGGCTGCGCGCAGCCTGCTGGAGGGAGCGGACTACGAGGCCTCCTGGCGTCGCGAACTGGAGCCACCGATGTGGAGTTCGATGGTCAATCGGGCGCTGTTCAGCCTGCTGGGCAACCCCGGCTACCGCTGGATTCTGCGCAGAAGCCGCAAGCGTCGATGGGATGCCAGCCGCTTCTTGCACGGGGTCTATGAACCGTGGCCGATCAAGCGACTGCTGTTGCCTTGGGCACGCAGCCGCGTGACATCCCGGCGCCGCGACGAGAGCTGCGACCACGTCGATTGTGCCTGCGTGTGGTGCCGGCATGCCGGACACGAACAGATCGGCGCGACCCGCGATTGCAACAGCCGACTTCATGCAACCTGAGACGCGAACGATCATGGACCGTCTACCTCGAATCGCCAGCAATGCCGCGCAGGGTGCCGATGCAGCGTCAGTGTCGGCTACGCGCACAAGCCATGTGGCGACCAGCGATGCCGCGCCTGGACACACCCCAGGTCACGGAACCGACGACGCATCAGCGCTGTTGAAGCACCTCTTCCGCAGCTTCGACGGCAGCCTCGCCATGCGCCTGTGGAACGGCGCCACACTCAGACTGGGCGCTGATGCGGCACATGAAACGGAGCCGCCTTTCACACTCGTTTGCCGGAGCCCGAGCGTCGTCCGCGCGATGGTACTCGGACGCGATCCGCTCAGGCTGGTCGACGCCTACTTTCGAGGCGATGTCGATATCGAGGGCGACTTCTTCGCCGCTCTCGAACTGAAGGACCACGTCCATTCGATCCGGCTGTCGTTCCATGACCGGCTCGGCGCGCTGCTGGCGGTTCTGCGACTGCGCAAGCCGGGTCTCGAGCGCCCGGCACGCCGCAACATGTCGCGCAGCGGCCTGTCGGTCAAGGCCCATTCGAAGCCCGAGAATCGCGCCGCGATATCGTTCCATTACGACGTTTCCAATGAGTTCTACCGCTTGTGGTTGGACGAGTTGCGCGTCTATTCCTGCGCCTACTTCACCAGTCCGGACCAGTCGCTGGACCAGGCGCAAGTCGACAAGCTTGAACACATCTGCCGCAAGCTCAGGCTGCGGCGCGGCGAGCGGCTGCTCGACATCGGGTGCGGTTGGGGTGCGCTGATCTGTTGGGCCGCTCGGCACCGTGGCGTGCAGGCTCATGGCATCACCCTGAGCCGGCAGCAGTTCGAACACGTCCGGCAGCGCATCCGTGCCGAAGGCCTGCAGGATCAGGTGACGGTCGAGCTGCTCGACTACCGGGACCTGCCAGGCCAGGACAACTTCGACAAGGTGTCGAGCATCGGCATGTTCGAGCATGTCGGCCTGGCCAATCTGCCGACGTACCTGGCGACCGTTCAGCGGGTCTTGCGTCCGGGCGGCCTGTTTCTGAACCATGGCATCACGCACGACGAGGAAGGATGGAACAAGACCCTGGCGACCGTATTCATCAATCGCTATGTCTTCCCGGACGGTGAACTGGACTGCGTCAGCAACATCCAGCTCGGCATGGAGCGCGCCGGCTTCGAAATCCACGATGTCGAAGGCTTGCGACCTCACTACGCGCTGACGCTCCGCCACTGGGTGCAGCGGCTGGAAGCACGGCGCGAGGAAGCATTGCGTGAAGTCGATGAACCGACCTATCGGGTCTGGCGCCTGTACATGGCCGCCTGCGCGCTGGAGTTCGAATCCGGTGGCACAGGCGTCTACCAGGTTCTCGCCTCCAAACGCGACCGGGGCGTATGGCCTGTTCCGCTGACGCGGCGCGATCTCTACATCGATCAGGCGCTCCCGCCGCGAGGGGTGAACTGAATGTGTTTCTCGGCCACGGCGAGCATTGCAGCGGGCGGCTTCCTTCTCGGCGTGGGCACGATGACGCTGAAGACTGCGCGCTCGGCGCGACAAGTGCCGTTCGCCGCGATCCCGCTGTTGTTCGCCATCCAGCAATTGAGCGAGGGCGTGATCTGGTGGACCTTCAGCCACGACGCCCCGCTGCTCAATGGCGTGATGACGCATGTGTATTCGTTCTTCTCGCATGTCCTGTGGCCGGTCTACATCCCCTTGGCCGTGCTGCTGATGGAGCCACCGGGGTGGCGGCGAACGGCGCTGGGCGCCGTGTTCGCGATCGGTGTTGCGGTTGGCGCCTACCTGCTCTATGTACTGGTTGCCTTTCCAGTCGTGTCACAGCCGGTCGGTCGGCACATCGAATACGTGTCGCCGCACTTCTTCGCGACGCTGACGATGACGCTCTACCTGCTCGCCACGACGGCCAGTCTCTTGCTGTCGGCGCACCCTCGCGTGCGGGTCTTCGGCGTGGCCTCGGTGCTGGCGCTGGCCGCGGCCTACGCGTTCTATGCGAGGTGGTTCATTTCAGTGTGGTGCTTCCTTGCCGCCCTGTTGAGCGTGCTCGTCTTTTTCCATCTGGCAAGGCTGCCCATGAGTGGCAACCGACGCCAATTGCAGCGCAACTGAAGCATGGCCCCCTACCCGGAGCATCGAACATGAGAACACTTTTGGCGATCCTTGCCGCCGTACTGGCCTTGAGCCTTGGCGGCTGCGGCTACAACACTTTCCAGACCACCGACGAACAAGTCAAGGCGAGTTGGTCGGAGGTGATCAACCAGTACCAGCGCCGCGCCGACCTGGTCCCCAATCTCGTCAACACCGTCAAAGGCGAGGCGAACTTCGAGCAGGGCACGCTGACCCAGGTGATCGAGGCGCGCTCGAGGGCCACGTCGATCCAGGCAACGCCTGAACTGGTCAACAACCCCGAGGCGTTCCAGAAGTTCCAGCAGGCGCAGGGCCAACTGACCGGTGCGTTGTCGCGGCTCATGGCGGTCTCGGAGAACTACCCGAACCTGCGGGCCAACCAGGGCTTTCGTGATCTGTCGGCACAGCTGGAAGGCACCGAGAACCGCATCACCGTGGCGCGCAATCGCTACATCAAGTCCGTGCAGGACTACAACGTGACGGTCCGGACCTTTCCGTCCAATCTGACGGCGATGCTGTTCAGCTACAAGGAAAAGCCCAACTTCACGGTCGAGAACGAGAAGGAGATTGCCAAGCCGCCGAGCGTCAACTTTGACAAGCCGGTGGGCGGCGGCGCACCGGCAGCATCAGGGGCGACGCGGTGACCCTGCGCGCGACGGTCGGTCGGCTCGCGATCGCGCTGCTGTTGACAGGCGCGCTGGCCTGGTCCGCCCTTGCCGTCGCCCAGGTTCCGGTCCCTGCTCTGACAGGCCACATCACGGACCAGACCGGAACGCTCAACGCGGGGCAGATGGCCACGCTGGAGCAGGTGCTGACCGAATTCGAGGCCCGCAAGGGCTCCCAACTCGCGGTGCTGATGGTCGCGTCGACGGCACCGGAAGCGATCGAGCAGTTCTCCTTGCGTGTCGCTGAGCAATGGAAGCTCGGGCGCAAGAAGGTCGACGACGGCGCCATCCTCGTGATCGCCAAGGAAGACCGGGCGCTGCGCATCGAGGTCGGCTACGGCCTGGAGGGCGCGCTCACCGATCTCACGAGCAAGCGCATCATCAACGAGATCATCCTGCCCCAGTTCAAGCAGCAGGAATTCTACGGCGGCATCACGGCGGGGGTCGGGCAGATCGTCCGCGTCATCGACGGCGAGCCTTTGCCCGAACCGAACCGCCGCAAGGCCGACGCGCCGGGCGACCTGCAGCGTTACGGTCCCGTCCTGTTCATTGTCGCGCTGGCCCTGGGGAGCGTGCTGCGCTCGGCGATGGGCAAGGTGTCCGGTTCCGTCGTGACCGGCGGCGCGGTCGGCGTGGTGGCCTGGTTCATGGCCGGCGCGCTGTCGATCGCCATCTTGTCGGCCCTCGCGGCGCTGGTGTTCACTCTGGTTGGAGGTGGAAGGGCCTTGCACGGCCTGGGCGGCTTCTACGGCGGTGGCGGCCGCGGTCATGGTGGCGGCGGCTTCGGCGGGGGTGGCGGCGGATTTGGCGGCGGTGGTGCGTCGGGCAGGTGGTGACCATGCACATCCAGCGCATCTTCAAACACCTGCTGACCACCGACAGGCAGGTCCGGCGTCGCTTCCCCACCAGCACGCTGGCCGCTGTCGAACGGGCCATCAGGGACGGCGAGGTCGTGCACGACGGCGAGGTTCGCGTCGCGATCGAAGGCTCCCTGGAGATCCATGCCCTGCTGCGCGGGCAGTCCGCCCGAGAGCGGGCGATCGAGCTGTTCTCGCAACTTCGTGTGTGGGACACCCAACACAACAACGGTCTGCTGGTCTATCTGCTGCTTGCCGATCGAGCCGTGGAACTCGTTGCCGACCGCGGGATTCACGAAAGAGTCGGCGTCGGCGAATGGGACGCGATCTGTCGTCAGATGGCAACCGCGTTCAAGCAGTCGGACTTCGAGGGCGGCCTGTTGGCTGGCATCGGTTTGCTGACGCAGCAACTGGTGACGCACTTTCCGGCCACCCGCCAATCCCCAAACGAGTTGCCGGACCAGCCGGTGCTCTTGTGATGACTTTGCAATTGAAGGAGAAATGAACATGAACCCATCCAATGTTGTGCTGTGCGCAGCGGTTCGCACGGCCATCGGTACCTATGGTGGTTCGCTCAAGGGTACGCCAGCCGTCGATCTCGGTGCGGTCGTGATCCGCGCCGCCCTGGAACGCGCCAGGTTGAAGGCATCGGACGTCGACTCGGTCGTCATGGGGCAGGTCGTCCAGGCCGGCGCCAAGATGAACCCGGCCCGCCAGGCGGCGATCAAGGCCGGATTGCCGGTCAACGTTCCGGCCATGACGCTCAACCGCGTCTGCGGCTCCGGTGCACAGGCCATCGCCAGCGCGGCACAGGAAGTGATGCTCGGCCTGGTGAAGTGCGCCGTCGCGGGCGGCATGGAGAACATGGATCTGGCGCCCTACCTGATGGCCGGGGGCCGTTGGGGCTACCGCATGGGCGACGCGCAGATCCACGACAGCATGCTGCGCGACGGGCTCAACGACGCGTTTTCGGATCAGCATTCCGGCTGGGTGACCGAGGATCTGGTCTCGAAGTTCAGGGTGAGCCGCGAGGCCCAGGACCGCTGGGCCTGTCGCTCGCAGATCCGATTCAGCGAGGCACAGGCCGCCGGCAAGTTCGAGGGCGAGATCGCGGCCATCGAGCTTGCCGGACGCAAAGGTCCAACGCTCTTCTCGAAGGATGAGCACAACCGGCCGGATACGACAATCGAGTCCCTGGCCAAGCTGAAGCCGGCCTTCCGCAAGGAAGGGACGATCACCGCGGGCAATGCCCCCGGACTCAATTCGGGTGCGGCGGCGATGATCGTCGCCGACGCGGCCTGGGCCGACAAGAACGGGCTGGAGCCCATGGCTCGCCTGGTCTCGTTCGGCGTTGGCGCGGTCGAGCCAGGCCTGTTCGGTCTGGGGCCCGTGCCCGCCGTGCAGCAGGCCCTCGCGCGGGCGGGTTGGAAGGCGATCGACGTGGAACGCGCCGAGGTCAACGAGGCCTTTGCAGCCATCGTGTTGGCACTCATCGATGAGATCGGCTGGTCGCAGGACATGGTCAATGTCGAGGGCGGCGCCATCGCCCACGGGCATCCGATCGGGGCCACCGGTGCGGTCCTGACCACGCGGTTGCTGCACGCCATGAAGCGCGACAACGTGCGCCGGGGCATGGTGACGCTGTGCATAGGTGGGGGCCAGGGCGTGGCACTCGCGCTCGAGTCGATCCGCTAGGCAAGTGCCTGCCCTTGCAGACGATATTGGACCTTGCCTTCAAGCACCCCATCGGACCCGTTTCTGAACTGGAGAACATCATGAAGACGACCACACGACTGGCCAGCGCACGTGCGCCGGACACCAAGACACGAAGCCACAAGACGGTCAGCGAGCCGGCCCGGGAACTGAGCGTTGTACCCAAGGCGCGTGTGTCCGTGAAGCGCCAGGACTCGAAGGCGCCCCTCGCGACGCCGGCAGTCGATACACCGACTGAACCGAAGACGCCGTCGCCGCAGGACCTCCTGGAATACCAACGCGACTTTTTCGAACGCACGGTCCTCTTCTGGGACACGCTGCGCAAGCGCGCGAACAACATGCTCGACCACGAGCGCGCGGGGCTGCCGCCGCTGCTCGACTTCAAGTACGAGACCCTGCTCGATGCGCGACGCTTCGAGCACCCGGCCAACTATGCGCTGCTGCGCATCACCCAAATCGGCGACGCCTGCTGGGACGACTGCGTCGACCTCGACAAGCCTCCCGTCGTCGTCGTCGATCCGCGCGCCGGCCACGGCCCCGGCATCGGCGGCTTCAAGCACGACTCCGAAGTCGGCATGGCCATGCACGAAGGCCACCCGGTCTACTTTGTGATCTTCTTTCCGGAACCGGCGCCGGGTCAGACCCTCGCCGACGTCCTGCATGCGCTTCGGAGTTTCGTCGAAGACGTGGCGCAACGCCATCCCGGCAAGCCCCCTGTTCTCTACGGCAACTGCCAGGCCGGCTGGGCACTGACGCTGCTGGCCGCCGACTGCGAAGGGCTGACCGGACCGGTGGTGCTGAACGGCTCTCCGCTTTCCTATTGGGCCGGCGAGTCCGGCGTCAATCCGATGCGCACGTCCGGCGGTCTGCTGGGCGGTGCCTGGCTGGCGCACCTGACCGCGGACCTCGGCAACGGCCGCTTCGATGGCGCGTGGCTGGCGCAGAACTTCGAGAACCTCAAACCTGAAAGAGCCATCTGGGAGAAGTACGCGCACCTGTTCGCCAACGTCGACAGCGAGCAGGATCGCTTTCTCGAGTTCGAACGCTGGTGGAACGGCTTCTATTTCCTGAGTCGGGAGGAGATCCTGGCCATCGTCGAGAACCTGTTCATCGGCAACCAGATCGAGCAGGGCCTGTTCCGGATCTGCCACGGCTGCACGGCCGACCTGCGACGGATCAGGAACCCACTCGTTGTCTTCGCTTCCTACGGCGACAACATCACGCCGCCGCAGCAGGCACTGGGCTGGATACCCGCGGTCTACGCCGATACGGCCGATCTGAAAGGCGCTGGTCAGCGCATCGTGTACCTGACGAATCCGCACGTCGGTCACCTGGGCATCTTCGTCTCGGCGAGTGTGGCCCGGCTTGAACACCGGGCCATTCTGGAAAGCCTCGCCGACATCGAGGCGCTTGCGCCGGGCCTGTACGAAATGAAGATCGACAACCCGTCCGGCGACCCGGACTGTCACAAGCCCGAGTTCAACGTGCGATTCGAGCCGCGACGGGTCGAGGACCTGCGACAGGACACGCCCGGCGACGCCTTCGAGCGGGTGAAACAGTTGTCGGAAATGAACGAGACGATGTACCGGTCGTTCGTGAGCCCGTGGGTGAAGGCCATGGCCAACCCGTGGACGGCTGAGATGCTGAAGTGGCTGCACCCGATGCGCACCAGCCGCTACCTGCTGTCGGAATCCTTCAATCCATGGATGCAAGGCATTGCCGCGCTGGCCGCGCCGCTTGCGAGCGGCCGCCACCCGCTGCCAAAGGACCACCCGCTCATCGAACGCGAGCGCAAAGCAATCGAGGAAGTCACGCAGTCCCTGGAAAAGGCTCGCGAGTCTCGCGATGCGGGCTACGAGCAATTGTTCGACCTGCTGTACCGACAGCCTGAACGGCTTGCCCAGTTCTTTCGAGCCGTGACGACGGCGCAGGAACAGGGATCCAAATGAGAGGAGATATCGACCATGAACACGATCACTTGGAATTGGCTGTGGTTCGCGCTCGTGTTTGTCGCTGGAGGCTACCTCTTGTCCAGGCTTCGTGACGCAACAGGCGGCGGTTCCAGCCCGACGAAGGACGTTGCGCCTCCTCCTTCACCGTGCGACGGCGGGCGGCGCAGTGCGCCGCCGGTGGCCCCGCGGCACCGCAGCCCCGCGCCGGTGTTCGACCCCGTGACCGGGGAGTCGGTATGCACGGCCACAGCGCCAGCATTCTTCTATCAAGGACGCGTCTACTTCTTCGCATCGGTCCGCAGCCGCGAAAGATTCGAAGCCTCGCCACGGGCGTACCTGCAGTCCCACAAGCCTGCTGCCGAGAACCCTGCCCCGACGTTTGACGGGGCCGGCTGTGCTCAGTCGACGCGCGCGCGCAGGGTCTCGACCGACGAGATGCCGACCAGTGGCGGTGACATCGCTCGCCCGGACTCGCCGGAATTCCGGAGTCGCAAGCAGCAAGGTGCCCGCGATGTTCGATGACACGACGATTCTGGTGATCAACAGCGGGTCTTCGAGCGTGAAGTTCGCGCTCTTCGCTGGCGAATCGTCGCCGCAACTGCTCTGGTCGGGTGCCATCGAGCGCATCGGGCTCGAGAACGGCCACTTTCATGCGGTCGATTCCGGCGGTGCTGTCGTGATCGACGAGACTGCGGATATCGCCGACCACGATGCGGCGCTGCATCTGTTGCTCAACGCCATCGCAGATCGAGGCTCCAGAGCGGCTGTGGCTGCCGTCGGCCACCGCGTCGTTCACGGCGGTCCCGACTGCGACTGCCCGTTGGTTGTGAACGCAGCGCTCGAGGAGCGGCTGCGCAAGCTCGTCCCGCTGGCACCGCTGCACCAGCCGAACAGCTTGGCCGGCATCGCCGCCGTGCGCCGCGCGCGGCCCGAGCTGTTGCAACTCGCCTGTTTCGACACCGCCTTTCACCACGGCCTGCCGCGACTGGCAAAGCTGACTGCGCTGCCGCGCGAGTTCTATGACGAAGGCGTGCGCCGCTACGGCTTCCATGGCTTGTCCTACGAATTTGTCGTCAACGAGCTACGGCGCAAAGCCATCGACGTCGACCGCGAGCGAATCGTCGTCGCCCATCTTGGCAACGGCGCGTCGATGTGCGCCATCAAGGGTGGACGCAGCGTCGATACCACCATGGGCTTCAGCACGCTCGCCGGCCTGCCCATGGGGACACGATGCGGCGATCTCGATCCCGGCGTCATCCTTTACCTGATGACCGAGAAAGGTCTGACGCTCGACCGCGTCCAGCATCTTCTCTATGAGGAATCCGGCCTGCTCGGCATCTCCGGGGCAAGCCGCAACATGCAGGACCTGTTGGCGCGGCCTTCGCAGCCGGCGGCAGTCGAAGCGATCGAGTACTACGCGTATCAGGTACGCCGGCATCTGGCCGCGCTGACGGCCCCGTTGGGGGGCCTCGACCGACTCGTGTTCGCCGGCGGCATCGGCGCCAACTCAGCCGCGATTCGCGCCAAGGTCTGCCTCGGGCTTCAGTACCTGGGCATCACGCTGGACGCCAGACGCAACGCGAACGGCGATCGGCTGATCTCGGCGGATGACAGCCGGGTCGTCGTCGAGGCGTTTCCGACCGACGAGGAAACGGTGATCGCCGGTCATGTCCGTCACGCGCTGGCGGCGCGCTGGCGGGCGACGGTGCTCGATTGATGAACAAGTCCACGCGCGGCAGCCAAGGGATGGCTCACTCGATGAGCCCTCTCAATCCCGTTCCAGCCCTGCATTCTTTGCCGATCGGAGGCTGACCATGCCGACCTATGACCCCGAAGACGTTGCCGCCGAATTCCGCAGGCACGCCGCATCCCTTGGCCCTGCCCGCATTGCCGCAGGCATCGCTGGAGCCCTCTTGTTGATCTCCCTCTGGTCCACCTGGTTCACGGTTCAGCCCGAAGAGACAGGCATCGTCCAGCGCTTCGGGGCAGTGGAGCGAACGGTGGGGCCGGGCCTGCACTTCAAGTTTCCCGACGGCATCGAGAGCGTCCGGCGGGTACCCACCGAGCGGGTCCTGAAGGAAGAATTCGGCTTCGTCACGGCTGGCACGACCTCGGGCGGACGGACCCAGTACGTGGAGGACAAGAAGAACTTCAAGGACGTCTCCTTGATGTTGACTGGAGATCTCAACGTCATCGACGTGCAGTGGATCGTCCAGTACCGGATCGAGGACCCGGTCCTCTACCTGTTCCGCGTACGCGAGTCGCAGAAGACGATACGAGACATCGCAGAGTCGGTCATGCGCCGTGTGGTCGGCAACCGCCTGGGCAGCGACGTCCTGACAGTCGGGCGGGTGGCCGTGTCCACCGAGGTCAAGGCGGAGATGCAGAAGATTCTCAGCAGCTACGAGACTGGCGTTCGTCTGGTGACGGTGGAACTCCAGGACGTGACCCCACCGGATCCCGTCAAGCCCGCCTTCAACGAGGTCAACGAGGCGCGCCAGGATCGCGAGCGCACGATCAACCAGGCGCAGGAGCAGGCCAATCGGGAGATTCCCAAAGCGCGCGGCGAGGCGACCCGGACCATCACCGAGGCCGAGGGCTATGCCGTCGAGCGGGTCAACCGCGCCAACGGCGAGGCCACGCGATTCCGGGCCGTCCTCGCCGAATACCAGAAGGCCCCTGAGGTCACGCGCCGCCGCCTGTATCTGGAGTCCATGGCCAGCATGCTGCCCGAAGCGACGGCCCTCTACATCGTGGACAGCGACCAGAAGGCCCTGCTGCCCTGGCTGCGACTGGAGTCCGGGCAGGTGCCTGCCGCAGCAGTCAAGGGAGGGAAGCAGCCATGAAGAACGCTCTGTATGTCGGGCTCGGCGCTCTCGCGCTGGCGGTTCTCGTCGCCACCTTCGGCAGCTTCTACTCGCTGGAGGAAGGCGAGCAGGCGGTGATCGTTCAGTTCGGCAGGCCCGTCGGCGCGCCGGTCACCGAACCAGGGCTGCACGTCAAGTTGCCGATCATTCAGGACGTGCGCCGCTTCGAGAAGCGCATCCTCATCTGGGACGGCGACCCCAACCAGATCCCCACCAAAGGGCGGGAGTTCATCTGGATCGACACGACCGCGCGCTGGCGCATCGCTGACGCGAAGAAGTTCCTCGAGAGCGTGGCCACCGAGGCCGGCGCCCGTTCGCGGCTCAACGACATCATCGACTCCGTCGTCCGCGATCAGGTCTCTGGCAGCGAACTCGTCGAGCTGGTGCGCAGCGCCTCGTGGATCGTTCCCAAAGGCGAGGTCCTGGAGGAGGTACCAGCCGAGGTGCGCGAGGAGTTGAAGAAGGAGGTCGTGCGCGGGCGCGAGGAGATCACCCGCACCATCCTGGCCGAAGCCCGAAAGGTCATGCCCCAGTACGGCATCGAACTGGTCGATGTGCGCATCAAGAGGCTCGACTATGTCGAGAGCGTGCGCGAGAAGGTCTATGCGCGAATGATCTCGGAACGCAAACGCATCGCCGCGCAGTTCCGCTCCGAGGGTGAAGGCCGCAGCGCAGAGATCCTGGGCACGATGGAGAAGGAACTGCGCCAGATACGCTCCACTGCCTACCGGCGGGTGCAGGAAGTCCGCGGCAAGGCTGACGCCGAGGCGACGCGCGTGTACGGCGCAGCCTACGGCGGCGATCCGGAGTTCTACGCCTTCTCGCGCACTCTAGAAGCCTACAAGGAGGGGCAGAACAAGAACCAGACGGTGATCCTCACGACGGACAGCGACTACTACCGCTATCTGAAGCGTTCGGGGGCGCAGCCCGCGACCGGTTCAGCGCGCTAAGGCCAGGGGCGAGACATGATCCCCGAGCAACGCCACGAGGAGTTGAAGCTCACGCCGCAGGAGGCGCGAACTGGCTCGCACGGTTGCGCCCCGGTGGTGGAGGGCTCACCCGATTGGGAAGCGCTACCCAACGCGTTCCCGGCCCCATCCAGCCAGCCCGCCGGATGCGAGGCCCAATCGAACAAGTGGCGTGCCAGCGAACCAATGGCGACCCGCATCTCGCAAGGCCGGGCGCTGCCGCTCGGCGCACGTGACTGTTGCGACGGCTTCAACTTCGCGTTGTTCAGCCGGCATGCAACGCGCGTCGAGTTGTTGCTGTTCGAGGATGCAGAGGGCTTGTTGCCTTTTGCCACCATCGATCTCGATCCGACCCAACACCGAACAGGCGATATCTGGCACGTCCTGGTCGACGGCGTCGGGTTCGGGCAGGCCTACGCCTATCGCGTTGATGGCCGGTTCGCACCAGAGGAAGGCCTGCGCTTCGATGCCGGCAAACTGCTGCTGGATCCGTACGCCCGTGCCGTGGGTGGCGCGCACCACTGGGACTTCGCGCGGCCCGCGCAGGCGAGCAATGACAAGCCCTCCGAAGCGGCCGTGGCCGAACTGGCGCCGAAGTGCCTTCTGGCGCCGCACCGCTTCGATTGGCAAGGCATCGGCCGCCCGAAGACGCCGTGGTCCGACACACTCATCTACGAGATGCACGTGCGCGGGCTGACCGCCCATCCGTCGGCCAAAGCTTCGGCGCCGGGGGCCTTTCTTGGCGTCGTGGAGAAGATCCCCTACCTGCGCGAACTCGGCGTGACCGCCGTCGAGTTGATGCCGGTGCACGAATTCAACGAGAACGAGAACGCTCGCACTGATCCGGCTACCGGCCAGCGTCTCAAGAACTATTGGGGTTACAGCACTGTTGCATTCTTCGCGCCCAAGGAGGGCTACGCCACGCGCCCCGGCGCGCAGGTAGAAGAGTTCAAGACGATGGTGCGCGAATTGCACCGCGCCGGGATCGAAGTCATCCTCGACGTGGTGTTCAACCACACGGCGGAGGGCAATGAACGTGGTCCGACGTTCGCCTTCCGGGGGTTGGACAACCCGGTCTACTACCTGCTCGAGCAGGATCGGCGCCATTACCGCAACTACAGCGGCTGCGGCAATACGCTGAACTGCAATCACCCTGTCGTGCGCGATCTTGTGATCGACTGCCTCAGATACTGGGCGACCGAGATGCATGTGGACGGCTTCCGCTTCGATCTCGCCTCGATTCTCGGCCGCGGCACTGACGGCAACCTGCTCGCCAATCCGCCTCTGCTTGAGCGGATCGCAGAGGATGCTGTGCTCCGGGACACCAAACTCATCGCCGAGGCCTGGGACTCCGCCGGCGCCTACCAGGTCGGCGGCTTTCCCGGCCAGAGATGGAGCGAGTGGAACCCGCGCTTTCGCGACGACGTTCGGCGCTTCTGGCGCGGCGATCCGGGTATGACCGGCGCGCTCGCCCGCCGCCTGTGCGGCAGCGCCGATGTCTACCAGCGCGACGGCAAGGAGCCGGTCAACAGCATCAACTTCGTCACTTGCCACGACGGCTTCACGCTGGCGGATCTCGTGAGCTTCGAGCGCAAGCACAACGAAGCGAACGGAGAGGACAACCGCGACGGCGCCGACGAGAACTTCAGCGCGAACCACGGCGTCGAGGGCCTGACGGACGACCCGGCGATCATTGCGATCCGCCGGCGTCAGACGAAGAACATGCTCGCGACGCTGCTGCTCTCGCGGGGCGTGCCGATGATCCTCGGTGGCGACGAGTTCGGTCGCAGCCAGCGCGGGAACAACAACGCCTACTGCCACGACAACGAGGTCTCCTGGTTCGACTGGATGCTCGTCCAGAGCAATGCCGAACTTGTGCGTTTCGTACGCAGCCTGATCGCGTTGCGCTTGCGTTTTCCGGTCCTGCGCTCCGAGCGCTTTTACCGGGACGACGAAGTTCGCTGGTTCGGCGCTCACGGGACCGCGCCCGACTGGGCCGGTCCGGCTGCGGTGCTTGGTTGTGTCTTTGGCGCGAAGGCGGACGAGCCCACGCTCAGTCTGCTCTTCAACGCAGGCTCGGCACCGGCCTCGTTTTCCTTCGTCAATGCACCCGCTGGCACTGCCTGGAGCCTTGTGATCGACACGGCGGCTGACTCGCCACATGACGCGATCGAAGAAGGCGACGAGCGCGAAATCACTGTTGGCGCGGACGGGTGGGTCGTTGCGCCGGGGAGCTTGGTCGCCCTCGTCGCCCGCGCGACGCACGACGGCGACAACCGCAACGGCGGGGCACCAAGGGAATTGGGCCAAGCCAACGACAAGGAGAGTTCACCATGAATGCAAAGGACGTGATGACAACACCGGTCGTGACGGTGAGCCCCGAGACGCCAATCGCCGAGATCGCCAAGCGACTTCTGCAAAGAAGGATCAGTGCCGTACCGGTCGTCGACACGGAGGGTCGGCCGGTCGGGATCGTCAGTGAAGGCGACCTGATGCGCCGGCCCGAGGCCGCAGGTGTTCGGCATTCGTCGTGGTGGCTCTCGCTCATCGCCGAGCCCGAGACTCAGGCGCACGAGTACGTGAAGGCACATGGTGGCCACGCGCGAGATGTGATGACGCACGCCGTCACGACGGTGACCGAGGAGGCATCACTCGAGGAGATCGCGACGCTGCTCGAGAAACATCGCATCAAGCGTGTGCCGGTCGTTCGCGACGGCAAGGTGGTTGGGATCGTGAGCCGCGCGAACCTGCTGCAAGGCGTTGCTGCGCGCCAGCCTACTCCGCAGGCGTCGGTGGGCGACCGCACCTTGCGCGAGCGTGTGACCGCGGCGATACAAGCCAGCGGCGCGCGCAGCGAGTTCATCAACCCGGTCGTCGAGGATGGCGTCGTCCATCTCTGGGGCCTGACGTATTCTGAGGCGGAGCGGGAGGCGATCCAGCTCGCAACCGCAGGCGTCAGCGGGGTCAAGGGTGTCGAGAGTCAGCTCGGCGTCCTGTCGCCCATGCTTGGCGCCTCCTTGTGGGCGCAGTAGCCATGGGCGCCGGGGTCAAGGCAATCGCCGGCAACGGCGACACCCGGCCGCCAGGTGTCGACGAACGCAGCGGGCTTTCCACGGATGAAGCGCATCGTCGACGCGCCGAGCACGGTGAAAACGCGATCCGCGAGGAGCGTGTCAGCCCGCTGCGCAGGTTGCTCGGGTTCTTCTGGGGCCCGATCCCCTGGATGATCGAGATCGCGGCTGTCCTCTCGGCATCGGTGCAGCGCTGGGAGGACTTTTCGATCATCGCGCTGATGCTGGTGCTCAACGCGGGCGTCGGCTTCTGGGAGGAGTTCAAGGCCGACAGCGCCATTCAGGCCCTCAAGGGCAGGCTCGCACCCATGGCGCGCGTGCTGCGCGACGGCCGCTGGACGGATCTGCCGTCGAAAGAGCTGGTGCCTGGGGACGTGGTCTTCCTGCGTCTGGGGAATATCGTCCCCGCCGACGCGACCCTCGAGCAGGGCAACTTCCTGAGCCTGGACGAGTCGGCATTGACCGGCGAATCGCTGCCGGTGGATAAGAAACGCGGGGACACGGCGTACTCCGGAGCCGTGGTGCGCCAGGGCGAGATGCGCGCGGAGGTGACGGCCACCGGGATGAACACCTTCTTCGGCAAGACAGCCCGCCTCGTCCAGCAGGCAGGCGCCACCTCCCACTTCCAGCAGGCGGTGCTGAAGATCGGCAATTTCCTGATCCTGACGACGCTTGCGCTTGTTGCGCTGATCCTCGTCGTCGCGCTGTTCCGCGGCGATCCTTTGACGGAGACGCTGCTGTTCGCTCTGATCCTCACCGTCGCGGCAATCCCCGTTGCGCTGCCGGCCGTGCTGTCGGTGACGCTCGCGGTGGGCGCTGCGGCGCTTGCGCGAATGCAGGCCATCGTCTCCCGATTGGTGTCGATCGAGGAGCTGGCCGGCATGGACATCCTGTGCTCCGACAAGACGGGTACCCTGACGAAGAACGAGATCAGCCTCGACGAGCCGATCGCGATCGCGGCGCGCGACAAGGACGAGTTGCTGCTCGCAGCGGCCCTGGCATGCGAGCGGGACAGCCCGGATGTGATCGACGCGGCGATCCTCGAGGGGGCGAAGCAGTCGGCGGCACTGGCCCAATACCAGGTTTCAAGCTTCGAGCCGTTCGATCCGGTGCGCAAGCGCACCGAGGCCGAGGTCAGCCGCGGCGACGAGCGCTTCCGCGTTGCCAAGGGCGCCCCGCAGGCGATCCTCGAACTGGTGCAGGCTGACGCAACGCTACAAGCGCAGGTGCGCGGCTACACCGACGAACTGGCTGCGAAAGGCTACCGCGCACTCGGCGTGGCACGCAAAGAAGCGGCAGGCGGTTGGCGCTACCTGGGCCTTCTTTCGCTGTTCGATCCACCGCGCGACGACTCGGCGCAGACGGTGGCCAGGGCTGCGGAGATGGGGTTGAGTGTGCGCATGGTCACGGGCGACCACACCGCCATCGCGCGCGAGGTCGCGCGCAAGCTCAAGCTCGGCACGAACATCGTCTCGGCGCGCGAGGTCTTCGAGCACGACGGAAGCGACGGGGATCGAGCCCGCATCGAAGCTGCCGGCGGCTTCGCCGAAGTGTTTCCAGAGCACAAGTTCAAGATCGTGCGCGCGCTGCAAGCAGCTGGACACATCGTGGGCATGACCGGTGACGGCGTGAACGACGCGCCGGCGCTGAAACAGGCCGACATCGGCATCGCGGTGAGCGGTGCAACCGACGCCGCGCGCGCCGCGGCGGATCTGGTACTCACGGCACCCGGCCTGTCGGTGATCACCCAGGCCCTGGAAGAGGGGCGCCGGATCTTCGAACGCATGACAGGCTACGCGACGTTTCGCATCGCCGAGACGATCCGCGTGCTGGTCTTCATGACGCTCTCGATCCTGGTGTTCAACTTCTACCCGGTGACGGCGGTGATGATCGTTCTGCTAGCGATCCTGAACGACTTCCCGATCATGACGATCGCCTACGACAACGTGCCGGTGGCCGAGCGGCCGGTGCGCTGGAACATGCCGCGGGTGCTGATCCTCGCCAGCGTATTGGGCATGCTGGGGGTCGCCTCGACGTTCGTGCTGTTCTGGATCGCGGAGCGGGTGCTCGAACTGCCGCGGCCGACCATCCAGACCGTGATCTTTCTCAAGCTGCTGGTAGCGGGTCACTTCACGATCTACCTCACCCGCAAGTCCGGATGGTTCTGGACGAAGCCGCTGCCGGATTGGCGACTGTTCTGGACGGCCGAACTGACGCAGGTCGCGGGAACGTTGGGCGCGGTGTATGGCTGGTTCGTCGAGCCGATCGGCTGGGGCTATGCGCTTCTCGTTTGGGGCTACGCCCTGGTCTGGTTTGTTTTCAATGGCGCAGTCAAGGTCTGGGTCGAGGGCTTGCTGAGTCGAGGTACAAGCGGGCATGCCCGGCACCTGCAGCGCGCGCACGCGTCGCTGCAATCCTGTGAATGCCCACCGGCAAGTTGTGCTTGCCCGCCGCGGGTACCGCCTGCCGAACCCGCCCACAAAGCGCTCGCTCAGGATCTGAAATGACGGACGCCGTTCCCGTCACCACATTTTTGCTACGCGACTCGACTCGCTTCAGGACACCTGGACCATGACAAGTAACACGCTCACGCCGGACATGCTGGCCCGCACCGACGCCTACTGGCGTGCCGCCAACTACCTGTCGGTCGGCCAGATCTTTCTTTTCGACAATCCGCTGCTGAAGCGGCCGCTGGCGCTGGCCGATGTGAAGCACATGCTGCTGGGCCACTGGGGCACGACTCCCGGCCAGAACTTCATTTACGTGCACCTGAACCGGGTCATCAAGAAGTACGACCTCGACATGATTTACGTCTGCGGCCCCGGACACGGCGGTCCGGCCGTCGTTGCCAATACCTATCTCGAAGGCACCTACAGCGAGATCTATCCCGACATCAGCCAGGATGAAGCCGGGCTTCAGAAGCTGTTCCTGCAGTTTTCGTTTCCCGGAGGAATTCCGAGCCACGCATCACCGGAATGCCCGGGCTCGATTCACGAAGGCGGCGAACTGGGTTACTCGCTCAGCCATTCGTTCGGCGCGGTGTTCGACAACCCCGAGCTGGTCGTCGCCTGCGTCGTCGGCGACGGCGAGGCCGAGACCGGTGCGTTGGCCACCGCGTGGCATTCGAACAAGTTTCTCGATCCCGCCACCGACGGCGCCGTGCTGCCGATCCTGCATCTGAACGGCTACAAGATTGCCAACCCGACACTCCTGGCGCGCATCAGCCGCGACGAATTGGATCAGTTACTGCGCGGCTACGGCTGGACACCGATCTTCGTCGAAGGCCACGAGCCCTCGCTGATGCACCAAGCCATGGCCGCAGCGCTCGACGCCGCGGTCGAGCAGATCAAGAAAATGCAGCAGGACGCCCGCGTTCACGGCAATTTGGTGCGTCCGCGCTGGCCGATGATCGTCCTCAGTTCACCCAAGGGCTGGACCGGGCCGAAGGTCGTCGCTGGCCTGCAAGTTGAAGGCACCTTCCGAGCGCACCAGGTGCCGCTCAATCCAGCCAGCCAACCCGAACATCTCAAGCTATTGGAGGAGTGGCTCAGGAGCTACCGTCCGGAGGAACTCTTCGATCAGCAGGGCCGCCTGAAACCGGAACTGTCAGAACTTGCGCCCACTGGACAGCGACGCATGGGCGCGAATCCCCACGCCAACGGCGGCCTGCTGCTGCGCGACCTGCGGATGCCGGATTTCCGCGACTACGCGGCCGACGTGCCCGCTCCGGGACTGAGAGGCATCGGCGACACACGGGTGCTTGGGCCGTTCCTGCGCGATGTGGCGAAGCTGAATACCGAGCAGCGCAACTTCCGGGTGTTTGGCCCGGACGAGACACTCTCCAACGGCCTGGGGGCCCTCTTTGAAGCGACCCACCGCCAGTGGGACGCCACGATCCTGCCGAACGACGAATTTCTCGCGCCCACCGGGCGCGTGTTGGACTCGATGCTCAGCGAACACCAGTGCCAGGGTTGGCTCGAGGGCTACCTGCTCACCGGGCGACACGGGCTCATCAACTGCTACGAGGCGTTCATCCACATCATCGATTCGATGTTCAACCAGCATGCCAAGTGGTTGAAGGTCACCGCGCAGCTGCCCTGGCGCCGAAAGATCGCGTCGCTGAACTACCTGCTGGCCTCGCATGTCTGGCGTCAGGATCACAACGGCTTCACGCACCAGGATCCGGGCTTCATCGATCACGTCGTGAACAAGAAGGCCGAGGTCGTGCGTGTCTACTTCCCGCCGGATGCCAACTGCCTGCTGTCGGTGATGGACCATTGCCTGAGCAGCCGCCACTACGTCAACGTCGTGGTCGCGGGCAAACACCCGGCACCGCAGTGGCTGGCAATAGACGCCGCGGTCAAGCACTGCACCATGGGTATCGGCACCTGGCAGTGGGCCAGCAATGACCAAGGCGTTGCACCCGACGTGGTGATGGCCTGCTGCGGCGACGTTCCCACGCTGGAGACGCTTGCCGCCGTGTCCATCATGCGCGAGCACCTTCCCAAGCTGAAGATCCGGGTGGTCAACGTCGTCGATCTGATGAAGCTGCAGCCGCCACGCGAGCACCCGCACGGGCTGAGCGACCCGGATTTCGACGCGCTCTTCACCACGGACAAGCCGGTCATCTTCGCCTTCCATGGCTACCCGTGGTTGATCCACCGACTGACCTACCGCCGCACCAACCACGGCAACATTCACGTGCGCGGCTACAAGGAAGAAGGCACCATCACCACGCCCTTCGACATGACGGTGCTGAACGATCTGGACCGCTTCCATCTCGTGATGGACACCATCGACCGCCTGCCGCAGGCCGGCGACCAGGGCATTGCCTTGAAGCAGCAGCTCACGCACAAGCTGCTTGAGCACAAGCGGTACATCGACAGGAACGGCCAGGACCTGCCGGAGATCCGCGACTGGCATTGGGGGGCGGCCGCGGACCGCGCAACGAAATGAACCCAGCACTGCCGAAGGTCTACCTCGTGCGCCACGGCGAAACCGCGTGGACGCAGACAGGACCACACACCGGCCGCACCGACCTTGCACTGACTGAGCAGGGGGAACGCCAGGCGCGTGAGCTTGAGGCAAGCCTCGCTGCACTACTCATCAACCGCATCTTCTCCAGTCCGCTGCAGCGCGCCCGCCGCACCGCCGCGCTGGCGATGCCGCACTCCAGGGTCGAGGCCGACGATGATCTGATGGAATGGGACTACGGCGACTACGAGGGCAGGCGGACGGTCGATATCGAAGTGGAGCGCCCAGGTTGGCGTCTTCTGCGCGACGGCAGCCCCGGCGGAGAGACGCTCGATGCCGTGGGCGCGCGTGCCGACCGTGTCATCGGCCGCGTGCGTGCACGCGGTGACAACGCGATCCTCTTCGGCCATCGCGAAATCCTGCGCATTCTTGCGGCGCGTTGGATCGGCCTCGCACCGATGGAAGGACGCCGTCTGCTGCTCGACACCGCGTCCTTGAGCGTCCTTGGATACGACCACGACCTCGGCGAGCCTGTGATCCACCTCTGGAATGGTCGCAGCACATGACTCGTGTCGTTCCGGCCATCACTCTCTCCCCGCGGGACTACGACGCGGTGCTGTTCGACCTTGACGGGGTGCTGACAAGAACTGCGCGCGTGCATGCCGCGGCCTGGAAGAAGCTTTTCGACGGGTTTCTCGAGGCGCGCGCCGCGCAAGACGGCGAGCCGTTTGTGCCCTTCGATATCGACACCGACTACCCGCGCTACGTCGACGGCAAGCCGCGCTACGACGGCGTGACGGCCTTCCTCGAATCGCGCGGAATCGAATTGCCGTTGGGGGCGCCGGAAGACAGTCCCGAGGTGCAAAGCGTGCGTGCGCTGGGGAACTTGAAGGATCGCTACTTCCAGGAGGAGATGGCGCAGCACGGCGTCGAACGCTATGAAGCGGCGATCACGCTGGTGCGCACACTGCGGGCGCAGGAGATCAAGACCGCCGTGGTGTCCTCCAGCAACAACTGCGCAGCGGTGCTAGGGGCCGCGGGCATTGCCGAGCTGTTCGACACACGCGTGGACGGGATGGACGTCACCCGCCTCGAACTCAAGGGCAAGCCGGCGCCAGATGCCTTCCTGGAGGCGGCACGGCGCCTTAGGGTAGAACCCACGCGCGCCGTCGTCGTGGAGGACGCGATCGCCGGCGTCGAGGCCGGGCGCGCCGGGGCGTTCGGTTGCGTCATCGGCGTCGATCGCCGCGAACAGGTGCAAGCGCTGCGCGATGCCGGTGCCGATGTTGTGGTGACCGATCTGGCGCAAGTCCGGGTGGCGGCGGAACCGCCCTCTTCATGGTCCCTGGTGTTCGAGGGCTTCGACCCGGCGCAGGAGGGCATCCGCGAAGCCTTGTGCACCCTCGGAAACGGCTATTTTTCGGCCCGCGGCGCCGCCATCGAAGCAGAGGCAGACGACATCCACTATCCGGGGACCTACCTCGCGGGCGGCTACAACCGGCTGCGCACCGACATTGCCGGGCGCATCGTCGAGAACGAGGACCTCGTCAATTGCCCCAACTGGCTGGCGCTCGGGTTTCGCATCGGCGGCGAAGACTGGTTCGATGCGCGCAGTGTCAAGCTGCTGTCCTACCGGCAGGAACTCGATCTGCGGCGCGGCGTGCTGTTGCGCAGCATCAACTTCGAGGACGGTCGGGGACGGCGCAGCACACTCAGTGAACGGCGAATTGTGTCGATGGGCAACATGCACCTGGGCGCGCTCGAGTTGTCGCTGACCGCTGACAACTGGTCGGCAGGTGTCACGCTGCGTTCGGCGATCGATGGGCGCACCGTCAACGCGGGCGCCGATCTCTACCGCAAGTTCAACAACAAGCACCTGGAGCCAGTGGCCAGCGAGGTCGTCGGCGAGGACGGCGTGTTCCTTCAGGTGCGCACGAGCCAGTCGAATCTTCATCTTGCGCAGGCGGCACGATCGCAAGCGTTCCTCGACGGACAGCGGCTGGATGTCCGGCGCCGGGTCGTCGAGGAACCGGGCTACATCGCTCAGGAACTCATCGTCGACCTCAAGCAAGGCCAAACACTGGTGCTGGAGAAGCTGGCCTCTTTCTATACATCGCGCGACCACGCCATTTCCGAGTGCGGGCTGGCGGCGCGCAAGGCGATCGCACGCGCAGGGCGTTTCGACGCCGTCATGGCGGGGCACGTGCTCGCCTGGAAGCACCTGTGGCGCCGCTTCGATGTGCACATCCAGCCGGCCGATCACGGCTTCAAATCGAACGTTTCGATGCTGCTGCGGTTGAACATGTTCCACCTGCTGCAGGCCGTATCGCCCAACTCCATCGGACTCGACATTGGGGTGCCCGCGCGCGGCTGGACCGGCGAGGCCTATCAGGGCCACATATTCTGGGATGAACTCTTCATCTTCCCTTTCTTCAACTACCGGATGCCCGAGATCACGCGATCGCTTCTGATGTACCGTTACCGGCGCCTGGGCGAGGCCCGCGCCGCCGCGTCGGCGGCCGGGTACAAGGGAGCGATGTTCCCTTGGCAGAGCGGCAGCGACGGTCAGGAGGAAACCCAGGCGCTCAACCTGAATCCGCGCTCGCAGCGCTGGGTGCCAGACAACTCCTTCCTGCAGCGCCACGTCGGCAGTGCCGTCGCCCACAACGTCTGGCAGTACTTCCAGGTCACTCACGATGTCGAGTTCTTGCACGCCTATGGCGCGGAACTGATCCTCGATATCGCCCGCTTCTGGTCGAGCATCGCCAGCTTCGATGAAAGGCGCGGACGCTATGAGATCCGCGGCGTGGTGGGCCCCGATGAGTTTCACGACGGCTATCCGGATGCAGCGGCGCCCGGCCTGGACAACAACGCCTACACCAACCTCATGGCCGTATGGGTTCTGTGCCGGGCGCTGGAGGTGCTCGATCTGCTATCCGAAGTGCGTCGCGCCGAACTCACGGTGCGCTTGGACATATCGGCGCAGGAGATCGCCCGCTGGGAGGACATCAGCCGCAGGATGCTGGTCCCGTTTCACGATGACGGAATCATCAGCCAATTCGAGGGCTACGACAAATTGCGCGAACTCGATTGGGAAAGCTACCGGGCCCGCTACACGAATATCCAGCGTCTCGACCTAATCCTGGAGAGCGAGGACGACAGCGCCAACCACTACAAGGCCTCGAAGCAGGCCGACGTGCTGATGCTGTTCTACCTGTTCTCCTCCGAAGAACTCGGAGAGCTGTTCGGGCGCTTGGGCTACCCATTCGAGTACGAAACCATTCCGCGAAACGTCCTCTACTACGTTGACCGAATGAGCCATGGTTCCACGCTGTGTCGCGTCGTGACAGCGTGGGTGCTCGCGCGCTCCGACCGGCCGCGCTCGATGCAGATGTTCACGCACGCGCTGCAAAGCGATGTGTCCGACATTCAGCAAGGCACAACGGCCGAAGGCATCCACCTTGGGGCGATGGCCGGAACAGTCGACCTGGTGCAACGGGTGTGGACCGGTATTGAGGTCAAGAACGACGTTCTTCGGCTTCATCCGGAACTGCCGCAGGGCGTCGAGCGCCTCGACATGCGCATCCGCTATCGCGGGCATTCACTCGATCTGCGGCTGACGCGCGACTCGCTCGCCGTCCGCGGGCGAGACGCTGCCGCGGCGCCAATCATGATGTGCGTCGACGACCAGGTCTGCGAATTCGTTGGTGGCTCGACCCGCGTGTTTCAGTTGAACGGCGTGGCAGGTGATGGCGTCGTTGCCGACAGTGAGCCGGCCATCAGAGACTATCAGCATCAGACCCCTGCGGCAGCCCGCGAAGGCACCCGCCAGGGTGCTGCTGACGATCATGGTCAGCCTCCGAAACAGCGCGATCCAGGGAGCGCCTGAGGCCATGGAACTTCAGCTTCCTCGTCACCTCGCGTCGAGCTTCGCCGACAAAGCTGCCTGCCCGGTTTGTCTCGGCGCGTACGCTGCAGAGCCGCCGACTGCCCCGCCGCGAGTCGAGCTGTTCACCGAAGGCGATGTGCTCTACGCGGCGATGCTGACCTCGATCCGAGGTGCCCGCTGCACCGTGCGCATGGAAAGCTACATCTTCGCGAACGACGAGATCGGCCGGGAGTTCGCCGCGGTGCTTGCCGAACGCGCAAAGGCGGGTGTGGAGGTGCGTTTGCACCTTGACGCCGCAGGCGCCCTGGGCATTGGCTCCGCCTCCGTGGAGCAGCACCTGCGCGAGCGCGGGGTCGCCGTGAAGTGGTTCCACCGATGGAACTGGCGTCGACCGCTGCGCTACAACAGGCGCAATCACCGCAAGCTGCTCGTCGTCGATGACCAGATCGCCTACCTCGGCGGCTTCAACATCCACCGGGAGAGTTCGCGCCGGCACTACGGCAATGCGCGATGGCGCGACACCCATGCCTCGATCTCGGGCGCACTCGTGCTCGACGCAGCGAAGCTGTTTGATGCCTTTTGGCAGGGCCATCGGCATTGGAGGCCGGCGCTGGGCGGCGACGCGAACCTGGTCCCGAACCATACGGGCAAATGCCGGCATCGCATTCGCTGCCTCTACTCCGAAGCGTTCGCCGCAGCGCGTGAGCGCATCTACTTGACTACGCCCTATTTCATCCCCGATCTGCTCATGCAGCAGCGTCTGATGAACGCCGCGCGCCGCGGCGTCGACGTGCGGCTATTGGTGCCGTCGCGGAGCGACGTACCGCTCGCGAACTGGGCCGCGCACGCCTTCTACGCCGCGCTGATCGCCGCTGGCGTGCGCGTCTACGAGTACTTGCCGCGCATGCTGCACGCGAAGACGATTGCGATCGACGGGAACTGGGCGGTGCTCGGCACCGCGAATTTCGACTACCGCAGCTTTTTCCTGAACTACGAGTTGGTTCTTGCCGTGCGTGAGCCCGATTTTTGCGCGCAACTCGAGCGGCAATTCCACGCCGACCTCGGCGAGTCATCGTCAGTCGCATCCGGGCACTGGGTCAAGCGGCGCTGGTGGCGGCGCTTGCTGGAAGTTGTCGGCTGGACGATGCGCAGGTGGTTATGAATGACGGATGAACATTACGTTCTCAACGCCATGTCAGTGCAACGCATTTCGGAGACTCAAACACCATGACCGCTGTGACCATGAACCTGCAACATCTAGTCGACCAGGCCCAGTCGTTCCCACCGATCCGCGTTGCCGTGGTCGATGCAGCGCAAGCCGTCGTGATCGAGACGCTGCGCCAAGCACACGCACTCGGGATCATCGAGCCGCGTCTCATCGGCGACCCCGAGTCCATTGCGGCGCTATGCGACAGCCAAGCCTGGAAGGTCAAGGCAGACTGGATCATTCCCAGCAGCACCGACAGCGCCTCGGCCGCGAAGGCCGTTGAACTCGCGCGAACCGGCCAGGTCGATGCCGTCATGAAGGGCAATGTGCATACCGACGTCCTGATGCATGCGTTGCTCGACAAGACGCATGGTCTGCGTGTTCCCGGAAGGCGTGTCAGCCATGTCTTCGTCGTCGAGGTATCGACCTACCCCAAGCTCCTTGGCATCACCGACGCTGCGATCAATATTGCCCCGGATCTCAACGCCAAAGCACAAATTCTTCAGAATGCCGTCGATTTGTTCAAGCTTCTTGGTATCGAGAAGCCGAAGGTGGCAGTACTTTCCGCGGTCGAGAGCGTCAATCCTGAAATCGCTTCGACGCTCGATGCCGCCTGCCTGACGCTGATGGCGCAGCGGGGGCAGATTGTCGGCGCCACCGTCGATGGGCCGCTGGCGTTCGACAACGCGATCTCGCGCCGGGCGGCCGATGAGAAGGGTATCGCCTCGTCCGTGGCAGGCGACGCCGATATCCTGCTGGTGCCGGACCTGATCGCCGGCAACATCCTGGCGAAGAACCTCGAATACCTGGCGAACGCCGTTGCCGCGGGTGCCGCCCTGGGCCTCGCGGTGCCCGTGGTACTGACATCGCGCGCCGATCCCGCGCCAGCGCGCCTCGCTTCGCTCGCTCTGGCAGCGCTCATGCACCACCGCACGCCGAAGGCAGCGGCGAAACCCAGGCCCTCAGAGCCGAGCGTGGGTTGCGCCCCGCAGGCGGAGCATGCCTGTTGTCCGCTCACAGGTTGACGCGTGCGAATTGGACCCTCCCCGCCCATGGAAGCACCTGACAAGGCGGCCGCGACCGACACTCTCTCAACCTTGAAAGGACGATTCGAGATGACGACTTCCGCAGCATCGGCCGCGCCGACAGAGGCCCTCGACCTGAGCGGGCGCAAAGGCCTCGTCGTCGGCATCGCGAACGAACACAGCCTGGCCTGGTCGGCCGCGCGGCACTTCCGCAACGCCGGTGCCGAACTCGCGGTCACCTATCTGAATGAGAAGGCGAAGCCTTTCGTTGAGCCACTCGCCACAGAACTGGCTGCTCCGATGGTCCTGCCCTGCGACGTCGCGACACCCGGTCAGCTCGATGCAGTCTTTGAGGAGATCACCGCCCAATGGGGTCGACTGGATTTCCTCTTCCACTCGATCGCGTGGGCACGCAAGGAGGACCTGCACGGCCGACTGACCGACTGCTCCGCCGAGGGATTTGCAGAGTCGATGCTCGTCTCCTGTCATTCCTTCATTCGCATGGCCAAGCTGGCCGAGCCGCTGATGGCCCCTGGCAGCAGCCTCACGACCCTGAGCTTCTTCGGCGCTGAGCGAGTCGTCGATCACTACAACGTCATGGGGCCTGTCAAGGCGGCCCTGGAAGCATCGGTGCGCTACCTGGCCCATGAGCTGGGGGGGCGCGGGGTCCGGGTCAATGCGATCTCCGCCGGTGCCGTCAAGACCCGCGCCGCTTCCGGAATCGATCACTTCGATGAACTTCTCAATGAATCACTTCGCAAGGCACCCTTGCGGCGCGCAGTCGATGCCTGCGAAGTGGGTCGCGCAGCGCTGCTCCTGGCGAGCGACCATGCGTCCGGCATCACGGGCGAGGTGCTTCACGTCGATGCCGGCTTTCATGTCTCCGGCATGGTCTTTCACTGAGGCCCGGGCGTCCCGCGTCCTCGCCGCCTTGAACTGACCAGCCCCTTCGAACCGACAGCCCCAAGCCTCGAGACCAGCTTCTCACCATGACCCACCGCTCAATGCCCGCCGCAGCGCAGGCTGGTCCATCACCGCTCAATCGGTGGCAACTGGTCTGGCTCGCCAGCGCCGTCTTTGTTGCCTCGGCGGGCTACGGCGGACTGATGCCCTTGTTGCCGCGCTGGCTCATCCCAATGATGCCCGCCGCAAGTGCCGCGGAGATCGCGCGCCACGTCGGCATGCTCAGCGGTGCTTACGCTGCAGGCGTCCTGATCGGCGCGCCACTGTGGGGGGTCCTGTCCGATCGTGTAGGTCGTGGCCGAATACTGGTCGTGGGCCTGGTCGGCTATGTGGCCAGCCTCCTGCTTCTCCTCGCGCCTGACCTGTTCGACATCTGGTTCATCTATGCCATGCGCGGCGCTGCCGGGTTCTTTGTCGCGGCGGTCGTTCCACTCGTTCCGGCGCTGGTGGCAGAACACACACCTGAGAGCCAGAGAGCGCGCCGCTTTGCGTGGCTGAGCGGCATGTCCCTGGTCGGGTTCCTCTTCGGCCCTGGCCTGATCGCCTTGGCGGGAACGCTAGAGCGTTGGGCAGGGCAGCCTTCTCCAGATGCCGAGCGTCTGACCGAGATCGTCATCGCCCTGTCTGCACTGCTCGGCGCGGTCGCGATGCTCGGGCTGGCCTCGACGCTGCCGCAGCGAAACCCGACTGCGGCCAGTTCGGCGACCCGAACTGGGATCCGCCGGACAAGCCGCGACCTTGCGCTTTGGGCGCTGAGCGGGACAGTGATGTTTGTGCTCGCCGGGTTCGAACTGGGCATCGTGCTGCAAGGGCAGCAACACACAGACCTTTCGTCACGAGACGTCGCATGGATGTTCGCCGAGTGCAGCATCGCGATGCTGCTCGTCAACGGGATCCTGTTTTTCACTTCCCTGCTTGAACGGGTTGCACCGCGGCTGCTCGCCGGCGCCGGCATGATCATGGCCATCGCCGGTCTGGTCCTGTTGGGCCAGCACCAATCCGAGGCTTGGATGTACGTAGGCATCGGGATGATGGCCAGCGGCACAGGGCTCGTACTGCCAGTGGTGTCGTATTTGGCCGCAGGCGCCGAACCCCGGACGCTTGGGGCCACGATGGGCGGCCTGGCCGCGGCAGCTGGCCTCGGGCAGACGCTTGGGTCGACAGCCGGCGGCTGGCTGTTCGGCTCAGTCGGACAGCAAAGCTTCAGCTGGATGGTCGGCCCTCTGGCGCTGGTTCTGTTGCTGCTCCTCGCCCGACCCGGCTGGTGGTCTGGTGCCAGCGCGACATTGCCGCATGGCGTGCTGTTGCGCAAGGTCCCAAATCGGGACGGCCGGTCCTAGAGCGACCGGCCGCCCCGATACACCCAATGCGCATGTGCCAATGCAACCTCGCTCGGACCTGCCGACAGGCCGTGCCCTCGAAGGAGTCCTTGAGATGAGTTTCCTTGCGCGGAACTGGTTCTGGATGTTTCTGGCGCTTGCCGGCCTGGTGTACTTCTTGGCGAGGAGCCGACGTCAACGTCCCCGTGGCCGTGATCTTGCTGCACTCGGCTATCCGCAGGCCGAACCCCTAAGTCATCGAGACGGCGCCGTGTCGCCCCCGAACGCGGTGCACGATCCCTCCGCGCCCCACCACACGCGCGCGGCGATCGACCCCGTAAGCGGAGCGGCGGTACGAACCTCTGATGCGTTGACCTCAGCCTACAAAGGAACGATCTACTACTTCGATTCCAAAGCCAGCCGTGAGCGCTTCGAGAGCTCTCCGGAAGAGTTTGCCAGCAAGGCACCGACTGATGGCGATGGTGTGAACAAGAACCCTCGCCACCGGCGTCGTGGCTGCTGAACCGAGCCCATGTTGACTGCCTCGATCAACCGATGCCGATCGTCCGATCGCACGCGCAAGCCATGAACGCCTGGCATCGCTTTGCGGCGTGGCTGCAGCAACCCGGCAAGGCCTCGGGACCACTCACCATCGCAGCCATGATCGTGGCTTTCGCCATGGTCAATTCGCCGTTTCGATCGATCTATCGCTTGGTCCATCACACCCCGGTGGCCATTCGGGTCGGCTCCCTGATGGTTGAAAAGCCTCTGATTCTGTGGATCAACGAAGGCTTGATGGTCTTCTTCTTCCTGCTCGTCGCCCTGGAGATCAAGCGCGAGATCCTCGAAGGTCATCTTGATTCGCCAGCAAGAGTTGCCTTCCCCGCCCTCGCAGCGCTGGGCGGGATGCTGGCGCCGGCGGCCATCTACCTGCTGTTCACCTGGAGCGACCCCGCAGCCAGCCGCGGTTGGGCGATTCCGAGCGCAACCGACACGGTTCTCGCGCTCGCCGCGCTCAACCTGCTCGGCGCGCGTGTACCGCCAGCGGTCAGGACGTTCCTGCTGGCACTGGCGATCTTCGACGACCTCGGCGCGATCGTCATCCTCGCCGCGCTCTTCACAGAGAACCTCTCGGTGGCGTCCCTTGCCGTTGCGGCTGTCGCGCTGATTGTCCTGGCAGCGCTCAACCGCACGGGCGTGACCCGCACGTCGGCCTACGTCGCAGCGGGGCTCGCATTGTGGCTCGCCGTACTGGAGTCGGGTGTGCATGCCACCGTGGCCGGATTCCTGATCGGGCTTGCCATACCGCTGCGCACCGCTGGGAACAAACCGTCCCCGCTGCGCGCCGCCGAGCGCGGCCTGCGCCCTTGGGTCGCATTGGGCATCGTGCCCGTGTTTGCCTTCTTCAACTCCGGTGTCGACTTGACCGACCTGGCCGCCGGACAGCTGTCGGGGGCGATCGCGCTGGGCACGGCGCTGGCGCTCTTCGTGGGCAAGCCAGCCGGAATACTGGGCGTCGGCTGGGCGTCGGTACGTCTCGGCTTGGCGCATCCTCCGCACGGCGCCCACTGGTCGCAGCTTGCGGGTGCATCGATGTTGGCCGGCATCGGCTTCACGATGAGCCTGTTCTTTGCCGGGGTCGCATTCGGCACAAACGAAGCACTCGCGCTGTCGGCCAAGGTCGGCATTCTCGCCGGCTCATTGGCCGCAGCGGCATTCGGCATCGCGTATCTCGCAGCGACGGCCGCCCGCCCCTCCAAGTCGGGCGAACGTGAAGGACGGGCGGCATGAGTGCGGCTAAGGGAGCGCCGTGTGCGCGAACCCCCGACGCGATAGGCGCCAGGGCGGTGTTTTCCTTGCGGCGATGAGGTGACAAATGCACATCGAACCGATGGCTGAGGAGAACTGCGCCTGGTACCTGAAGCCCTTCTTCTGGAACCAGCGGCGCAAGTACGGCTCTGTCCTGGACGCGGCCCTGCTATGGGCGCGTTCGCCGCGGCTGTTCCTTGGGGTTGCCACCCTGTACGGCATGATTGATCGCAGCGCGTCGCCGCTCGAGCCGGCTTTGCGCTCACTCATCACAGTGCGCGTCTCGCAACTCAATGGCTGCGCGTTCTGTGTCGATCTGAACTCGGCAACGCTGCTGCGCCACGGCGCCAGCCACGAGAAAGTCATGACGCTGGGCCGATGGCAGTCAAGTACGCTGTTCGATGAACGAGAACGTGCGGCGCTCGACTACGCCGAGGCGATGACTCTCACAGGAGATGGGGTCAAGGCATCCCATTTCAGTGCACTGCGCATGCACTTCAGTGAAGACGCCATCGTCGAATTGACGGGGTTGATCGCGTTTCAGAACCTCTCTAGCAAGTTCAACGCGGCCCTTGGTGTTCCTGCGCAAGGGTTCTGCGAACTGCCGCAATCTCCAGTACAGCGTGGGGAGCAGTCGCGTGGCGCCCCCTGAATCTCGAGTCGGCCACGACTTGTCATCCCGCATCGAGATCGCTTGTGCACGTCATCGCGGCTCGTTGGCAACCAATCAATTTGGACAGGAATCATCATGAAGCTATCGCTCTCTCCCGCTGAACTCCTGATTGCCACAGTAGTCATCGGCGGAATTGCCGTGGCAGGTTGGCAGTTCTTCGGCGCCACCAGCGACATCAAGCGCAGCGCAGGCGCCCACGTGGTCCAAATGGTCACGTTGCCCACGCTGTCACCGCGAGCGGCCGTCGGCGAGGCCGCGTTCGACGCCCATTGCGCCCAGTGTCACGGTAAGAACGGCAGCGGCACCGATCACGGGCCTCCGTTCTTGCACGTCATCTACAACCCGGGCCACCATGCCGATGAGGCGTTCCGGCGCGCCGTCCGTCAAGGCGTCGTCCAACACCATTGGCCCTACGGAAACATGCCGCCACTGCCGCAGGTGTCGGACTCGCAAGTCGATGACATCGTGCGCTACGTGCGCGAGTTGCAGCAGGCGAATGGCATCACGTATCAACCCCATCAAATGTGAAGAGGAACATGGGCCAGCGACGATCACATGAGCGTGGGGCGACTCGGGCTTCAGTGTCGATTCGATCGGAACGCGGGACGGGTCCGCACGCCGCAAGCCACACGCGACGCCGATTCACGGAATTGCCGCACTCGCGTCCCGGCCGCCAAGCCGACTGTGGCGCAAACGCCGGACCGCTTCAGTGGCGGACAGAAGCATTCCGGAACGACATGAATCGATTGCCGTCTCGCCGACGATTGATGCTCATCAAGCGGCCACGCGTGCCCGCAGCTAGGCTGGCCCCATGAGCAAGAGATGCGTCCCACCACGCTCGGGAAAGCCATCATGATCGCTTTGCGCTCCGCAGCGGCGAGGTGTGCTTGGACCGCGTTTCTTCTGCTGTTCGCCGTCCGGGCGATCGCGGGCACGGCCCTGTGCGAGTTGTATGGCGAACACTCGGCGCCTCAGGGGATGACGCATTCGATTGAGGAACGCAGTCACGCACCGAGTGTCGCGATCGACATGCGCGCAACGCAGAACGTGTCACCGGCCGAGCAGCCATTTCACGAAGGAGCCGACCACGTCTGCGACGAGCCGAAGTTCCTGACGACGGAGTCAGCCAGCCCCGCGTTCACGAAGTGGTCGCAAGCGCTCGACATGACTTGCTGCTTGCATTCCCGCGCACAGGACTTGAGTCCCGTCCGGTTGGCAACGAGTCTTCCAGAGCTTCGGCTGGAACATCCACCCCCGTCCCTCCCCCCGCTGGACGTTTCCCCGCGTCTGCGCATTTGACGCGCCGCATCGTGCCGGGAATGGCCTGACCCAGGCCGTCGGCCTGCATCGCCACGACCCGACAGAAGCGACGCATCTCGCGCGAAGCGAGCTTGCCGTCGCCATGTCGATGGGGCTCCGATGACAGCTGCGGCTGAGCTGACTCGAGAACTCGGCGCAACCAGCCCTCTGCGCGCACCAGCATGCAGGTTGGTCATGTGTTTCCCCGGTCAATGGGGTGGTCTTCGGTCGCGATGCGTTGGCAAAGCCGTTCAGGCCGTTTCCGATCCACTTCGACGATGCACTTGGCAAATGTCGAACTATTCAAACTTTCATATTGGAGACCGCAATGAACAGACCTCTCGTGCGCGCCAGCGCGATGGCCGCGGTGATCGCTGCGGCATTTCCCGTGGCTGTACTGGCCGCCGACGACACTGCCGCACTGAAACAGCAGATCGACCAGCTTCGCAAGGAGGTCTCCGAACTCCGAGCGCTTGTCCAGGGCCAATCACAGCAAACGGCCACAAAGAACGAAGTTGCCGCAGTGAAGGACGAAGCGTTGAGGATCGCCGCTGAGAACGCGCGCGCAAGCGAGGCGAATTCGACGGCCCATCTTTCCGGTTACGGCGTGGTGGGATACACCGATCGGCGCAACTCGAGCAAGTCGTTCAGCACCGTCGGATTCAGCCCCATCTTCCACTATCAGTACAAGGACATCCTCCTCTTCCAGACCGAACTCGAGGCGACGATGGAGCCTGATGGCAGCACCTCGATCGCGCTCGAATACGCCAATCTCAACTACTTCCTGAACGACTACGTCTCCATATTCGGAGGTAAATTCGTCACCCCCATCGGCTACTTCTTCCAGAACCTGCATCCGGCCTGGATCAACAAATTCCCTTCCAAACCGCCCGGCTTTGGTGTGGAAGGCGGCGCGGCACCGGAGTCCGACATCGGTGCCGGCGTGCGCGGCGGTTTTCCGATCGGATCGGTCGCGCGAGCCAACTATGCCGTCTACCTCGGGAATGGACCGCGATTGGCCCTCAATGCAGCCGGTGACGAGATCGAGGCGATTGAAGCCGAAGGGGCGACCAGCAGTGCCAGTGGCAGGAAGTTGGTCGGTGGACGATTCGCAGTGCTGCCCATCCCGGGCATCGAGCTAGGCGTCTCGGCCGGTACTTCTCGGCTCGCCCTCGAGGGCGAAGGCAAGCGCAGCTACAGCGTTGCAGGCTTTGACGCTGCATTCAGACGCGGCGGATTCGACTGGCGCGCCGAGTACATCCAGCAGCGTGTCGGCGCCTTGCAGGCCAGCGCTGCGCCCGAAGGTGGCATCTGGAAGACCTGGTACACGCAGGCGGCCTACAGGATCCCGTCGACCCAGTGGGAACCGGTCGTCCGATTTGGCGATTTCAGGTCCCCGCATCCGGATCAGAAGTTGCGCCAGTGGGGCATCGGACTCAACTACTGGCTCGCGCCGAACGCGGTCGGCAAGCTGGCCTACGAATTCAACAAGGGTGAGCCCGGAACGATCAACGACGCTGACCGGCTGCTGGTTCAGTTCGGCTTCGGCTTTTGAAGGGGAGATGAACATGACCACAACCCTTCTTCGCCTTGGACGCATCGCTCTCGGCGCCATCATCGTCGCGGGGGCCTCGTCGCTCGCACAGGCCACAGACCCAAGCGCATCGCCCGCAGATGCGTCCGCCTTTGCGCGTGGCGCCAGTGCATGGTCGACCAATTGTGTGCGCTGCCACAACGCGCGAGACCCGATGGACTTCCGCGATGATCAGTGGAAGCTCATCATGAGTCACATGCGCATCCGTGCTGGGCTGACCGGCCAGGAGGCGCGCGACATCCTGCAATTCCTGCAGGGGAGCAATAACGGGGCAGCCCTTCGCTCCGCGGCCGTTCAGCGCGTGGCTGTCGGAGCGACGAATGCAGGTCCGTCCGGCAAGGCCTTGTACGAGGGCACTTGCATTGCCTGCCACGGGCAGGATGGCCGGGGGACGATTCCCGGGGTTCCCGATCTCGCAGACCCCAAAGGGCGGCTGACTCAGGCGGATGGCGTGTTGAAGAAGCACATCCTCGAAGGCTTTCAGAGCCCGGGCTCACCGATGGCCATGCCTCCAAAGGGCGGCAATCCCAGCTTGAGCGAGGCCGACGTCGACAACCTGCTGCGCTACATGCGCGCTGGCTTCATGCCGTAGGACCCGTCTTCCTATGCAGACGCATCGATTTATCGGGTTCGCAACTGGCGCGCCCCTCTTTAACCTGACATCAACCGGAGAAGATCCCCATGAGAACGCAACCTGTCCTTGAATGGCTCTTCGCTACCGCAGTGCTCCTCGGCGCGGCAGCGGCGAACGCCGCACCCACGGTATTCATCCCGCTCGGTACGGGCAATCAGGTGATCGCCGTGGACGCGGCGACGGACCGCATCACGACGAGCTACCCCGGCGTGGAGAATTCGCACGGACTGGTGGCCACACCGGACGGCGAGTATCTCGTCGCGGGCAGCATGACGGAGGCACCGACTTCGGCAAGCAGCCCGTCGAACACGCCCAACAGCAAGCTCTTCTTGGTCCACCCCGGCCACGGCCACGTGATGCTCACGATTCCGGTCTCGGGCTGGACCCACCATCAGGCGATCACGCCCAACGGCCGGTATGTGATTTCCACCCACCCGACACGCGGCGGGGTCAGCGTCGTCGACATGCAAACCAACCAGGTCATCAAGACCATCGAGACGGGCCCGGCGCCGAACTACAGCGTCGTGACGCGCGACGGCAAACGAGCCTTCGTGAGCAACAGCGGCAACGGGACGGTAAGCCAGATCGACGTACCCACTTGGCGTGTCACCCATACCCTGGAAGCCGGCCCGGCGCCCGAGCACATCCTGCTCTCCTCGGACGAGAAGACGCTGTACTCGCTCAACCCGCGCGCCGGGACGGTTTCGGAGGTGTCGTTGGAGACCGGCAAGGTCGTCAAGGCGCACAAGATCGGCGCCAACCTGCATGGCCTCGACCTCGGAGACGACGGTCGCACGCTGTTCATCAGCAGCGTCACTGAGAACAAGCTGGTGGCCCTCGATCCGATCGATGGCGCGCAGCGCGAACTGACGCTGTCGCCGGCGCCCTATCACCTCAACACCATCCGCGGCACCGGCAAGGTCTATGTGTCGAGTCGAAGCGATCCCTTGATCTGGGTCGTTGATCAGAAGAGCCTGAAGCTCCTTGGCACCATCGTCCTTCCCGGCGGTGTTGGGCATCAGATGGCCGTCATGCCCTGAATTACCGCGGCACCGCGCGGTCGGACCAACAACACCTGCATGGAGCATGCATGGACAGGAAGCAGACCTTCTCACTCTGGTACGTGGTGCTGGCCTTCATCGTTCTCGTGGCGATGCAGGACCTCATCGGCGGCAACCACACCCAGACGCTGACGTACAGCGAGTTCAAGCAGGCGCTGGCAGCCGGAAAGGTCGACGACATTGTGCTGAAGGATGGGCTGGCCACCGGCCGGCTGAGCGCCGACGGTCTGGAGAAGATTCTGCCGGCGTCACGCGTGGAGGCCCTGAAGAAGCAGGGAGGCGAGCATCGGTTCGTCACCGTGCTGCTCAATGACCCCGGCCTGATACCCCAGCTGGACGCGGCCAAGGTCCGCTATGCGGGAGTGATCGAGAGCAAGTGGTTCGGCCTGCTCGTCTCCTGGGTGGCGCCAGCCCTGGTCTTCGTCGGTATCTGGCTCTTCGCGATGAAGCGCATGGGTGGTGGCATGCACGGTGGCATGCTCGAAATCGGCAAGAGCAAGGCGCGTGTCTACATGCAGAAGGAAACAGGCGTGACCTTCAAGGACGTGGCCGGCATCGATGAAGCGAAGGAAGAGCTGATGGAGGTCGTGGACTTCCTGCAGAACCCGGATCGCTTCAAGCGCCTGGGCGGGAAGATCCCGAAAGGGGTTCTGATCGTCGGCGCGCCCGGCACCGGCAAGACCTTGCTGGCGAAGGCCGTGGCCGGCGAGGCCGGCGTCCCGTTCCTGTCCCTGAGCGGTTCCGAGTTCGTCGAAATGTTCGTCGGCGTTGGTGCGGCCCGCGTTCGCGACCTGTTCGAGCAGGCCGCCGCCAAGGCACCGTGCATTGTCTTTATCGATGAGCTGGATGCCCTGGGCAAGGCACGCGGGATCGGCGCGCTGGGTGGCGGCAACGACGAACGCGAGCAGACGCTCAACCAGTTGCTGGTCCAGATGGACGGATTCGATACCAACCGCGGCGTCATCATCATGGCGGCCACGAACCGCCCGGAAATTCTCGATGCAGCGCTGCTGCGCCCGGGCAGATTCGACCGCAGTGTGTCGATCGACAAGCCCGACCTCAAGGGCCGCAGGCAGATCCTGGAGGTGCACGCCAAGACCGTCCACTTGGCGCCAGGGCTGGACCTGGGCTCCGTTGCGGCGCGCACGCCGGGCTTCGCTGGCGCCGACCTGGCGAACCTGGTGAACGAAGCCACGCTGCGCGCCGCCAAGCACGGCAAGGACGCCGTCGACATGAAGGACTTCGAGGAAGCCCTGGACCGCATCGTCGCTGGCCTGGAGAAGAAGAACCGCGTCATGAACGCGACCGAACGCCGCTTTGTCGCCTTTCATGAGGCGGGCCACGCGCTGGTGGCAGAACTGCGCGAAAGCGCGGACAGGGTGTCGAAGATCTCGATCATCCCGCGCGGTGTGGCCGCGCTCGGGTACACGCAGCAGTTGCCGACCGAGGACCGCTATCTGCTCAGGAAGAGCGAATTGCTGGACCGACTCGACGTGCTGCTGGCCGGCCGCGTGGCCGAGCAGTTGGTGTTCGACGATGTCTCGACCGGCGCGGAGAACGACCTGCAGCGTGCGACCGACATGGCGCGCCACATGGTCACGCACTACGGTATGAGCGATGCCCTCGGACTGGCAACCTACGACACGCGGCGAGCCTCGCTCTACCTGGACGGTCCGGCCCTGCCCGAGCAGCGCAACTGCAGCGAGCACACGGCCGAAGTGATCGACACCGAGGTTCGCCGTCTGCTCGACGAAGCGAGAACGCGCGTCAGCGAAACCCTCGCGACTCATCGGCAGACCCTGGATTTGCTGGCGAACGAGCTTCTGAAGAACGAGGTCGTCGACCGAATGATGCTGGACGCGCTCTTGCGCCCCGAACGCACCACACCGGCCCCCGAACCCGACGAGCAGGCCGCGGCATGACGCGCCGGCCCGTGGTGGGCAAGTGCTGTCGTTTGCCGGTCCGTGCTGGGGCGGCATTCAGAAAGCTGCGCCGCAAAGCGGTGGGCCGTACGGCGGCATCGGGCGGCCAGGACCTCGTCGACCGGGCCGAATCGTTCCCAGCGCGCCTGGTGCGCTCAGCGCACCTCATCGCTGACGTCGCTGTATGCGCTGCCCTCCACCGCCCATCCGGAACCGCGGCAGATGCCGGTGCGGGCAGTCACCGGCATCACGGCTCCGAATTCGTCGTTTGCGATCTGCATCATCGACCCGACCTGCCCGCTCGCTGGCACTTCTGAAGGAGGAACCTGGACATGACCCACGATCGACCGTCTGTCCTCTGGCGCCTGTGGCTGCTGATGGCCCAGGTCATCGCCGTTTCGGCTGGCCTGCTGATCGCATGGAATGCCTTCGGTCCCGCACCCACCGCACCCGCGCACGCAGACGTGGTGGCGGTGCAGGAGGCGCCTCACGCCGAAGCGCCGGCCTCCACGAACGGCACGAAGGCCCCGGCGCGCTTCGAGGCCGGCTTCCGCGCCGCCGCGCGCCAGGCGTCCGCCTCGGTCGTCAACATCTACTCGCGCAAGGCGCCGCCGCGGCAGCTGCCAGGCTGGCTGCGGCCGTACGGCGGTTCCGACGACGAGGGCGCACAGGGAGAGTCGAGCCTGGGTTCGGGCGTGATCGTCTCGGCGCAGGGCTTCATCCTGACGAACAACCACGTCGTCGAAGGCGCCGACGAGATTGCCGTCATGCTCCCAGGCGGCAAGGTTGCCGGGGCACGCGTCGTCGGCACCGATCCGGAGACGGATCTTGCTGTGCTGCGTGTTGAAGCGAAGGGGCTGCAGCCGATCACCTTTGCCGACCCTGCGTCGGTGCAGATCGGCGACATCGTGCTCGCGGTTGGCGACCCGTTCGGTGTCGGCCAGACCGTGACGCAGGGCATCGTCAGCGCCACCGGGCGCAACCGGTTGGGCATCAACACGTTCGAGAATTTCATCCAGACCGACGCCGCGATCAACCCCGGCAACTCTGGCGGCGCGCTGGTCGACACCGCCGGACACCTGGTGGGCATCAACACGGCCATCTACTCTCGCAGCGGCGGCTCGCAAGGCATCGGCTTCGCTATTCCGGTCAGCCTGGCGCGACAGGTGATGGAGCAGATCATCGCGAACGGCCGCGTCAGTCGCGGCTGGCTCGGCGTGAGCGCGCGCGACGTCGTTCACGAGACCACCGGGGCGGCGGCAGGAGCTGCGCTCGTCGCCGTGCAGCGCGGCGGCCCGGCCGACCGCGCCGGGTTGCGCGCCGGAGACACCGTCGTCTCGATCAACGGCAAGGAAGTCGGCGATACGGCGACCTTGATCAATGAGACGGCTGCTCTCAGTCCCGGGGTCAGGGCGCAGTTCAAGGTGCTGCGCGGCCGCGAGGCGGTCTCGCTGACGGTCGAGCTGGGGCAGCGCCCCGTCGCCCGCCGGCAATGATGCGAGCGCATCTTGCTGCGCGGCGCACTCGAGTCCGGGTTGATACGCACCCTGGTGCGCCGTGCCGACACGCGTTCGTTCCCGGTGGTGGTCGCTGCGGTTGCGTTCGCCGCAACCCTGACGATGTCCGTGCCCTTCGCAACCCTGCTGGTGACGGCCGTGCTGATGGCGCCGCGGCGCTGGGTCGCGATCTCGCTGTGGTCCAGCCTGGGGGCAGCGCTCGGCGCAGCATTGTTGTACATGATCTTTCACCACCTCGGATGGGCGAATCTGTTCGCGGCCTACCCCGAGGTCGTGCGCTCGGCGGCCTGGCGCGACGCCAGCCGCTGGCTGGACCGGTATGGCGTGGTTGCCCTGCTGGTCATCGCAGCAACGCCGCTGCCGCTGACACCCGCGCTGATGTTCGCCGCGATTTCGCGGCTGCCCGTCGCCGAAGTGGTCGTGGCGCTGTGGATGGGCAAGTTGGTGAAGTATGTTGTCTACGGATGGCTGGCGTCGGCATTCCCGGCGCGCTGGATCACAAGGGCTCATCGCCGCCTCATGACGCTCTGACCTGCCCGGGTTTTTCCTCCACCTGACGACTTGAGAGAATGGCTCCTGCTC
>OEIU01000401.1_pt1 | contig 42131 bp, 43 predicted proteins | sample 1539221 | NCBI WGS metagenome assembly OEIU01 (sample SAMN03792071, study PRJEB22550) | activated sludge metagenome | feature: wastewater treatment plant; material: activated sludge; isolation source: Wastewater treatment plant of a petroleum refinery complex | place: Argentina: Zarate | collected... | reverse complement strand
GAGGCCCTCGAGATCACCAACCTTGCGGTGACCTTTGCGACGGATGGTGGGGACGTGCGCGCGGTGGACGGGGTCAGCCTGTCGGTGCGCAAGGGCGAGGTGCTCGCGATCGTCGGCGAGAGCGGCAGCGGAAAGACGGTAACCGCGAAGACAATTCTGGGTCTGCTTCCGGAAACCGCGACGACCTCGGGCATGGTGATGATTGGGCAGGACAACGTCATCACCGTGTCGCGGCAGAGGCTTCGCGAAATCCGCGGTACCCGGGCCGCCATGGTGTTTCAGGAACCGTCGACGGCGCTGAATCCGGTGTTCACGGTCGGCTGGCAGATCATCGAGGGCCTGCGGGCGCACGGGAAGTACTCGGCGGCTCAGGCGAGGGCGAAGGCGATCGACTTTCTCACCCGCGTGGGCATCCCGGATGCCGAGCATCGCGTCGACTATTACCCCCACCAGTTCTCCGGCGGGCAGAAGCAGCGCATCGTGATCGCCATGGCGCTCGTCCTCGAGCCGGAGATCATCGTCGCCGACGAGCCGACGACGGCCCTCGACGTGACGGTGCAGGCGGAAATCCTCGACCTGCTGCGCTGGTGCCGTGACGAGTTCAACGCCGCGATCGTGCTCATCACCCACAACATGGGTGTTGTCGCGGACCTGGCGGACCGCGTCGCCGTCATGTATCAGGGGAAAATCGTCGAGGAGGCCGACGCGGTCACCCTCTTTCACGACCCGAAGGACGACTACACGAAGCGGCTCCTCGCGGCTGTGCCGTTCATTGGGGCGGGCACGCTCAAGACGCGGGAGCGGGCAGTGGAGCGTGCATCGTCCGTGGCCAGGGAGCCCCTGGTCGTCGCGAAAGATCTCGTGATTGAGTACCCGGGGCGGCTTGGCCGCGGCGGGTTCCGTGCAGTCGACGGGGTGAGTTTCGACATCAGCGAGCGCGAAGTCCTCGGCCTGGTCGGCGAGAGCGGTTCGGGGAAGACGACGACGGGTCGCGCCATTGCCGGCCTCACCAAGATTACGGGCGGGTCGCTCACGGTGCTCGGCCAGGAGATGCTCGGAGTGCGCGAGAGGACGTTTCGCCCGCTTCGGGAGGACATCGGTTTCGTGTTCCAGGATCCCGCCACGAGTTTCAACCCGTTGCTGACGATCGCCGAGTGCGTCGCCGAACCGTTCATCGTGCACGGGAAAGCCGGGGATGCGGCTGCAGCGCGGTCCCGCGTCGACGAGTTGCTGGAGGCGGTCCAGCTTCCCCGGAGCTTCGGCGACCGGTTCCCGCACGAATTGAGCGGTGGGCAGCGTCAGCGGGCGAGCCTCGCCCGGGCAATCGCCCTGAAACCGAAGCTGTTGATTGCGGATGAACCGACGAGCGCGTTGGATGTTTCGGTGCAGGCCCGCGTCCTGGAGTTGTTCGCCGAGATTCAGCGCGAGTTCGGTTTCGCGGCGCTGTTCATCAGCCACGACCTCGCGGTCGTTGACCTGCTCGCCGACCGGATTGCGGTGCTCTACAAGGGCAAACTCGTGGAGGAGGGCATCGGCGAGGAAATTCTCGTTGCGCCGAAGCATCCGTACACGCAGAGGCTCCTCGCCTCGCTTCCCGTACCCGACCCCGTGTTGCAGGCGAAAAGGCGTGAAGAACTCCATCGCCTGCGCGCCGCAGAGGGCCTTGCGGAGGCCAGTTGACCTCGCCCGCGCCGGTTGTCGAAGCCCACGATCTGTCGATCCGCTACCGCGCGAGAGACGTGCGGTCGCGGTTCGTCGCTGTGGCGGGCGTCAGTTTCTCCCTCGGCGAGGGCGAGATTCTGGGGCTCGTCGGCGAGTCAGGGTCCGGCAAGTCGACGCTCGCCGCGACCCTCGCGTTGTCCGGAAGCGGCCATGGCCGGGATGCCGCGTTGCCGCAAATTGCCGGAGGCTCACTCAGGGTGTTCGGTACCGAGGTGAGACGCATCCGTTCCCGGGCCAGGGACCGCCTCAAGCTGAAGGTCGGCTACCTCGCCCAGGATGGCGCAGAGCGACTCGATGCCCGATTGACCGTCGCGGAGAACATTGCAGAACCAATTTATTCGCGGGATCGCCGGTTCAGTTCGCGAGAGGCCGGCCTTGCCGTGGCGACCCTGGTGGATTCGGTCCGCCTGCCGCTCGGCCTTATGACGCGCTACCCGTACGAGCTGAGCAGCGGACAACGCCAGCGTGTGGCGCTGGCGCGGTCGCTCATCCTGGAGCCGCGACTGCTCATCGCCGATGAACCCACCCGCGGTGTCGATGTCACGGTCCGATCCTCGGTGCTCGACGTGCTTCGCGACCTGCGCGCCGAGCGCGGTTTCTCGGCGATCGTCGTCAGCAGCGACCTCGGCGTCATCGACTATGTCTCAGAGCAGGTGATGGTGTTGAATCGGGGAACCGTGGTCGGGCTTGGCCCCATCAATGGGGTACTGTCGGACCCAATTCATCCCTATCTGAAGGCCCTCTCGGCGTCACGATTCGATACAGTCAATGCATGACTGCGGGTGGGGGCTCGGTTCAGCATCGCATCGTGCTGGCCTCTCCGGCAGAGGATTTGCCTCCCGAACGGCGCCCGAGGCCGGGGCCGATCGCGGTTCTGCCTGAACCGAACGAGTTTTTCGTTTCTGCGATTCGGGCCGCAGGTGGAACGGTGGAACCGCTCTCCGCTGCCACACGGGGAGTCGTCTGGCTTTCGTACGACCGAGCCGCGGAGTTTGCCGGCGTACTGGACCGGTATCCGGGTGTCGACTGGGTTCAGCTTCCCTGGGCGGGTGTTGACGCGTTCGAGGACATCCTCACAAAGCATGCGGGCACTGTTCGTCCGCTGTGGACGAGCGCGAAAGGCGCCTATGCCGAGCCGGTCGCCGAACACGCCCTCGCTCTGACTCTCGCGCTCATGAGGGAGCTGCCCGCGCGCGTGGTGGCGCGCAGCTGGGGGCCCAAGATTGGCTCATCCCTGTACGGCGCCACCGTGGTCGTCATTGGAGCAGGCGGTATCGCGATTGAACTCCTGAGGCTCCTCGCCCCGTTTCGCACGCTCGTCACCGTGGTTCGGCGAAGTTCGCAGCCTGTCGGCGGCGCACACCGCACCGTCACGAGCGAACGACTTCGCGACGTGCTCCCGCAGGCCGACGTGGTGGTGGTGGCGGCCGCGATGACCGGGCCGACGGCGAAAATTATCGGGCCGGAAGAAATTGCGTTGATGAAAGACAGTGCCATTCTGATCAATGTCGCGCGCGGTGGGCTTGTTGACACGGATGCGCTGACGGAGGCGCTCGCGTCGGGGAGGATTGCGGGTGCCGGCCTCGACGTCACCGATCCGGAGCCGCTCCCGGACGGGCATCCGCTGTGGTCGGAACCTCGTGCGATCATCACGCCGCACAGTGCCGACACGCCCGAAATGACCGCGCCGTTGCTGGCGGAGAGAGTAAAAACTAACGTGCGGGCGTTCTTGGGCGGCGCAAAATTCGAGGGAATAGTGGACCCGGAGGCAGGATATTGACTCTGTTGTGGGTGGGTTCGTACACGGAAAACATGGGTGGGTTCTCCCGCGGGATTTCGGCTGTTCGCCTTGGCGCAAAGGGCCTGGAGTTTGCGGGTTTCGGCATCGCAACGTCATCGCCGTCCTACGTCATCCAGTCCACCGTCCCCGGCGTTCTGTATGCGGTCGATGAGGCGAATGGCCGAGTGGAGGCGTTTCGCCGGAAGGGCAAGTCTTCTGCGCTTGTTTCGCTCGGTGGGCAGGCGACTTCCGGCACACAGCCGTGCCACCTCGCCGCGACGACCGAATGGCTGTATGCGGCAAACTACGGCACCGGTGAGGTGGATGTGTTCCCTCTGGATGCCGAGGGCGGTATTGGGGAGTTGCACCAATCGTTGATCTCCACTGGCTCAGGGCCGAAGCCGCAACAGGATGGGCCGCATGCCCACTCGACTCTCGCTTTCGGTGACACGGTCGTCACCGCGGACCTGGGTACCGACCGGGTGAACGTGTACCGCTGGTCCGACGGACAGCTGGGTTTGGAGTCGTCACTCGAGTTGCCGCCGGGCACCGGGCCGCGAGACTTCGCCGTGTCGCCTACCGCAGGCAAGATATTCCTCCTCGGCGAACTTGGCGGAGCGGTATTTGCGCTCGGCGGTGGGCGCAATCTTCAAGTCGTGCAGGCTGGCCACTCCGGCGCGGCACCCGGGGATCACGCCGCAGGGCTCGTCGCCGATGCGACCGGTCGTTTCCTCTACACGGCGCTTCGCGGGTCCAATCGCGTTGTGGCGATCGATGCCACGACTTTGGCGCCGATTGCCGACCTCCCAAGCGGAGGAGACATCCCACGCGGCCTGTGCCGTGTCGGCAACCTGCTGCTCGTTGCGAACCAGAACTCGGGCACCATCGCCGCGTTCCAGCTGGACCCCCAATCCGGTGTTCCCCTGATGGTGGGCACGCCGATGTTCATCGACTCGCCAACGTGCCTGCTCCCCGACTTCTCGTGACGCGGCCACGTGGCCGGAGAGAATCGCCGGGCCGCAATCTTTGATAAAGTGACAAGCTGAATCGCCATTCCTCGATAGCTCAATTGGCAGAGCAGCCGGCTGTTAACCGGCAGGTTCTTGGTTCGAGTCCAAGTCGGGGAGCCACACCGTACCCCCGTTAACATTTCTGACGGTCGCTGGTATCGCTACGGAGAGAATCGGGAGACTCGGGGTGGCATCAGTTGCGAAGAATCGCGAAGAGTCGGCCGCCCTGCGTGCCGGCCTCGCGGTGGGGCTCGCGGCTGCGGCGTACGGGGTCTCCTATGGCGCGCTCGCGGTCGCAGCAGGTCTTGACGTCTGGCAGACCTGTGTCATGAGTCTGCTCATGTTCACGGGCGGCTCTCAGTTCGCGTTCATCGGCGTCATCGCCACGGGTGGGGTTGCCGCCGGGCCGACCGCGATTGCCAGCGCGGCAATCCTCGGCATCCGAAACGGGATTTACGGCGTGCGTGTTGCGCCCATCATCGGCGGGCCGTGGTGGAAGAAAGTTGCCGCCGCCTGGGTCACCATCGATGAAACCACTGCCGTCTCCACGAACCAGCCCACCAGGCGCAGCCAGCGGATCGGTTTCTGGACCACCGCGGCCGCAACGTTCGTCGGCTGGAACCTCACAAGCCTGATCGGCGCGCTCATCGGGGATGCGCTCGGCGACCCGCGCGTCTGGGGGCTGGATGCCGCCGCCGCGGCGGCGTTCGTCGGTTTGCTGTGGCCTCGACTCCGCCACGTGCAGACCATCGCCGTGGCCAGCGCGGCGGCGGTGGTCGCGATCGTCCTGACCCCGGTAATGCTTCCCGGCCTGCCGGTTCTCGTTGCCGGCGTCGTCGCCGTTGTTGTGGGCGCATTCAACTGGTTCGCCAATTCAGAACCGCCGCTCGTGCCTCTGGAGAGGGAGGGCGCGTGACTCTCTGGCTTCTCGTGATCATCGCGTCACTCGCGTGCCTCGCGCTCAAGCTGACCGGCTACCTGGTGCCGCCGTCGGTTCTGGACAAACCTGCGCCGTCCCGGATCGCCAGCCTCCTGACGGTGGCTCTGCTTTCGGCACTCGTCGCAGTGCAGACGCTCGGCTCCGGAGCCGGTCTCCAGTTCGACGCGCGGGTGCCCGCTCTCGTCGTCGCGGTCGTCCTGTTCGCGTTGCGGGTGCCGTTCGTGATCGTCGTGGTTCTCGCGGCCGTGACAGCCGCGCTCATCCGGTTAAGCGGCTGGGGCTGATTCGGCGCCGGTCAGTAGCCTTCGAGGTGATCCTGGCCCGGCATCCAGCTGAGCCCGGGCACACCCCATCCGTTCTTCTTCACAGCCTTCCTGGCGAGGCGTCCCTGTTCGTGGTTCAGCCGGTCCGCATACAGGATGCCGTCGAGGTGATCGAACTCGTGCTGGAGGATGCGGGCGAGCCAGCCGGATGCGCGCAATTCGTACGGCGCACCGTCAAGGTCGACCGCGTGGAGGATTGCTTCGTCTGCCCTGCGGAGCGGGAATCGTTCGCCGGGAATGGACAGGCACCCCTCGGATTCGGCCTCGTCGTCTGGTTCGCCGACCGCCACCGGGGTTACCCACAGGCGGGGGTTGATCGCCGTTCCACTCGTGTGCACGCCGTCGTCGCCCGTCCAGTCGAAGACGAACACGCGCACATCCACACCCACCTGTGGCGCGGCAAGGCCCACCCCAGGAGCGGCCTTCATCGTTTCGATCATGTCCGAAACAAGCGTGCGCAGGGAATCATCGAATGCGGTGACCGGGCGTGCGGGTTGGTGGAGCACCTGATCGCCGGTGATGCGGATGGAAAGAACGGCCATTCGCCAAGATTATCGTGGCCGCAACAGGTAAAGTCGTGGGGTGCCACCTGACCTGAGTGACTTCACGGACCATTTCGTGACGCTCACCCCGAACCAGTGGCTGGGAATCCCGGTTGCGCTCATTGCCGCAGCCTTTCTTGCCCTCGGTGCTCAGTTTCAACACCGCGGCGTCGGGCGCGTCGAGGCCGATACGGGAGAAATCGACACCAGCCCGGGCCTCAGCCCCAAACAGATTCTTCTCCTGCTCGGCCGGCCATCCTGGGTGATCGGCACCGTCATGCTCGGGCTCGCGGTGCTGCTTCAGCTCACGAGCCTGTATTTGGCCCCCATCATCGTGGTGCAGCCGCTCGGTGCCACCGCCCTCGTCATCACCGCCATCGTGAATGCCCGAGTTTCCAAAGTCGCACTCGACGGCAAATCGATCCGGGCGATCGCGTTTTGCGTCGGCGGCGTAGGGTTGTTCGTCACGGTCGCGGCGTTCACCGCGAAATCAAGTCCGATCAATGCTGCCCAGCTCGGGGTGATTCTGGCGATTCTCGGTGTCATAACGATGGGGTTCTCTCTCGCGTTCGCGTTCCTTCGGGACCGGTTCAAGGCGATCGCGTTCATCCTCGGCGCGGGCGTGCTGTATGGCTTTGTGGCGACGCTGGCGAAGGTCGTCATCGACCGGGCGAAAACCGGCGACTTCGAGTGGCTCACCGTCACCTGCATCGTTGCGCTGCTCGCTGCGGCGATTTTGGGCGGATACTTCGTGCAGAACGCGTACTCGTCCGGCCCTCCCGACCTGGTGATCGCCGGTCTCACCGTGGTGGATCCTCTGGTGGCGGTGACGATCGGGATTGTGGTGCTGCAGGAGGCCGCCGGCGCACCGTGGTTCGCGGTGGTCGCCTACATTGCCGCGGGAGCCCTCGCTGTGTACGGTGTGTTCCAACTCGCGAAATATCATCCGCAGGCCCAGCACTAGGCTGGACTTTACGCCTACAGCACGAGGGATCACCCACACTTTGCCTGAAGCCCCGACGAATTCATCACGCAGCTTTTCCGCGCCCCTGCGCGTGCTAATCGGCGCCGACACGTTTCCGCCAGACGTCAACGGTGCGGCGAACTTCACGGCGCGCCTCGCGGCGGGACTGGTGGGGCGCGGACACGAAGTGTTCATTGAGGCCCCGGCGGCCGATCGTCATCACGGTGTGTTCGTGGAGGAGCACGACGGCGAGAAATTCACCGTGTATCGGGTGTACTCGTGGCGGTGGTTTCCGCACGACTGGCTCCGGTTCGTGCTCCCGTGGCGCAGCCAGGCGCATGCGGCACGAATCCTCGACGAGGTGAAACCGGATGTCGTTCACATTCAGTCCCACATCGTGGTCGGGCGGGGGCTGGCGCGGCAGGCGAAGCTTCGCGGCATCCGGGTGGTTGCGACGAACCACTTCATGCCGGAGAACCTGCTCCAGCACACGCTATTGCCGAAATTCCTGAGGAAAGCCGCCGTGCGAATTGCCTGGAAGGACGCGGCCAAGACGTACCACCTGGTGGAGTCCATCACGGTGCCCACCAGGAAGGGTGCGGAGTTCCTGGAGGAGGCCACTGACCTTACCGGCGTGCACGCGATCTCCTGCGGCATCGATTCGAGCGAGTACACGCCGAGCTTTGAGAGTAAGACACAAAATCGCATCCTGTTCGTGGGGCGGGTGACCGGGGAGAAGCACATCGACGTGCTGATCAAGGCGGTGGCGAAACTCGACCCGGCGCTGGATGCGAAGCTGGAGATCGTCGGCGGCGGGGATCTCATGCACCAGCTGAAGAGGCTCGCGGTTGAGGTGGGCATCGCCGACCGCACCACGTTCACCGGTTTCGTTTCGGATGATGAGTTGAAGGCCGCGTACACCCACGCCACGGTGTTCGCGATCCCGTCGACTGCGGAGCTGCAGAGCATTGCGACACTGGAGGCGATGTCGTCAGGCTTGCCCGTCGTGGCGGCGAACGCCATGGCGCTTCCACACCTCGTGCATCCGGGCGTGAACGGCTACCTGTTCGAGCCGGGGGACGTGGATGACCTTGTCGCGAAGCTCACCACGGTGCTCACGGCATCCGAGGACGAGCTCGCCCGGATGAAGCGCAACAGCCTGAAGCTGATTGCGCCACACGACATCGAGAGCACGCTCACGACGTTCGAGAGACTGTATCGTGGTGAAACGGTGACCGACCCGGTCACCGAGGTGTCGCTGGATGAGTCTGCTTCCTGAGGCTCGCCTGCGGCGCGGGGCGGTAGCTCAGCTGGTTAGAGCAGCGGACTCATAATCCGTCGGTCACGGGTTCAAGTCCCGTCCGCCCTACCGGTGCCAAAGATTCTCGGTCATTCGATACAGTTCTTGCATGTTTGCCGTTGCTGCGTGCGTGGTTCTTGGACTTCTGGCCGTGTTTCAGCTCGCGCTTGCCGCGGGGGCACCGCTCGGCCGGTTCGCCTGGGGCGGCCAGTCGCGGGTGCTTCCCACCCGGCTGCGAATCGGCAGCGTCGTCTCCATCGTCATCTACGCGTTCATCGCGGTCGTGCTTCTGGAACGCGCCTCGCTCCTCCACCTGTTTGGCACTGCCGGGTTTGTCCAGGTGGCGGCCTGGGTGGTGTTTGCGTACTTCGTGCTCGGCATCCTGATGAACGCGATTTCGCGCAGCAGACCGGAGCGCTTTACGATGACTCCGGTCACAGTCGTGCTCGCCGCGCTGAGCCTGCTCGTTGCGCTCGGCTGACCGCGATTCGCAGGACGATCAGCGGGTCCACCGCGCGGACAGGGGCGCATCCGGACCCTGCAGGACGAGGGTGTTTTCGGTGCACCGCGCGGAGATCGCGGGGACGTCCGTGTAGTCGATTGCTGGGATCGATGGGGCTGCCGGATCGATCGGGATGCCGGGATCGGGTACGTTCGACCAGTTCGCGAGGTTGATCGATGAGTCGGCGTCGCCGCTGCTCCAGTCTCCACTTGCGGAGTATCCCGAGCGCGAGTTGAGGGGAACGCGGGTGTCGCCCGCGACGATGGTGCCGGTTGTGGTCACGTCAATATCGGTCGCCACCAGACCATCTGCGGTGAATCGGATGGTGCCGGCACCCTCCATGGCGAAACCTTCGACGGGGATGCCGAGGCCGAGCACGTATGCCTCCGATTGTGCCGCGTAGTCGGCGACATCCAAATTCCAGGATCCGACCACACACGGGTCGCCGTCCTTCGGCGAACCATCGCCCGAGGCGTCACGATCGGGTTCGGATACTGGGGCACATCCCCCGAGCGAAGCCGCGGCCAGGAAGGCCACGAGCACGATCGGCGATGCAAGACGGGTGGCGTTCATCATGGAGCATCCTCGGAAAATCGTTGGTTTACATTGCCACGACGGATAATCGGTTGTCGAGAGTTGACACCATTTTTTTTGGGAGGCACAACGCCTGAAAAGCCCACGAATGTACAGTGCAAAATACTCGGGACTTCGCTCTATCCAACCTGAGAGTTTTCTGCTAAATTTTGCTCACTCGACTGGGGGCTACGAGCGCAAAGATCCACGATTCCCGATCGGATGGAGTTCGCGCAATGTCCAGTAATGCCAACCCTCGTCCACTTTTTACTCGTCGTCGCGCGATGATCGCCGTCGGCGTTGTCGCCGCACTGATTGGTTCGGTGGCGGTCACGTCGACAGCGGCGAGTGCCGTTGAGACCGTGCCGGTTACCACCATTACCGATGGTCAGACCACGATTCAGGTTGACCGACTTCTGACCACGAGTGGCGACGATGAATTCAGCTTTGGTACCTCCAGCTCCTCACGCCTTCGCGTGAGTATTGAAAACTTGACTGACTCTCCAGAGACCTATGGTCTGGCCGCTGACATGGAGACAAAAGGGGTGGAGCAACGAGCCTGGCTACCCGGAGCATTCGGCGCGGGCAATGCCGGAATCGAGGAGTTTTTCTCTGTCGAAGTCAACGCGCAGTCTTCTGGGATTTCTGAATTGGACGGGTTCCTTCCGGACTGGCCAGGTGAAACCTACGGCTTTTATCGCATAGCCATCGACGGCATCACACTTGCTGAGCCAGAACTCGTCGGTGCGTTTACGAACGAAGGAACCTGGGTACGGTTCAGTATTACCGATGCACAAATCGGGCAGCTTGCCACGTTCGATGACCTTCATGTGTATCAGGGCGCAGACACCGTCGCGCGCGCTTCAGGACTGACTCCCGGGGAGCAGCTGGGTCTTTGGCTATCTCCGGGCATCGACTACTTTTCGTTCATGATCACTGGCGCCCGGCTCGCGGACGATGCAGTTTACGTTGGTGAGGGATTTGTCGCCCCCGATGGGACCTTGACTGCCTCTCTCGCCGTACCGCCAAACTTGGCGGCCGATCCCACTTGGGGTACCAACTACCAATTGTTGGTAGGCAACGCCGTCAACCGATATTGGCCTGCTGGATCAAATTCGTCAATCAACGTTGTTGTTCCACCGACCGGCACGGTCGTGACCGGCAGCGCCGTGGTCGGGCCGACCGCTACGGAACCTGTGGTGACAAAGGCGTTTGATCCCGGGGGTCCGGGCGCGGGTACGAGTGTCAGTCTGGACTTCGGCGGTACTTCTAGTCTGTCTAGTGGGGTCACGACCGCGACTGTGTCCGAGAGCGGGCCGACGATGGACGGGTTCACTCTCGCGACGGACCCGCCGACGTATTACTACCTCCACACCACAGCCACTTTCACCGGTGAAGTTGAGGTGTGTGTTTCGTATGATTCCGTCGGGGGCACAGTTGGACCGTTCGACCTCAGGCACTATGTCAATGGTGCATGGGTGACATTGGCGCCCGGACCCAGCTCGGCCGATGGCGTGGCGTGCGGGATGACGGATTCCTTCTCGCCGTTTGCGTTGGCGAAGTCCAATGAGGTCACTCTCACGAAGGTGCAACAGTGCCGGCAGGGTGGCGGGCGACCAGCACGAACCCGGTATTCACCAGCCAGGCCAAGTGTGTGACCTATATTGCGCTGGGCGGTCACACCGTAAAGGAAGTGATCACGGCGATCATCAAGAAGGTCCTGCACCACGTGTGGTACTAAACGGGCTTGCAACGAGGCATTGCCTAACGGAACGGCACCCGCTACCGTGTTCGCATGATGCGGCACAAAGAAGTGACGGCGTTGTTCGGGATGGCAGCACTTTTGCTCGCGCTCACCGCGTGCGATCCGGCCGGCGGCGGCTCCGCATCACCGCCAGCCACGGCACCGGCAACCGCCTCGCCCAGCAGCACGCCGTCGGAAACCCCGAGCCCGAGCCCTGTCGCGCATCCGGCGGCCGTGATCGTCGACGGTGACAGTGTGAGCGTCATCGCCTCCGAGGGCGGGGTCATGATCGATATCCCGTTCACAACGGATCCATCGACCGCAGTTTCGCAACTGAACTCCACGATCGGCTATACGGGAGCGCTGTCGATCATGCCGTCAAGCGGGTGCTATCACGAGCGCCAGGCTTCGACCTGGAGCGGCCTGAGCTTCATTTGGGGCCCAGACTGGGCGCGCGCACCGGGTGCAGCATTCATGGCATCCGTTACCGGTCCCGACGTGGGCGGCGGACTCAAAGTCACCATCCCCAGTGGTCACTGGGTCGGCAATCCGGGACCCGCCGTCTTTGCCGCCAATGCCAGCGCGCCGAACGTCGACTACGGTGCGTGGGTGAACCTTCGCTATCACGTGATCTCGGGGACCGAAACGGGGAATCCCGACAACTACTACGGCGCCAATGCGGTCATTCAAGGCGGGGTGCTAACAAGCTTCGCATCACCCATCTATTTCAACTACGACTGCTGAGGCCAGGGCGTCGCACCGTCTAACCTGAGAGGGTGACGACTCCTGCCGTGAAACCACGGCTCTCCCGCGAAACCGTGGTGCTCGGGGTCATCGCCTTCTTCGTGATGGTCGGGTTCGGCGTCGTCATCCCGGTGCTGCCGCTGTTCATCCGCAGCTTCAATGTCGGATACACGGAAGTCGGCGCTGTGGTCTCCGCGTTCGCGCTCATGCGGTTCGTTTCCAGCCCTTTCGTCGGCAAGTTCATCAACTGGGGTGGCGAACGCACCATTCTCGCGCTCGGGATCGGCATTGTGGCGGTATCCAGCGCCATGGTCGGTCTCGCGCAAAGCTACCTGGAGGTCCTCATCCTGCGCGGCGCCGGCGGGATCGGCTCGGCGATGTTCTCCATTTCCGCCATGTCCCTGCTCCTGGCCACAACTCCGCAATCGATGCGCGGTCGGGCGGTCGGGTTCTACCAGGGCGGATTCCTCATCGGCGGCATGGCGGGGCCCGCGATCGGTGGACTGCTGGCGGTGATCTCCCTTCGCGCGCCGTTCTTCTTCTACGCCGCCACGCTCGTCGTCGCCGGAACGGTCGGCCTGATGTTTCTTCGCCCGGTATCCCAAGCGGTCAGCGGCGCGAAGACGCCGGAATCGGTCGCGATCCCTTTCCGCGTCGTGCTCAGCGACGAACGGTTCCGGGCCGCATGCATCGCCAATTTTGCGTCCGGATGGGCCAACCTCGGCGTTCGCAGCGCTCTCGTGCCGATCCTCATTGTCGAACTGCTTCACCGTGAAGAGCTGTGGACTGGCATCGCATTCGCCATCGCCGCTGTCGTCCAGACGATTGCGCTCGGGCCGGCAGGCACTTTCGTCGACAAGGTCGGCCGAAAACCGGCCATCATCGGCTCCTACGCCGTCGCAGCGGCGGTGATGCTCGCGATTCCGTTTGCCGGCGAACTGTGGGTACTCATCGTGCTTCTCTGCGTGTTCGGAATCGCCTCCGCGTTCATGGGCACCGCGCCCGCTGCGGCCGTCGGGGATGCTGCGGGGGAGAAAAGCGGGCAGCCGGTCGCCGTGTTCTCCGCCATCTCGGATCTCGGCGCCATTATTGGCCCGCTCGCCGCCGGTGCCCTGCTTGACGCGTTTTCCTACCCGGCGGCATTCGGCTCCGCAGTCATTCTCCTGGCCATCGCCTCCGTCTATGCCCTGCGGATGCCCCGGCGCGGGGTCACCGCGACAGTGACAGGATGACACCATGCCCATGATTCAGATTCCCGATTCCGAACTCACCGCGTATCGCGCTGAACCGCCGGGTGCACCGAAGGGCGCCGTCGTGGTCATCCACGAAATTTGGGGACTCGTCGACAACATCACGTCTGTCGCCGATCGGTTCGCAGCGGAAGGCTACCTCGCCCTCGCGCCGGACATCCTCACCAACGCCGGGGTCACCCCGGCGGTCGGACAGGAGCTGCACGACCTCGCCATGAACCTGGATGCCGCCGCCCGCTCGGCAGCGCAGCCCCTCATGCGGGAAAAGCTGGCCGCATCGAAAGATCCGGCGTACGGTGCGTGGGCGGTCGGGCAATTGCGGAAAGTTCTCGACTATTTGGCGGCACAGCCCGGCATCGAGGGCAGACTCGCCGTGACCGGGTTCTGCTTCGGCGGCAGCTACGCGTTCGCGCTCGCCGCCGCGGATCCGCGCCTGAAGGCGGCAGCGCCGTTCTACGGTGCACCGCCGGAGACTGCCGACATTGCGGCGATCGCCTGCCCGGTGCGCGCGTTTTACGGCGGCCTCGACGAGCGGCTGATGGAGTCGCTGCCCGACGTGACGCGGTCGATGGACACAGCCGGGATTGATTTCGAGTCCACGGTCTACCCGAACGCGCGGCATGCGTTCTTCAACGACACCAACCCGGGCACCTACGACCCGGCGGCTGCCGACGACGCGTGGTCGCGCGTGCTCGAGTTCTTCGATGCACGGCTCATTTAGCTGGCCCGTCTAACGACGGATGCACGACCCGGATGACACGCCGGCGCTTAGACTCTCCGCCTGGTCGATAACGGGCTGAAGCTCCTTCATCGTCTGCGCGTAGCCGACATTCTGGGTATCCGCCGCCTTCGCAAACACGACGCCCGCAATGGCGCCCTTCGTGGACAGCAGCGGGCCACCCGAGTTGCCCTCCTGCACGTGCGCGGCAAGCTGATACACCTCCATGAGGTGCGGGTTGTTGCCGTAGATGTCGTTGACTCGAACCGTGGTCACCTGAAGAACTTGCGCGGCATTGGATTGAAACGGTCCGCCGAGCGGGTAGCCGTCGAAGACCGCATCGGATCCGTCCGGGAGCGTGCTTCCGACCTGAATCGGGGCAGCGCCAACACCCGCGACGGCGATCACGGCGAGATCATTGCTCGGATCGAAGTACACGACGCGACCGGGTTTGGCGCCCTGGCCGGGGACGTCGACGACGGGTTCGCTGACCCCCGCAACCACGTGCGCGTTCGTGACCACGCGATTCTTCGCGACCACGAATCCGCTGCCCGACTGGTTTTGCCCGCATTGGTAGGCGTTTCCGGTCACCTTCACCACCGATTTCGCCGCCGTCTCGAGGGACGGACTCGAGGTGTTGACATCCGGAATTTTCGGCGGCGCGGTCGGCTCCGCGACCGGCACTCCCGCCGCTGACACGATTCGCGGTATGCCTTCCTGAATGACGATCGAACGCAGTTGCGCGAGCGCGCTCGCCACGGGCGGGGGCGTGAGGGTGTTGATGGTCCGCAGAACGGCGGATCCGGCGATGGTCTGTGACAGGAACGGCACACCGAGGGAGCCCATGCCGAACAACACCATGGAGGCAATGAGAGCGGCGACGACGGCGTTGACGATCGCCCCGGCGACGCGATCGACGATGCTCAGTTTGGATTTGTCGACGCGTTGGCCGACCACCCGGCCGAGGAATGAGCCGAGGGTCTGCCCGGCGACGATGAGGAGGAACACCGCAATGAGGATGAACGAGAGCCGCCACTCGGGCCATGGAACCCATGAACCGACGAGCGGGATCGCGAAGAACGCCGCGATGCCGCCCACGGCGATTCCGGCGAGACCGAAGATGCTGCGAATGAATCCGGCGATCCAGCCGTAGCTGAAGTACGCCAGCATCAAGAGAATCAGCAGTGCGTCAAGAATTCCGGACAACGACACTCGCGCTCCTTTCCCAGTGGCCGCCCGCTGAGACTATCGCGCCGAGCATGCGCGAGACTGAAGGCATGACGATTCCCTCACGAACTCTTGGCGATGGCAACGAAATTCCGGCGATCGGATTCGGCACCTACCTGTTGAGCGGCGACGACGGCAGGGACGCCGTGGTGTCGGCGCTCGGCTGCGGCTACCGCCTGCTCGATACCGCGCTCAACTATGACAACGAGGCGGAGGTGGGTGAGGCGATTCGGCGCTCCGGCATTCCGCGGGAAGACATTGTGATCGCCACGAAGCTGCCAGGGAGGTTCCACGGGTTTGCGGAGACCCGCGCCGGGTTCGAGGAGTCGCTCACGAGATTGGGGGTCGACTACATCGACCTGTTTCTCATCCACTGGCCGCTGCCAAAGGTGGGCAAGTTCCTCGATTCGTGGCGCGCGATGATCGCGCTGCGCGTGGAGGGGCTCATCCGCTCGATCGGCGTGAGCAATTTCACGCGCGAGCACCTGGCTTTCATCATTCAGGAGTCCGGGGTGGTGCCCGCCGTGAACCAGATTGAGCTGCACCCGCACTTTCCGCAGGCGGAAATGCGGGCGTTCCATGCCGAAAACGGCATCCAGACGCAGAGCTGGTCGCCGCTCGCGCACCAACGGTCTGTACTGGCCGACCCGGCGGTGACGGCGGTGGCGGATGCGCACGGCGTCACGCCTGCCCAGGCCGTTCTGCGGTGGCACGTGGAGCTGGGGAGCATTCCGATACCGAAATCTTCATCGCCGAGGCGCCAACGGGAGAACCTCGACGTGTTCGGATTCGACCTCACCGACGCCGAAGTCGCCTCGATTTCCTCTCTCGAATCCGGTCGGCTGTGGGGTGGCGATCCGGATACGAACGAGGAGTTCTAGCCGGGTCTCGCCGGGGGAGTCGCGTCAGCTGAGCCCGGGGATGGTGAGCCAGCCGAGCGCGATGAGCACGACGATGGAGTTCAGAATGAGCGCGATGATCGTCACGGTCGAGGCGCCTCTGGCGCCTGTGCCGCGGATGAGCAGTATCAGTAGAAGGATAACTTCGAGCACGATCGCGAACAGGAGCGTGCCGAGCGGTGCGGGGAACGCGAAGAAGAGCGACAGCAGCATGAGCAGCGCGAAAAGGAGTTCCGCGATCGCGAGGATCGAGTTGCTTCGGCGTCCGCGCATCCGGGCGATGCCGTCGAAGAGCGCAAGCGCCGCCGCGAGGATGGTGATGATGAGGAGCCAGGACAGGGTAACGGTGACCATGATCGTACCTTTCCGCAGGACTTCGTTGTCGCCGGCCGTTGCCGCGACGTGCCCCAGACTACTCGGCAAATCCACAGGTATCGCCTGAGTTTCTGGAATACCCGGGCGTTGTTGCGGGTTTTCCCATGTATGACTACACAAGCCCTCCGGCGCCCCATGGCGGGGCAAGTGCGCGTTTCCATCGACGCGGTCGGAACCATGGTTGCTGCCACCGTCACCGATGTGGGGCTCGCAGCAGACGGTTTCGTGCGCGGTGACAGGGTGGCGTTCTCACCGGCTCTTGCGGACAATCCGGTCGTCGATGTCGGAACGCTGATCGGCATCCCCAAGAACGTGGGCGACCGACAGGCCGCGGATGTGCTGGCCCCGGGGCTGTTGGCTCGGGCCATGATCACCCAGGTGCGGCCGTTCATCCGTGGCCAGCGCATCGCCGTCGAGATCGGGAACTCCACGCTTCGCCAGGTGGTGTCGGCGTGGGTCCGCGCGATGGAGGGCGAGCTGGTCGATGACGTGGCTGCTGCGGATGTCGTCTACACCGAAGAGGATCGCCGCCTCGCCGCGGTGGAGGCGTCGCACCGGCAGGGCCGCATCCAGGAAGCGGCAACCGAAGTTTTCCAGGCGATTCGGGCGGGCGTGTTCGATGGCGTGCGTGTGCCGCGCCGCGACGCCGACCGGGTTGCCGCGTAGCGGCAGGGGAGCCATGAACATCCAGTTGCTTCACATCGATGAATGTCCCAATTGGGAGGAAACCGGCGCGCTGCTTCGAAACGCGCTGGATGCAGTCGGCAAATCGGATGTGGCTATTGAGACCGTCCTTCTGACCACACCCGAAGAAGCTGCCAGATACGCTTTCGCCGGATCGCCCACCATCCTCATCGACGGCGAAGACCCGTTCCCCAACGGCGGAACCACCACCGACCTTGCCTGCCGCGTGTACAACACGGGGGCCCGGCTGGCCGGATCGCCCACCGAGGAACAGATCACGCAGGTGCTTCGAGAGCACCTTTAGCCGCCCGCCGCGGCAGGGGCATCCGGGGTGCTAAACTCACAAGGTTGCCGTCTAACGGCCGCGGATAAAGAGAGCTGGCACAGCAGGTGACCGGCGCCGCGCAACGAGGAGAAGGGGCCATCTATGCCATTAGCACCAGATGCCAAGAAAGCGATCATCGACGAGTACGCCACTCACCCAGGTGACACGGGAAGCCCCGAAGTGCAGGTTGCCATGCTGTCTGCACGAATCAAGGACCTCACCGAGCACCTGAAAGAGCACAAGCACGACCACCACTCACGTCGTGGGCTGCTTCTGCTGGTGGGCCAGCGCCGCCGTCTGCTCGGCTACCTGTCGGACATCGACATCAACCGGTACCGCGCACTCATCGAGCGCCTCGGGCTGCGCCGCTAAGCGAATAAGCGCCGGTTTCGAGACGATCGCTTCGCGATCCCTCAACCAGCGGAGTCCTGGCAGACGGGCCGCCACCTTCGGGTGGCGGCCCGTCTCCGCCCCACGGGTTAGCCTCGAACCGTGAAGGCTCGGTTAAGAGAATAAGGGCCGGTTCCGAAATGCGCGTTTCGCTTCCCCAAAACCAGCGGGGTCCTGGAAGGGGGGCCCCCCCTCTGGGGGGGGGGCCCGTCTCCGTCGCACGGGTTAGCCTCGAACCGTGAACGTCACCGTGCGAGTCAAACCGGGCAGCCGAAAGGGCCCGCTCGTCGAGCAGGAGCTGACGCCGGATGGCGAGATTCTCACCGTGTTCGTGCAGCAGCGCGCCGTCGACGGGCAGGCCAATTCTGCGGTCGTCGAACTGCTCGCGAAACACTTCAACGTGCCCAGGAGCCGCATAGAGATTGTGCGAGGCCACTCGTCGCGCCTCAAGGTGGTCCGCGTCGACCGTTAGACTCCGAATGTGAAAAGCACCGGCGCACTCATCCTCACGATCCTCGGCGTGATCGTCTCCATCGTGATCGCGTGGTGGCTTGTCAACCTGCTTTTGAGCGTCGTGTTCTTCATCGTGAAGATCCTCATCGTCGCCGTCGTGGCCGCACTCGTCTTCGCGGTGCTGCGCGGGCTGCTCTTCCGCCGCGACACGAAACAGGGTTGAGCCGCACTAGGGTCGAGGCATGAACAGAGCGCGCACCGCCGCAGTTTTCGCCCCCTACGGGATCATCGGCCTCGTGCATCTCGTCGCGCTCGCGGTCGGCGCCGAAACTCTCGCCACGTTCACCAAACCGTTGCTCATGCCGTTCCTGCTGGCCGGCCTTCTGTTCGCGCTGCCGCGCTGGCGCACCGAAGTCGCCCTGCTGGCATCCCTCGCCCTCCTGTTCTCCTGGGCGGGAGACGTGGGGATCGCGTCCCCAGGCGATGTGAGCTTCCTCGTCGCGCTCGGCTGCTTCCTGCTCGCGCACGTCGCGTACATCGTGCTGTTCCTGCGCAAACTCCGGATGCGTCGGGTGCCGCTGTGGGGCGCCGGATATCTCCTGTGGTGGGTGGCGCTCGTGGTGCTCCTCGCCCCGTACACTGGCGCCCTGCTCGGCCCCGTCGCCGTGTACGGCCTCGTACTCGTAGGGATGGGGGCGCTGGCCCTCGGCTGCAACAGCCTCGTCGCGATCGGCGGCGCGCTGTTCGTGACATCGGACACCCTACTCGGACTGAACAAATTCCACCCCGGATTCGAGCTGTGGCAGGTTGACACCCTGATCATGCTCACCTACATCGCCGCCCAGGGGCTCATCGCCCTCGGAGTCGTGAGGTGGGCGTGGGCGCGCGCCGGCAGCGAGCGGAAACCGGATGCCGCCGCCGCGACGGGTGCCGCGTGAAACGCCGCACCGGACCGCTCGCCCGCATCAACCTGTTTCGACTCGCAGTTTTCGCGATCATCGTCATCACCGCGGTGCTCGCCTTCACCCTGCAGGCCGGGGCATTCCGATTCCTGTTTCGGACTTCGCTCGTGGTTGGCGCAATCCTGCTGTTCGGAAGCTACCTCGCCCAGTGGTGGCTGAAACGACTGCGGAATAGCCGCGACAGCTAGTCGGTTTCCCCTCACGATGACCACAACGGATCTGTGATCGGTGGCTAGCTACATGGGGTAGCGCAGGGTCGCGGCGACCGGGGTGTCATCGGGCAGGTCGCCGGCACGAACGGCCTTCACGGTTCCGCCGGATCGCAGCACCCTGGAGGCGATCTCGTCGACCATGCCGTAGTTCTCCGCATCCGGCTCGCTTACCTCCCGCACGACACCGGAGTCATCGATGGACCCCTCGAGGGTCGAATCCATGTCGAACAGCAACTCCGCAACCCCGGATGCGGTCGCCGCGCGAGCGACCTCGCTGAGCTGGCTCGTGGCGAGCCCATTGCTGCGCAGGGTTCCGAACCGTTCCCGCCAATCCGCCAGCTTCGATGCGTAGTGGGCGTCGAGGATGACGCGGGCCCGCGTGTTCAGGTCGTCCGTGCTGAACGCCTCCGGGTTGGCTCTGATGCCCTGATCGAGAAGGCCCCGATACGTGTTGACCGCGCGATACGCCGGCTCAAGGTCCGCACTGGCGGCGAGAATCATGGGCAACGTCGACTCGGCGACGTGGGGGAGCACGGCCTCCTGAACCAGACGGCAGAAACGTTCCCGTTCGATTCGGTCCCCGGTCGTACCGTCGGCGCGGTGGCGGTCGAACCGCCCCTGATACTTCGGGTCGTCGAGCACGCCCTCCGCTTCATCGGGCAGGTCGAGTTCGAGTTCGATCGGGCGTGCATCCGCAGACAGTTCAAGGAGGCGGGTGCGCCCTTCCGCAACCGAAAGCACGTAACCGCTATTGGAGAATGTCACGGAGCGCAGCAACGGTCCGACATCGAACCGGTCACCGACGGCAACGAGAGGCTGCAGCGAATTCGCCAGACGGAACGCGTGCACAACGCCGGGGGCGACGAAGATTGCCAGCGAATGCCCCTGGAACCCCCAAAATTCCCGGTCGGACTGAAGGCCATCGAGCGACTTTGCGACGTCGTCCACCTGCTTCTTGTGGATGCCGAGGCCCCGCAACTGGGTTTCCACCTCGGACGCCGCGTTTTTCAACGCGATTTGCACGGCATCCACGTCGCGCGTGATCGGGGTTGACGGCAGGTAGATGCTCGCGCTCCCGGTATCGCGGTGCTTGGTCAATTCGGTCAGATCAAGGTCTGTGGGAAGTGTGAGGCGCATGCCCTGACCATATCGGAGTGACCGGTGAAACCACTGGGTATAGTCCGACGCGGGAATACTTTCGGCCCTGCATCCGTTGGCAGTATCGACCGCGCCCGCGCAAGGAAAGGCCACGCCACCCATGACCGTCCAATTCGGAGTATTCACCATCGGTGATGTCACGACAGATCCCACCACCGGCAGAGCCCCGAGCGAGTACGAGCGCATCAAGTCGATGGTCGCGATCGCCCTCAAAGCCGAAGAGGTGGGACTCGACGTGTTCGCCACAGGGGAGCACCACAACCCGCCGTTCGTCCCGAGCTCGCCGACAACGATGCTCGGATACATCGCGGCCCAAACGAAAAACCTTCTCCTGTCCACGTCGACGACGCTCATCACCACGAACGACCCGGTGAAGATTTCCGAAGACTTCGCCATGCTTCAGCACCTCGCCGACGGCCGGGTCGACATCATGCTCGGGCGCGGCAACACCGGCCCCGTGTACCCGTGGTTCGGGCAGGACATCCGCCAGGGGATCCCGCTCGCCGTGGAAAACTACGCGCTGCTCCACAAACTGTGGCACGAAGACGTCGTCGACTGGAGCGGCCAGTTCCGCACCCCGCTGCAGGGCTTCACGTCCACGCCCAGGCCGCTGGATGGAGTTGCGCCGTTCGTGTGGCACGGCAGCATCCGCTCGCCCGAGATCGCCGAACAGGCCGCGTTTTACGGCGATGGTTTCTTCGCGAACAACATCTTCTGGCCGAAAGAGCACTACATGCGGCTCATCGGTCTGTACCGCCAGCGCTTCGAACACTACGGCCACGGCAGCGCAGACCAGGCCATCGTCGGCCTCGGCGGTCAGGTGTTCATGCGGCCGAAGTCGCAGGATGCCGTGAACGAGTTCCGACCGTACTTCGACAACGCGCCCGTGTACGGCCACGGCCCCTCCCTCGAGGAGTTCACGGCCCAGACCCCGCTCACGGTCGGCAGCCCGCAGGAGGTCATCGACCGCTACGCGAGCATGCGCGACAGTTTCGGCAACTACCAGCGCCAGTTGTTCCTCATGGACCACGCCGGCCTCCCGCTCAAGGTCGTGCTCGAACAGCTCGACATCCTCGGCGGCGAAGTCGTTCCCGCGCTGCGCAGGGAGTTCGCGAAGGATCGCCCCGCGCAGGTTCCGGACGGCCCGACGCACGCCGCGCGGGTCGCCGCTCGCGATGCGGCTCTCTCTTCCGATGCCGCGAATCCTGTTGTGCAGGACAATCCGGCCGAAACAGCCCTGGATGGCGCCAAGTGACCGGGGAATCGTCAGAAAGTCCTGTACAAAAGGGAGGGGCTGCTTCCGAGGCGAGCGCGGTGTCTGAAACACGCACTGCGCCGGCCGAGGGAACGGTGCGCCGGATCGCGGTCGTGTCGGCAGGGTTGAGCCAGCCGTCGTCGACACGGATGCTGGCCGACAGGCTCGCGGACGCGACCGTTCGCCGCCTGGAGGGCCAGGGCATCCGCGTGCAGGTCGAGACCATTGAGCTTCGCGACCACGCGCGCGACATCACCAACAACATGCTTGCCGGCTTTCCGAGCCCCGCGCTGGGAGGCGTGCTGGAAACCGTCATCGGTGCCGACGGCCTCATCGCGGTGAGCCCGATCTTCGCCGCGAGTTACAGCGGACTGTTCAAGTCGTTCTTCGACATCGTGGACCCCGAATCCCTCGAGGAGATGCCCGTCCTGATCGGCGCGACGGGCGGAACACCCCGCCACTCGCTCGCACTCGATTACGCGCTGCGCCCGCTGTTCACTTACCTGCGGGCCGACGTCATCCCCACGGGAGTGTACGCGGCCTCAGCCGACTGGGGCAGCGTCGGCGACACGGCGTCCAACAACTCGCTTGCGTCGCTTCCCGAGCGAATCGAGCGGGCGTCCATCCGGTTCGCGCGGGCCGTTGCGGCATCAGATCGCTCGAGCCGAGTGCAGGATCCGTTCGCCCTCGACCCCTCGTTCAACCCGACCGGCGGTTTCACCGCCACCTGAGTTCCGCCGCCGCCCACGAAGAGGTCCGGCTGAAATTCCGTTCTCTAGTGCGGCAGGTTCGCGACGACCCGGTCGAGATAGAAGTCCGAATCGAAGTCGTCGAGGAGGGCGAGCTGCACGAGGTAGCCCTGGCACGCGCTCAACAGGAGGGGCGCCTGTTCGCGGGCGAGGGCATCCGCTGCCGCCGGTTGCAGTCTGTGCGCGGCTTGCTGCCAGGCGGCAAGGTAAAGGCGGAATGCGTTGAGTAGCCGACCGAACGCCCCGTTGGCCAGCGGCCGGAGCTGGGGGTCGTTGACGGCCTCGCCCCAGACCTGCAGGACGATGCTCGGGTTCCCCAGCTCGTCGCGAAGCCCGGCGAGGATCGTGCGGATGAGGTCGCTGGGAGCAGGCAGCGTTTCGCGGCCGGCGAGACTCTCGATACTGGCGATCCGGGTGCCGAGCACCCGTCCGGCAACCTCGGCGATGATGTCCGCTTTGCCCGGGAAGTACGCGTAGATCGCGCCGGCAGACATGCCGGAGTCGGCGATGATGTCGGCCATCGAGGTTTTCTGGAAGCCTTTGCGCGCGAACACGCTCAGCGCGGAGTCCGCGATCCTCGCTCGCTGGGACTCTCGATACTCGTCGGACACTTTGGGCACGTTCCGAGTATAAAGAGAATGATTGTTCTTGTTTAATTCGCCCCACGGGAGGAAACTAACAGAACGATCATTCTCTTATCGGGAGGTTTCCCATGAACGCAACCCTCGCCAAAACTCCCTGGGCCCGTTTGAGCGTCATGGGCGTCGCGCTCGCCGCCATCGTGGGGGTGATTCTGCTCGCGTTCCTGTGGCCCGCCGTCACGGCGGAACCGAAGAGCATCCCGCTGGCCATGGCCGGCCCCGACGCCCAGGTCACGCAATTCGAATCGGGGATAGCGGCCCAGTCGCCCGACCTCTTCGCATTCTCCACCGTGTCCGACCGCGACGCTGCAGTACAACTCATCCAGACTCGGCAGGTTTACGGCGCCATCGTCCTTGCACCGAGCCCCGAAATCCTCGTGAGTTCCGCCGCGAACGCGGCGATCGCCGGGATGCTCGGCAAATTCTCGCCCGAACTCGCGGCGAACCTCACGAAAGCGATGGCCGCCCAGGGTCACGCGCCATCGACACCCATCACGGTGCCGGTGACCGACGTGGTTCCGCTGGTTTCCGCAGACCCCAACGGTGTGATCCTGTCCGCGTCGACATTCCCCCTGGTTCTCGGCGGGCTGATCGGGGGCGTGGTCATTTCGCTCGTCGTTGTCGGACTGTGGCGGCGCCTGACTGCGATCCTCGTCCTCGCCGTCGTCGGGGGATTCACGATCGCCGGAATCCTGCAGGGGTGGTTCGGCGGGCTGCAGGGCAACTACCTGGTCAACGTGGGGGTGATCGCTCTGGCGCTCCTCGCCATCGGCGGCACCACGATCGGTTTTGCCGCCCTCCTGGGGCGGGGAGGGCTCGGGCTTGCCGCTGTCGTCTTCGTCCTGTTCGCCAATCCGATCTCCGGCGCGACACTGCCGCCGGAGTTCATCGTGCGGCCGTGGGGCGCAATCGGACAGTGGTTCCCGCCCGGGGCGGCAGGCAACCTGCTGCGGAACGAGTCCTACTTCCCGAGCGCAGACAGCCTCCTGCCCTGGCTGATTCTTTTCGGCTGGGCGGTCCTTGCGGTCCTCCTGATCTCCGTCGCAAGCCGCACGCATCAATCAGCGGCCGGCGAACCCACGCCGTCCGCGAGCCACGGAGGTCCCGCTACAGCGCTTTGACTGCCGCGAGCACCGCGCCGAGCGAATCCTTCGCGTCCCCGAACAACAGTTCCGTCTTGGGGTCGTACAGCAACTCGTTCTCGATGCCGGCGAATCCGGGGCGCATCGAGCGTTTCAGGAACACGATCTGGTTCGCGTCGCCGACCTCGAGAATGGGCATGCCGTAAATGGGGGAGCCCGGGGTCGACTTCGCCGCAGGGTTCACGACGTCGTTCGCGCCGACGACGAGCACGACGTCGGTGGACTTGAACTCCGAGTTGACCTCATCCAGTTCCTTGAGCGACTCGTACGGCACATTCGCCTCCGCGAGCAGCACGTTCATGTGCCCGGGCATGCGGCCCGCGACGGGGTGGATGCCGAAGACGACATGCACGCCGCGCTCCTCGAGCGTCGTCGCCAGTTCCGCGATCGTGTGCTGACCCTGCGCTACGGCGAGACCGTATCCGGGCACGATGACGACGTTCTGCGCGTAACCGAGCTGCACGGCGACATCCTCCGGGGTGCTCGAGCGCACCGGGCGATCGCTCACGGTCGTCGAACCCGCGGTAGACCCGCCCTTGAACGCGCCGAACAGGATGCCGGTGACGCCTCGTCCCATCGCCTTGGCCATGGCCATGGTCAGGATGGTTCCACTCGCGCCGACGAGCGTGCCGGCGACGAGAAGCAGCACGTTCCCGAGCACGATTCCGCTCGCCGCGACGGCGATGCCGGTGAACGCGTTGAGCAGCGAGATGACGATCGGGACATCCGCGCCGCCCACCGGCAGCACGAGCAGAACACCGACGATGAGGCCGAGAACGAGAAGGGCTACAGCCCACACCCAGTTGCCGGACATCACCACGAACACGCCGGAGCCAATCGAGGCGAGGACGGCCAGCGACATGATCCAGCGCAGGCCGGGGAACAGCACGGGACGCGTGGTCATGAGTTCCTGCAGCTTCAACACGGTGATGGCGGAACCGGAGAACGAGATCGCCCCGATCAGCATCGTGAAGACGACGGCGATGCGGAACCCGATGTCCTCGTGCTGGCTCAGCTCGAGCACCGCGACGAGCGCTGCCGCGCCGCCGCCGACGCCGTTGAAACCGCCGACGAGCTGCGGCATCTGCGTCATTTGCACTTTGCGCGCGATGGGCACGGCAATGGCCGTACCCACGGCGATGGCGGCGATGATGAGCAGAAAATTCTCGACATGGATCGACAGGAACACGGTGACGATCGCGATGAGGGCGCCGGTGGCGCCGATCAGGTTGCCTCGTCGCGCGTGCTTGGGGGAGGAAAGCCCCTTGAGCGCGAGGATGAAGCAGACGGCGGCGACCAGGTAGAGGAGTGCGGTCCACTCGGGGCTGAGCAGTTTCACTTGGCGACCTCCGCGGTGGCGCTCTCAGCAGGTGCCGACGACTTCGCCGGCTTCTTCGACCGGAACATTTCCAACATCCGGTCGGTGACCACGAATCCGCCGACGACGTTCGCGGTCGCCAGGACGACCGCGATGATCGCGACGGTCAGCAACCACGGGTCGGTTGTCTCGCTCGCGACGATGATGGCTCCCACGAGGATGATCCCGTGGATGGCGTTCGCGCCCGACATGAGCGGGGTGTGCAGCTTGCTCGTGACCTTCGAGACGACTTCGAAGCCGACGAAGATCGCGAGCACGGTGTAGGTGAGAAGGACGACGGCCTCCATCGGTTCCATCAGTTCGCTCCCTTCCTGGTGGTTGCTGCTTTCGCGGCGGTTGCGGGTTTCTTTGCCGGGGCTTTCTTCGCTGGCGCTTTCTTCGCTGGGGCCCTCTTTTCGGCCAGGGCGTTCGCGGTGGGCTCGTGCACGACGGTGCCGTCCCTGGTCAGGCATGCTCCGCTGACGACCTCGTCGGTGTAGTCCGGTGCGACCGTGCCGTCAGCGGTCATGAGCGCGAGCAGGTTCGCGACGTTCTTGGCGTAGAGCCGCGACGCGTCGGAGGGGATCGCGGAGGGGGCATCCTTGAGTCCCACGAGTGTGACGGTACCGCCGTCCACGGTTACCGGCGTGTCCTTGCCGGCAACGACGCCTTCGACGTTGCCGCCGGATTCAGCGGCGAGGTCGATGACGACCGAACCGGCGCGCATCCCCTTCACCATGTCGGTCGTGACGAGCAGGGGCGCGGCGCGTCCGGGAATTGCGGCCGTCGTGATGAGCACATCCGAGGAGGCGATGTGCGGGGCCAGCAACTCGCGCTGACGCTTCGCCCGGTCTTCGGCGAGTTCCTTGGCGTAACCGCCGGTGCCCTCCGCCGCCGCGTCAAGGTCCAGGTTGATGAACGTGCCGCCCATCGAGCGCACCTCGTCGGCGGATGCGGCGCGGATGTCGTTGGCGGAGACCCGTGCTCCGAGGCGCTTCGCCGTGCCGATCGCCTGCAGTCCGGCCACTCCGGCGCCGAGCACGAGCACCTTCGCGGGCGGGATCGTGCCGGCCGCGGTCATGTACAGGGGGAAGAGGCGCGGATATCTCGCGATTGCTTCGATCACGGCGCGGTAGCCGCCGACGAGCGCCTGCGAGCTCAGCGCATCCATCGACTGGGCGCGGGAAATCCGGGGAATGAGCTCGAGGGCGAACGACGTGACGCCCGCCTTGGCGAGTGCAGACACCGTGGGCAACTCGGTGGACGGAGAGGCCATTCCGATCGTCACGGCGCCCTTCCTGAGCGCTTTCGCCGTAGCCTCCGACAACGGTCGCACGTGGAGAAGCACATCGAGCTTGCCGAGTGCGAGCGTCGGTGCGATCGTGGCGCCCGCGTGCTTGTATGCCGCATCCGAGATGCCGGATTCGACGCCCGCCCCTTTTTCGACGACGACTTCGAGGCCAAGCTTGGTCAACTGCTCGACCGTTTCCGGTGTTGCCGCGACCCTCCGTTCTCCTGCACGTTGTTCTCGCGTTACACCAACTCGCACGGGCGGCTCCTTTCGGGATAGTCCCAGCGTACTCACTGCACGAGGGAATTCTTGACAACGCAAAACCGTTGTCGGCCATGGGAGGCTGGGACTCATGACGGATTACGGGCACGACATCCAGTTCGGCACGTTCATCACGCCGAACGCGGCGAAACCGGACCGGGTGGTCGCGCTGGCGGAGTTTAGCGACACGCTCGGATTCGACCTGGTGACGTTCCAGGATCACCCCTACCAGCCCGCCCTGCTGGATGCGTGGAGCCTGCTCGCGTTCGTCGCCGGCCGCACCACGCGGGCGCGGCTCTCAGCGAATGTGACGAACCTGCCATTGCGGTTGCCCGTCGTTCTTGCGCGGGCCTCGACAACGCTGGATCTGTTGAGCGGCGGTCGGTTCGAGCTCGGCCTGGGGGCCGGCGGGTTCTGGGATGCGATCGAAGCGGTGGGCGGCCGACGGCTCACGCCGGGCGAGTCCGTGCAGGCGCTCGAGGAAGCGATTCGCGTCATCCGCGCCCTGTGGTCGGTCGATGAGCCGGGTGGCGCCCGCGTCGACGGCGAGTTCTATTCCGTTCGCGGCGCGAAACGCGGGCCAGCGACACCGCACCCGATCGGCATCTCGATCGGAGCTTACGGCCCGCGCATGCTGCGCTTGACCGGCCGCGTGGCCGACGGTTGGGTTCCGTCGTTCGGCTACCTGAAGAGCATCCATGCCCTCGCCGACATGAATTCCAGAATCGATGAGGGCGCGAGAGAAGCCGGCCGCGCGCCTGAAGCCATCCGCCGCATGCTCAACATCGATGCGGAGAGCGCCACCGTGGAGCGCCTGGTTCACCTCGCGACCGAGCACGGGATGGGCACGTTCATTCTCGCAACGGACGAACCGGCCACCCTCGAGCGCTTCGCGGCGGAGGTCATGCCGGCGGTCCGCGCGGAGGTCGCGCGGGTGCGCGGGTAGCGTGGAGCGTGGCGGTTTTCCGGTCGGTCGCGCGTCGCCGCTAGGTTGCCGGGGGCACGGCTGGTAGACTCTACGAGGTTGTTTCGGTACCGCTCCTTCGGAGTGCGTCCGGGCCGACCACGGAGCAGGCTGGCAAGATGCTGGTCACCGGTGGTGGTATCCCGACTCGCACGGTGTATTTCTACTGTTGATCAGAACCGGCGCCCCGGCGCAATCGCTGCGCGCCCCTGACTGCCTTCTCCTGCTCCGACGTTCGCGCCGCGCCCCACACGGGGGCGTGACACCAGCAAAGGAGAAAACCCCCACATGGAGGGTCCAGAAATCAAATTCGCCGAAGCCGTTTTGGATAACGGCAAGTTCGGCAAGCGCACGGTCCGGTTCGAAACCGGCCGTCTCGCGCAGCAGGCACAGGGTGCCGTCGCTGCATATCTCGATGAAGACACCATGCTGCTGAGCGCCACAAGCGCCGGCAAGCACCCCAAGGACAACTTCGACTTCTTCCCCCTCACGGTGGATGTTGAGGAGCGTTCCTACGCTGCAGGCAAGATCCCCGGCAGCTTCTTCCGCCGAGAAGGTCGCCCATCAACGGAAGCCATCCTGGTCTGCCGACTGATCGACCGTCCGCTGCGCCCCTCGTTTGTCGATGGCCTGCGCAACGAGGTCCAGATCGTCATCACGGTGCTCAGCATCGCGCCGGGCGAATTCTATGACGCGCTCGCGATCAACGCGGCCAGCGCATCCACCCAGATCTCCGGTCTGCCGTTCAGTGGTCCGATCGCGGGAATCCGCATGGCGCTCATTGGTGACCAGTGGGTGGCGTTCCCGAAGCACGAGCAGCTCGAGGAGGCCGTCTTCGACCTCACGGTTGCCGGCCGCATCGTCACCGACAAGAACGGCAAGGAAGACGTCGCGATCATGATGGTCGAGGCCGAAGCCACCGAACACGCGTGGGAGCTCATCAAGGCCGGTGCCACGAAGCCCGACGAAAAGGTCGTGGCCGAGGGTCTCGAAGCGGCGAAGCCGTTCCTGGCTCAGCTGGTGAAGGCTCAGGCGGAGATGGCTGCTCAGGCGGCCAAGGAGATTCAGGACTACCCGGTGTTCCCGCCGTACGACGATGCCACCTACGACGCGGTCGCGGCGCTCGCCGAAACCGAGCTCGCCGGCGTCTACCAGATCGCCGGCAAGGTCGAGCGGCAGAACGCCGACGACGAGCTCAAGACTCGCGTCAAGGACGCCATCGCGGCCAAGGTCGAAGCAGGAGAGCTGCCGGAGACCGCGAACAACCAGGTGAGCGCAGCGTACAAGTCGGTTACGAAGAAGGTCGTCCGCGGACGCATCCTCACCGAGGGTGTTCGCATGGACGGCCGCGGCCTCGCCGACATCCGCCCGCTCGACGCCGAGGTGCAGGTCATCCCGCGCGTGCACGGTTCGGCGATCTTCCAGCGCGGAGAGACCCAGATCCTGGGCGTCACGACTCTGAACATGCTCAAGATGGAACAGCAGATCGACTCTCTCGCGCCGGTCACGAAGAAGCGCTACATGCACCACTACAACTTCCCGCCGTACTCGACGGGTGAAACCGGGCGAGTGGGCAGCCCGAAGCGTCGCGAGATCGGGCACGGCTTCCTCGCCGAGCGCGCGCTCATGCCCGTGCTGCCGCCGCGCGAGGAGTTCCCGTACGCGATCCGTCAGGTGTCCGAGGCTCTCGGCTCCAACGGCTCGACGTCGATGGGTTCCGTGTGCGCTTCGACCCTCTCGCTGCTGAACGCCGGTGTGCCGCTGCGCGCGCCGGTCGCCGGCATTGCGATGGGCCTCGTGTCCGACACCGTGGATGGTGAGACGCGTTACGCGGCGCTCACCGACATTCTCGGTGCTGAGGATGCCCTCGGCGACATGGACTTCAAGGTCGCCGGAACGAGCGAGTTCGTCACGGCGATCCAGCTGGACACGAAGCTCGCGGGGCTCCCGTCGTCGGTGCTCGACAGCGCGCTCGGACAGGCGAAGGAAGCCCGCACGGCGATCCTCGCCGTCATGAACGCCGCGATCGACACCCCGGATGAGATGGCACCGACCGCGCCCCGCGTGATCAGCGTGCAGATCCCGCTCGACAAAATCGGCGAGCTGATCGGCCCGAAGGGCAAGACGATCAACCAGATCCAGGACGACACGGGAGCCGACATCTCGATCGAGGACGACGGAACCGTGTACATCGGCGCCGTCGACGGCCCGTCCGCCGAGGCGGCGCGCGCCGCGGTGAACGCGATCGCGAACCCGCTGAACCCGGAGGTGGGAGAGCGGTTCCTCGGAACCGTCGTGAAGATCGCCACGTTCGGTGCGTTCGTCTCGCTCACCCCGGGCAAGGACGGACTGCTGCACATTTCCGAGGTGCGCAAGCTTGCGGGAGGAAAGCGCGTCGAGAACGTCGAAGACGTGCTCTCCGTCGGCCAGAAGATCCAGGTGGAGATCACCAAGATCGACGACCGCGGAAAGCTGTCGCTTTCCCCGGTTGAGGACGCCGCTGCCGCCGTCTCGGCGGAGGCGGAAGAGGTTCCAGCCGAAGTCTGATCCGCATCCCGGCTTCGAAACACAGAAACGGGTCCGCCCCACAAAGGGCGGGCCCGTTCTTTGTCCCTCGCGGCAGGTTGGGTTGTGAATTCCCAGCAGCACTGCGTAATCTCGCTATATGCCAGTCAACGGTGCTGGAGCGGGTCGGTCTGCCAACAAGCTGGGTCGGTCCTCTGGAGTGGATCAGCGACTCACCAGTCGGGAATCCCGAAGGAAGGCGTGAAGTGTTGCGTACTACTGTGTCAAATTCCAGCGACTCGGAGGTCGACCTGCTCGACGACCGCGAATACGTTCAGCTCATCGACGCCGAAGGCAAGCGCCACGCCAACCCCACCCTCGACCGGTGGATCGCGGACGTCTCCGATGAGCAGCTTTCCGACCTCTACGAAGACATGGTCGTCGTACGGCGCATCGACGTCGAGGCGACGGCGCTGCAGCGTCAGGGCGAACTCGGGCTGTGGCCGCCGCTGCTCGGCCAGGAGGCCGCCCAGATCGGCTCCGCTCGCGCACTCCGCGACGACGACTTCATCATGCCGAGCTACCGCGAGAACGGCGTCGCCTACTGCCGCAACGTCCCGCTCGACGACCTGGTGCGCGTGTGGCGCGGACACGCGCACGGCAGCTGGGATCCGACCGAATACCGGATGGCGATCCCGGCCGTCATCATCGGCGCGCAAACCCTCCACGCCGTCGGCTACGGTGTGGGCGTCCGCATGGACGGTGCCGACTCCGCCGTGATCACCTATTTCGGCGACGGTGCGACAAGCCAGGGCGACACGAACGAGGCGATGATCTTCGCCGCCACCTACAACGCCCCCGTCGTATTCTTCTGCCAGAACAACCACTGGGCCATCTCGGAGCCGGTTCGGCTTCAGGCCGCGAAGCACATCTCCGAGCGCGCGCCGGGCTACGGTATCCCGAGCATCCGCGTGGACGGCAACGACGTGCTTGCCGTGATGGCGGCCACGCGCATCGCGCTGGACCGCGCTCACCGCGGTGGCGGACCGACCTTCATCGAGGCCGTCACGTACCGCATGGGGCCGCACACGACGTCCGACGACCCCACGCGCTACCGCAGCGCGGAAGAACTTGCGGAGTGGAAGGCGAAGGACCCGATCACCCGGCTGGAAAAGTACTTCGAGGACAAGGGCATCTTCACCGACGAACTGAAGGCTCGCGTGAAGGCGAAAGCCGATTCCGTCGCGGCCGAATTCCGGGCCGGATGCAAGGGGATGGTGGAGCCGGAGACGATGAGCGTTTTCGACTACGTGCAGATCGACGCGAACCCTGTGCTGGAGCGCCAGCGCGCGCAGTACGCCGCATACCTCGCGAACTTCGAAGGTGAGGAATGATGACCACCACGACAGCGACGGCGGCAACCTCCCCAACGGCCACGGGAACATCTACCCTCACTCTCGCCAAGTCGATCACGGCCGGGCTTCGCCGCTCCATGCGGGATGACGACAAGGTGATCCTTCTGGGAGAGGACATCGGCAAGCTTGGTGGCGTGTTCCGCGTCACGGACGGTCTGCAGGCCGAATTCGGCACCGGTCGCGTCATCGACACTCCGCTCGCGGAATCCGGCATCATCGGCATGTCGGTGGGACTCGCGATGCGCGGTTACCGCCCCGTCGCCGAGATCCAGTTCGATGGTTTCATCTACCCGGGTTTCGACCAGATCGTCGCGCAGGTCGCGAAGTTGCACTACCGCTCTCGCGGCACCGTGCGCATGCCCATCACGATCCGGGTGCCGTTCGGCGGCGGAATCGGTTCCGTGGAGCACCATTCGGAGTCCCCTGAGGCGTACTTTGCCCACACGGCAGGACTTCGCGTGATCAGCTGCTCGAACCCGCAGGATGCCTACGACATGCTGCGTGAGGCGATCGCGAGCGATGACCCGGTCATGTTCTTCGAGCCCAAGCGCCGCTACTGGAGCAAGGGTGAGGTGAACCTCGAGCCCGAAGAAACACTTCCCCTGTCCCGTGCACGAGTGGTATCGCCAGGCTCCGACGTGACTCTCGTCGCGTATGGTCCGCTCGTGGCGACCGCGAAAAACGCCGTCGAGGCTGCGGAAGACGACGGAATTTCGATCGAACTCATCGACCTTCGCTCGCTCGCCCCCATCGATTTTGACACCGTCGCAGCATCCGTGCGGAAGACCGGCCGGCTGGTCATCACGCACGAGGCGGCGCAGTCCGGTGGGATCGGCGGGGAAATTGCCGCGAGCATCACCGAGCGCTGCTTCAACTGGCTGGAGGCGCCCCCTGCCCGCGTGACCGGGTTCGACACGCCCTACCCTCCTGCGGCGCTCGAGGAACATTTCCTGCCTGACCTTGACCGGCTTCTTGACGCGGTCGACCGGGTCCTCGGCCGCCCCAATTCTCTGAGCGACTGGGAGGACTAAATGGCTGCGAAGGACTTTGCTCTTCCGGACCTCGGCGAGGGACTCACGGAGTCGGAGCTCGTGGCGTGGCATGTCGCCGTCGGCGACACTGTTGAACTGAACCAGCCACTTGCCGATGTGGAGACGGCGAAGGCTCTCGTCGAGTTGCCGTCGCCGTTCGCCGGCGTGATCACGAAACTGTATGCGGAGCCTGGAACGACCGTGCAGGTGGGCGCCCCAATCGTGGCGTTCGAGCTGGAGGGAACCGCCGCCGACGCTCCCGATTCCGCCTCTGCGGGCGGGAAGCCGGAGCGCGAGCCCGTGCTCGTCGGATACGGCCCGCCCGTCGAGGGCGGCGGCCGTCCGTCGCGTCGCGCCCGAAAGGGCTTCGGGCCCGCCGAACCGGTCTCGCCGTTCGCGCCGCCCAGTCCCCGCCCGGAGGAGCGGCGGGAAGTTCCGGACCGGCCGAATCCGGAAGCTTCCCAGCCATCGCAGCAATCCGAGCGTCGCGACTCGGGCGTCGACGGGCCCGGAACCGAAACCCCGCGTTCAACGCCTCCGGTCCGCAAACTCGCGCGCGATCTCGGCATTGATCTGGCCACGGTGACGGGCACCGGCGACAAGGGATTGATCACCCGGGAGGATGTGGAGGCCGCCGCGAAGACGACAGCACCCTCCGGGATCGCGATCGGTGCGGGCGCCGGCAGCGAGGTTCAGGTCTGGCCGGGAGCGCGCGCGGGCGAGCGGGAGTCCCGAACGCCGATCCAGGGCGTTCGCAAACACACCGCGGCAGCCATGGTGCGAAGCGCGTTCACGGCGCCGCACGCGAGCGAATTCCTGACGATCGACGTGACGCCGACGATGGACCTCATCGCGACGCTCAAGGAGTCGCCGACGTTCCGCGGCAAGCGGCTCAACCTGCTCACGGTCGTGGCCAAGGCGCTGTGCATCGCCGCAGGGCGAAACCCCGTCGTGAATTCGCGCTGGGACGAAGCGGCGCAGGAAATCATCCAGTTCCACTACGTGAATCTGGGGATTGCGACGGCGACGCCGCGCGGCCTCATGGTGCCCAACATCAAGGATGCGGATGCGCTCGACCTGGTCGGCCTCGCGGATGCGCTCACCGAACTCGTGGAGACGGCGAAGGCAGGAACGGCGTCCCCCGCCGATCTCGCGGGCGGGACAATCTCGATCACGAACATCGGTTCGTTCGGGATCGACGCAGGCACGCCCATCCTCAACACGGGGGAGGCGATGATCCTCGCCCTCGGCGCGGTCAAGCGGATGCCGTGGGAGTACCGCGGCGACATCGCGCTGAGGCAGGTGCTCACGCTGAGTGTGTCGTTCGATCACCGCCTCGTGGATGGCGAGCAGGGCAGCCGATTCCTCGCAGATGTTGGTGCGATTCTGGCGAACCCCGCCGTGCTGCTGACCATGGTCTGATCGCCGGGCCGGCCACGGTCGGTCAGCGTGCGAGGCGCTCGATGTCGTTGAGGACGGCGGCCGGAACCACCCCGCTCGTTGCCGGGTTGCGCGGGTGCGGTCGATTGCGGATCGTGAATTCGTAGTCGCCCGAGGTGCCCGAGGCGCTCACCGCGTGCGTGGTCAGTGCGGCATTCGGGTCGGCGACCATGGTGACGACGAGCTCATCCCAGAGGTCCGTGGCGAGCGCGATCGCGGCCGCGATGTTGAGCGAGCGCGGGAACAGGTCGATGGCATCCTTCACGTTTCCGCTGAACGCGGTGATGGGGCCCGCCGCCTCCAGCAGGGTGCGCCGTTGTTCCCCGCTCATCCACTCCTGCACCACAGCCGCGGGCGCCTTGGTGGTGACGAGCTGCGCGGCGGACAGTCCGCCACCTCGGGATGCCGCGGACAGCACGTCCAGTCCGCCGACCGCCCCCGAGGTCGTGAAGCACCTCCCCGGCCCCTGAGCCAGCATTCGCTTTCGGAACGGTTCGTCCACGAGCGCGCCGACGGAGGAAACCAGCAGGTCCACGCCGGCCTCGATCACCCGTACGCCTTCGACCCGCAGGGCGGGAACGCCGGCGCACTCCGCGACGAGATCGCTCGAGCGAAGTGCGTCGTCGAGACCGATGATCGGAAATGCCGGGGATCCGCTCGCGTCGGGGCGCCGCACGATGACTCCCGCCAGGCGCGCGTTCTGCACCTCTCCGGATGCGAGAGCGGCCGCGACGGCGGTTCCGATGGCGCCCATCCCGAGAACGGCGACGCGCAGTGGTTGTGACCGATGTGCCATGCCTTCACCCTAGGGCGAGACGCGCTACTGCTGCGGGCCGGGCTTGACGACGTCGCCGCTCGGGCGGATCACATACCAGTATCCGCCGTCCAGGTACTGGTTCTGCCCGGTGGCGGTGCCCGCGGCGACATCCCCGGCAAACAGGTACAGCGGCCATCCGTGGTACGTCGCAACCTTGTTGCCGTCGCGATCGGTAGTCGTGGACAGCAGCGCCGGATCGACGCCCGCTCCCGCGGCCACTCGCGCGCCATCCGGAACGATCACGGGCGGCCAATTCAGCGCACATCGGTCGACGCACGTCACTGCCCGTTGCTCGTCCGGCGGGAACATGTACAGCGCAAACCCCTGGTCGCTCACGAGAATCGTCCCGAGGTTGCCGACGGGTGCCGCGTCGATCGTCACGGCGTTGTCGGTGACCGAGTAGTTGCCGTGCGGGCGCGACGGGGAAGCGACAAGGCTCACGACGAGGACCACCGCCGCGGCAACGAGAGCGGCCGCGATCGCGATCAGCAGAACCGGGCGGCGGGAGCGGGACGGAGGGGAACTCACGACTGCTCCTGGGCAGCGTGCACCGCGTCATTCATGGCGCGGTCGGTCAGGGTGACCATGAACCCGAGGATGCCGAGGGTTGCCACTCCCATGATCAGGAAAACCGGGGGCAGACCGAGGAACTGGCCGAGGAGCCCGCCGATCGCTGCGCCGAGCGGCATCGTCCCCCAGGCTAGCAGCCGGTAGCCGCTGTTCACGCGCCCGAGCAGGGCATCCGGCGTAATGGTCTGGCGCAGCGACACGGCCACGACGTTCCACACGACGACCCCGAGACCTCCGACCATGAAGGCGGCGCCGACAATGAACACGTTGGCGGTGAACGCCGGCGTGATGATGAGGACGGCGCCGCCGAGCGTCGCGAAAATGAGGGACCGCGAACGCCCGATCGCGTGTTCGATGCGTTCGGCAAGGAACGAGCCGATCAGGCTCCCGATGGCGGTGGTCGTGAACAGGAGCCCGACCTGCGCATCGGTGAGCTTCATCGCGGAGTCCGGGCCCGCCGCGTACAGCACGAAGATCGCGAACACGGCGCTTGCGGTGAGGTTGAACACGCCGGTCATGAACGCGAGGCTGCGCAGCACAGTGGTCTTCCACAGGAAGCGCAGGCCGACCATGATTTCCGACCGCATCGAGGCAGGGGCATCCCGTACGACGCGGAAGTCGCCGCGCACGAGGAACAGCATGCCGACCGCGACGATCCACAAGCCCGCCGGAACCGCGAAGGCGACCACGGCGCCCGCGGCGACGAGGACTCCGCCCAGGGGAGGGCCAATGAACTGGTTCGCCGTCATTTCGGCCGTGTACAGCCTGCCGTTCGCGCGGGAAAGCTGGGTGCGTTTCACGATCTGCGGCAGGATCGACTGCGACGAGGTGTCGTACAGCGTCTCCGTCGTGCCGATGCAGAACGCGACCGCGTACAGCACCCAGATCGACTCGATGCCCACCGCGACGGCGGCGGCAACGGCCGCCAGAAGCACGGCCCGCGCGATGTTTGCGGCGAGCATGATTTTCCTGCGGTCCAGCCGGTCGGCGAGCGCGCCGGCCTGGAGCGCGAACACGAGCCAGGGCAACGACAGCACGAGGCTCAAGCCGGCGATGAGCACGGGCTCCTGCGTGTACCGGATCGCGACGAGCGGCAGCGCGAGCTTGACAATGCCGTCGGCCAGATTCGACAGACCGGCGGAGGTGAGGAGCTTCCAGAACGACGCACCGAGCGGGGTGCGGTCGCGCGCGGGGTTCGGCGCGGGGTCGGTCTGCACGAGCCTAGGCTACCCGTCTCGAGCTCGTCTGATTGGATGGACCCATGACCTCCTCCGATCTTGCGCCGTTCACCCATTCGGGAGCCCGCGAATGGACCGCACCCGAACGGATCGCGTCCGCGCGGGCATTCCATCGCACGCTTGACGGCTACCGGATGTCGCCGCTCGTCGAGGTGCCCGCGGTCGCCGCCGAGCTTGGCGTCGGCCGCGTGTTCGTGAAGGACGAGTCGCAGCGGCTGGGATTGCCCGCGTTCAAGATCCTCGGCGCATCCTGGGCGGTTGCCAGAGCGCTCGCACTGCGTTTCGGCGTGGGTCTCGAGGCTGTTTCCCTGGAGGCGCTGCGCGAATCGGTGGGCGATGCGTCGGTGACCCTCGTGACCGCGACGGACGGCAACCACGGTCGCGCGGTCGCGCACATGGCCCGCCTGCTGGGTATCCCGGCCCGGGTGTACACGCCGAAGGGGGTCAGCCAGGCCGCGCGCGCCGGCATCCGATCGGAGGGGGCAGAGCTCATCGAGTGCGACGCGGAGTACGACGACGTCGTGCTCACCGCCGCAGCGTCGGTGGCGGATCAGGATTCCGACCTGCTCATCCAGGACACCTCCTGGCCCGGATACGACCAGGTGCCGCGATGGATCGTCGAGGGCTACACGACGCTGTTCTCGGAGATCGACGAACAGCTCGCCGCGCTCGATGCCGCGCCGGATATCGTGTTCGTCCCCACCGGGGTGGGGTCCCTGATCCAGGCCGCCATCGAGTACTACCGAGGCGTGTCGCCGTCGCGTCCCGCGATCGTGTGCGTCGAACCGACCGCCGCCGCGTGCGTTCTCGCCTCCCTGCACGCCGGCGAACTCCGCTCCGTCGACACCTCTACGGGGTCGATCATGACCGGGCTGTGCACGGGAACGACATCCCGGATCGCCTGGCCCGCGCTGCGCGACGGGCTCGATGCGGCCGTCGCGGTCGAGGACCCAAGCGTTCGGGACGCCGTCGCTGAGCTGACCGAACTCGGGCGCGACGTGGGGCCGTGCGGCGCATCGGCGCTCGTCGGAGCGCGCGCCGTCTTTTCGGATGCGCACGTGCGCGGCCGCCTCGGACTGGCGGAGGACGCCGTCGTCGTTCTGTTGAGCACGGAGGGGCTCGCGGCCAACCCGCTGCCCTGACGCGGGGACCCGCCCTGCTGGCCGCGGGCGCGCGTCAGGCGAGCGCGTTCAGGGCCATGCGCTCGAGTTCCGCGCGCAGCGTGGCGCGGTCCACGGCCAGTCCGCTGTGCGGGGTCGAGTTCAGCAGCCCGAACACCGCGTGCGCGCGCGTGCGCAGCACGGCGGGGTCGATATCCGGTTGCAGTTCGGCAAGCACATCGACCCACAGCTCGACGTAGCGCCGCTGGAGCATGCGCACCGCGTGCAGGTCGCCTTCAGCAAGTTGTTCGAGCTCGCGATCCTGGATGCGGATGACGTCGGCGTTGTCGAGCGCGAACGCGACGTGGAATGCCACGAGCGACGCCACCGCGTCGCTCCCGCGCCTGCGCGACACGACGTCGAGCCCGCCGGAGTACAGCCCGCTGCTCGCGTCGAGAAGAATTGCCGCGAGGATCGCCTGTTTGCCGGCGAAATGCTTGTACAGGGCGGGGCCGCTCACGCCCGCCTGGGCGCCGAGATCTTCGATGGACGTGCCGGCGTAGCCGCGCTCGGCGAACAGGCGTGCCGCAGCGGAGAGGAGCGCGGCGCGGCGGCTCGCTTTCGCGGCGCTGCGCGAGGTCGATACGCTCATCGTCGTTCCCGCCCATAGACAAATCGGTTAGCGATCACTAACCTAGTTTCCACGGGGCAACACTAGCCCCAGTGTCATCCGCACCACAAGCAGTCCACGAACCAGCCCACGAAGCGGGAGTCGCCGATGGAGACCCTGAGCAGCGCACTCGATACCGGCAGCGAGAGCTTTCGGGCGAATGACGCTGCGCAGCGCGCGCTCGTCGCCGAACTGAACGAGCGCCTGAGCGCGACCGCGCTGGGCGGTCCGGAGAAATCCCGCGAGCGGCACGTCGCGCGCGGAAAGCTGCTGCCCCGCGACCGCGTCAATCGGCTGCTGGACGACTCAAGCCCGTTTCTCGAGGTGGCGCCCCTTGCCGCGCACGACCTGTACGACAACGATTCTCCCGGGGCGGGACTCGTCGCGGGGATAGGCCTCGTGCACGGTCGCCACGTCATGGTGGTCGCGAATGACGCGACCGTCAAGGGCGGCACGTACTACCCGTTGACGGTGAAGAAGCACTTGCGGGCGCAGGAGATCGCCCGCGAAAACCGCCTGCCGTGCATCTACCTCGTCGACTCCGGCGGCGCGTTCCTGCCGAAACAGGATGAGGTGTTCCCGGATCGCGATCACTTCGGGCGCATTTTCTACAATCAGGCGCGGATGTCGGCGGAGGGGATCCCGCAGGTCGCCGCCGTGCTCGGCTCCTCCACGGCGGGCGGCGCGTACGTGCCGGCGATGAGCGACGAGACCGTCATCGTGCGCAACCAGGGCACGATCTTCCTCGGCGGGCCCCCGCTCGTGAAGGCCGCGATCGGCGAAATCGTCACAGCGGAGGATCTGGGCGGAGGCGAACTGCACTCGCGGGAATCCGGGGTCACCGACCATCTCGCCGAGAACGACGAGCATGCGCTCCAGATCGTGCGGGACATCATCTCGACACTGCCCGCCCCGCCCGCCCCGGCATGGGACGTGCGTGCCCACCGCGAACCGGCCGTGGCACCGGAGGAACTCTACGGTGCCGTGCCCGTCGACGTGCAGGGCAGTTACGACGTGCGCGAAGTGATCGCCCGGCTCGTGGATGCGAGCGAATTCCACGAATTCAAGCGCGAATACGGGACGACACTCGTGACCGGTTTCGCGCGCATCCACGGTCATCCGGTCGGGATCGTCGCCAATAACGGCATCCTGTTCAGCGAATCCGCGCTCAAAGGTGCCCACTTCATCGAACTGTGCGACCAGCGGGGAGTGCCGCTCGTGTTCCTGCAGAACATCTCCGGATTCATGGTCGGCAAGGACGCCGAGGCCGGGGGCATCGCGAAGGACGGCGCGAAGATGGTCACGGCGGTCGCCACCACCCGCGTCCCCAAATTCACCGTCGTGATCGGCGGCTCCTTCGGCGCCGGAAACTATTCCATGTGCGGCCGTGCGTACAGCCCGCGATTCCTCTGGATGTGGCCAGCAAGCCGCATCTCCGTCATGGGCGGGCCGCAGGCGTCCAGCGTGCTGGCGACCATCCGCCGCGAGCAGCTGGAGGGGCGCGGGGAAGAGTGGTCGGCCGAAGATGAGGCCGCGTTCAAGGCCCCCATCGCGGAACAGTACGAAGCGCAGGGGAGCCCGTACTACTCCACCGCGCGGCTGTGGGATGACGGGATCATCGACCCCCAAGACACGCGCACGGTGCTGGGCCTCGCCCTCGCCGTGGCGTCCCACACGCCGCTTCCCGACCCGGCCTTCGGCCTGTTCCGGATGTGATCGGAATGCCCGTCGACACCGCACCCCCGTTCGGCACCGTTCTCGTGGCCAATCGCGGCGAGATCGCGTGCCGGGTGATCCGCACGCTTCGCGAGCTCGGCATCCGCTCCGTGGCGGTGTACAGCGACGCGGATCGGGATGCCAGGCACGTGCGCGAGGCGGACGCCGCCGTGCACATCGGGCCGGCGGCGCCGCGGGAGAGCTACCTGAACATCGCCGCGATCATCGAGGCGGCACGGCAGGTCGGGGCGAACGCGATTCACCCCGGCTACGGATTCCTCTCCGAAAACGCCGACTTCGCGCGAGCGTGCGACGAGGCGGGAATCGTGTTCGTCGGCCCAGGAACTGAGGCTCTCGCACTCATGGGCGACAAGATCCGGGCGAAGGAGCACGTGTCCGGCGCCGGCGTCCCGGTGATCCGCGGGGTGTCGTCGCCGGGGCTGAGCGAAGCGGAATTGCACGCTGCAGCAGTCGAGCTCGGATTCCCCATCCTCATCAAGCCGTCCGCCGGTGGAGGCGGCAAGGGGATGGAGCCGGTATTCGAGGAATCGGAGCTGGCGGATGCGCTCGTCACGGCACGCCGGGTCGCGGCTTCCGCTTTCGGTGACGACACGCTCCTTCTCGAGCAACTCGTCACCTCCCCGCGGCATATCGAGGTGCAACTGCTCGCCGACGCCCACGGAAACGTGATCCACCTGGGCGAACGGGAGTGTTCGCTCCAGCGCCGGCACCAGAAGGTCATCGAGGAGGCGCCGTCCGCTTTGCTGAGCGAGGAGACGCGCGCCAGGATCGGCGAGGCCGCGTGCACCGTGGCGCGCAGCGTCGACTACGTCGGGGCGGGCACCGTCGAATTCCTCGTCTCCGACGATGCGCCGGACGACTTCTTCTTCATGGAGATGAACACGAGGCTTCAGGTTGAGCACCCCGTGACGGAACTTGTGACCGGCATCGATCTCGTCGCCTGGCAGCTGCGCGTCGCGGCCGGCGAGACGCTCACGATCTCCCAGTCCGACGTCACCCTGACCGGCCACGCGGTCGAGGCGCGACTGTACGCCGAGGACCCCGAGAACGGGTTCCTCCCCAGCACGGGAACCGTGCTCGCCCTGCGTGAGGCCGTGGGGGAGGGCATCCGCGTCGACAGCGCGCTCATCGACGGTCTCGTCGTGTCGCCG
>OEIU01000400.1_pt1 | contig 42135 bp, 39 predicted proteins | sample 1539221 | NCBI WGS metagenome assembly OEIU01 (sample SAMN03792071, study PRJEB22550) | activated sludge metagenome | feature: wastewater treatment plant; material: activated sludge; isolation source: Wastewater treatment plant of a petroleum refinery complex | place: Argentina: Zarate | collected... | reverse complement strand
CGCGCAGGGCGGCGTACCAGATGACGTAGCCGATTCCGGAGCTCAGTGCCCCCGACGCGACGGCCAGCACGACGCCCGGGCCGTCGGCATGCACGGCGCCGGCAGTGAGCACCGACAGGGCCAGCGCCAGCGGCACCGCGCGCGCGAAATTCGACGCGGTCGCGGCCAGCGGATCGGTGATGCCGCGGCCGCGCAGCGAGTAGACCCCCCAGGCGGCGCCGGCCAGCGCCATCGAGGTCGCGCCCAGCGGCGCGGGGGCGGAAACGCCCGGCGAAACCAGGTAGACCAGCCCCGCGATCGCCGCGGCCAGCCCGGCCCACGCGGCCGGTGCGAAGCGTTCGCCGGCCCGCAGCCCCGCGCCCAGCATCGTGAGCTGCACGGCGCCGAAGAGGATCAGCGCGCCCGTCCCGGCCGGCAGGCTCAGGTAGGCGAACGAGAACAGCGCGACGTAGGCGAACAGCATCGTCGCCGCGAGCCAGTCGCTGCGCGGCGGGGCATCGCTTCCCGCGCGCATCCGCACGATCAACGCGAGAACGAGCGCTCCGGAGACCAGCCGGATCGACCCGAAGCTGGCCGGATCGATGCGCGGCTGCGCCAGCGCGAGCCGGCACAGCAGCGAGTTCGCCGCGAAGGCGACCATCGCCACGCCAGTGAGCAGGAGGGTTCGGAGCGTCGACACGGTATCCCACGAATCTTCGCACCGCAGCCGCGCGCCTGTCACCCGTCGCCACGCCGGCTTCCGGCCCGGGCAAGCGCCTGCGGGAAGCGCCTACAATGCAGCGCGGAGCCGACTGCACCGATCCGATGAGCGACACCCCGAACCGATCCCCCGACCACGACGCCGAGTCCGCGCGCGAGGGCTACCTCGAGGAGGCCCGCTCATCGCGCCTGTACGTCGAGCTGTCGGCGATCGAGACCGACGCGCGCATCGCACGGATGTACGGCGACCTGTCGAAAGTCGCCGCGCAGCAGGCCGGGCTCTGGGCCGACAAGCTTCGCGCGGCCGGCCAGCCGGTGCCCGCGCACGCGCCGCTCGGTTTTCGTGCCCGGGCTGCGCTGGCGCTGGCGCGCCGCATCGGCATCCGGCCGATGCGCAGCGTCTTCTCCGCGCTGAAGGTCCGCGGCCTGTCCGTGTATTCGGCCGCGCCGTCGCCGGGCCACCCCAGCGTCACCCGCGTCGACCAGATCGGGCGGCGGCACCGCACCGGCGGCGGCAACCTGCGCGCCGCGGTGTTCGGCGTCAACGACGGGCTGGTGTCGAACGCGAGCCTGATCATGGGCATGGCCGGCGCCGCGGCCGAGCCGCGCACGCTGCTGCTGACCGGCGTCGCCGGCTTGCTGGCCGGCGCGTTCTCGATGGCCGCTGGCGAGTACGTGTCGGTGCGCTCGCAGCGCGAAGTGTTCGAGTACCAGATCGGCCTGGAGCGCGAGGAACTCGAAGAGTACCCGCAGGCCGAGGCCGACGAGCTGGCGCTGATCTACGAGACCAAGGGGATGGAGCGCGACGACGCTCAACGGCTCGCGCAGACGCTGATCGCCGATCCCGAGCGCGCGCTCGACACGCTCGCACGCGAGGAACTCGGCCTGAACCCCGACGAGCTCGGGTCGCCGTGGGGCGCGGCGACCTGGTCGTTCCTCGCGTTCGCGGCGGGGGCGCTCATCCCGCTGCTGCCGTTCCTGCTCGGCGAGGGCCAGCGCGCATTCTTCACGTCGATGGCGCTTGCCGCCGCGTCGCTGTTCGGCGTCGGCGCGACGCTGTCGTTCTTCACCGGACGCAGCGCCCTCGCCTCGGGCCTGCGGATGCTCGCGATCGGCGCCGCCGCGGGCGCGGCCACCTATGCGATCGGCAGCCTGATCGGCGTGAGCGTGGCCTGAGGGTGGCCTGAGCGCGCCTTCAGCGCTTTTCGGTCAGCATCGCGAAGTAGGTCTCGCGCGAGCTCGCGTACAGCGCGTGCCGCATCTCGACCCAGCCCACGACGTCGGCCTCGCGCATCGGCTTGGACAGGTAGTAGCCCTGCACCTCGTCACAGCCCAGCCGGGCGAGGCAACGCAGCTCCTCGACCGTCTCGACGCCCTCGGCGACCACCTTCAGGCCGAGTTGCTTGCCCAGCTCGATCGTCGAGCGGACGATGGTCAGGTTGCCCCGGTTTCGATGGATGCCGGTCACGAACGACCGGTCGATCTTCAGCTCGTTGACCGGCAGCTGCTGCAGCTGCTTCAGCGTCGCGTAGCCGGTGCCGAAATCGTCCACCGACAGCTTCATGCCGAGCCGCGCGATCGCGCGCAGGTTCTTCATCGCCGCCTCCGACTCGCTGACCACGCCGCTCTCGGTGATCTCCAGGCACAGGCGCTTCGGGTCGATCGGCGTCGCGCGCAGCAGGCCGAGCACTTCGCGGGCGAAGTCGGGGTTCTGGATGTCGAGCGCCGACACGTTCACCGACACGGTCAGGTCCAGCCCGGCCGCAGCGAGCGTGCGCGAGAAGCGCGCGCCGCGCTCGACGACCCACCGGGTGATTTCGCGCATGAAGCCGGTCTGCTCGGCGAACGGAATGAATTCGCTGGGCGGCACGCGCCCGCGCGCCGGGTGGTTCCAGCGCACCAGCCCCTCGAGGCCCGCGATCAGCCCGGTGCGCAGCGCGAGCTTCGGCTGGTAGTCGAGCTCGAACTGGCCGCCCTCGAGCGCCGCGCGCATCTCGCCGAGCAGCGACAGGTAGCTGCGCTGCACCTCGCCGCCGTCGCCGTCGAAGACGCGCTCGCCCGAGCGCGAGCGCTTGGCGCGGTACATCGCCGAGTCGGCGTGGCGCAGCAGCGTCACGTCGTCCTGGCCGTGGTCGGGAAACAGCGCGATGCCGATGCTGATGCCGATGTCGATCAGCTGCTCACCGTGCCGCAGCGGCACCTTCATCGTCTCGATGACGCGCCGGGTGACCTCGCGCGCCGCCTCGACGCCGCCCGCCATCAGCAGCACGAACTCGTCACCGCCCAGCCGGGCGACGGTGTCGCTGTCGCGGACGGTCGAGCGCAGGCGACGCGCCACTTCCTTGAGCAGCATGTCCCCGGTGGCATGCCCGAGCGTGTCGTTGACCACCTTGAAGCGGTCGAGGTCGAGCAGCGCGATCGAGAACGCCGTGTGGGCGCGCTGCGACACCGTCACCATGTGGCGGATCCGGTCGGCCAGCAGCGCGCGGTTCGGCAACCCGGTCAACGGATCGGACAGCGCCGACTCCATGATGCGCCGTTCGCGCGTCGCGGCCGACTCGACCAGCGCGTTGACCGACTCGACGACCGCGCCGATCTCGTCGCGGGCGCCGGCGTTCAACCGTTCGTGGTAGTCGGCATGCTGGATGCGCTCGATCGTCCGCCGCACCCGCTCGAGCCGGCGCGCCGCGCGTCGGCCCAGCCACCAGGCCAGCAGCCCCGACGCCGCGGCGTTGACCCCGCACACCGTGAGCAGGACCGCCTGCATGCGCCAGCCGAACGGCCCGATCGCCTGGGCGGCGAGCAGGTACCAGGCGCCCTGCACGGACAGCATCGCGAGCACGGCCACCGTCGCGGAACGCGCACCCAGCCCTGCGCCGCGGCGAGAAGCCGCGGACGACGGTTCCGCTGGGCGGCCTGCGCGCATGCTGCCCAGTCTGGGCAGCCGGCGGCAAGCTCACCTCGGGCACGCGCCGGACGGCGCGGCGCCGCCGACGGAAGCGCGTTGCCTTGAAGCAACCCGGTCTAGAGCAACCCCATCTCGAGCTGAGCGGACTCGCTCATCATGTCGCGGCTCCACGGGGGATCCCAGACCAGGTCGACGTCGACCTCGGCGACATTGGGAATGCCCAGCAGCTTGCCGCGCGCCTCGTCGGCGATCAGCGTGCCCATCCCGCAGCCCGCGGCGGTGAGCGTCATCCGCACGTCGATGCGGAACTTGCCGTCTTCGATCGGCTTGACCTGGCAGCCGTAGACGAGGCCCAGGTTCACGATGTCGACCGGGATCTCGGGGTCGTAGCAGGTGCCGAGCTGGCGCCACGCGGCCCGCTCGACCGCCTCGACGGTGGTCGGCGGTCCGGCGTCGACGCCCATGCCGAGCTCCTCGGAGGGATCGAGCTCGAGCCCGAGCGCGTCGGCGTGCCGGCCGTCGATGCGGTACAGGTTGCCGTCGACCATCACGGTGAAGGTTCCGCCGAGCTGCTGGCTGATGTAGCCGACGCGCCCGGCCTCGAGCGTCGTCGCGGTGCCCCACGGCACCGCCACCGCCGGGCAATCGCGGGTCAGCGTGACTTCCTGGATGTCGCCGTGCCGGTAACCCATCGCTTCGTCCTCATTCCGTCTTCGCCGGCGCGCCTTCGCCGGTCAATGCGTTGTGCAGCGTGTGCCAGGCGAGCGTGGCGCACTTGACCCTCACGGGAAACTCCCGCACGCCGGCGAGCACTTCCAGTTTGCCGAAATCGCGTCCCTCCGGTGGAACCCCCGTGAGCAGCGCATGGAAATCGCGGAACAGCGATTCGACCTCGTCGACCGTGCGTCCCTTGACCGCCTCGGTCATCAGCGAGGCCGACGCGGTGGAGATCGCACAACCATGGCCGACGAAGCTCACTTCGTCGATCAGGCCGTCCTTCAGGCGAACGTACAGCGTGAGCTGGTCGCCGCACAGCGGGTTGTGGCCCTCGGCGACGCGGTCGGCGTCGTCCATCTTGTGGAAATTGCGCGGGCTGCGGTTGTGATCGAAGATCACTTCCTGGTACAGCTCGCGCAGGTCACCGTGTCCGAGGCTCATCTGCGCGCCCCTCCGAACATCTGCTGGGCCTTTCCGATCGCCGCAACGAGCGCCGCCACGTCGGCCTCGTCGTTGTAGAGCGCGAACGACGCGCGCGCGGTGCCGGGAATACCGAACCGGGTCATCACCGGCATCGCGCAGTGATGGCCCGCGCGGATGGCCACGCCCTCGGCGTCGAGGATCGTGCCGAGGTCGTGCGGATGGATGCCGTCGACCACGAACGACAGGATGCCGGCCTTGTCGGCCGCGGTGCCGATCAGCCGCAGGCCGGGAATGCGCTGCGCCGCCTCGGTGGCGTGCGCGAGCAGCCGGTGCTCGTGCTCGGCGATCCGCTCGAGGCCGATCGCCAACACGTAGTCGATCGCCACGCCGAGCCCCACCGCGCCGGCGATGTTCGGCGTGCCGGCCTCGAAGCGCTGGGGTGCGTCGGCCCAGGTGCTGCCCTCGAAGCTCACCGTGCGGATCATGTCGCCGCCGCCCTGCCACGGCGGCATCGCCGCCAGCAGCTCGCGACGCCCGTACAGCGCGCCGATGCCGGTGGGCCCGTAGAGCTTGTGGCCGGAGAACGCGTAGAAGTCGCAGCCGAGCGCCTGCACGTCCACCGGCTGGTGCGCGACGGCCTGGGCGCCGTCGACCAGCACCTTCGCGCCCGCCGCGTGCGCGAGCTCGACCATCCGCGCCACCGGGTTCACCGTGCCCAGCGCGTTCGACACGTGCACCACCGACACCAGCCGCGTGCGCGGCCCGAGCAGCGACTCGTAGGCGTCGAGCCGCAACTCTCCGCGATCGGTGATCGGCACGACCCTGAGCACCGCGCCGGTCTGTTCGCAGACGAGCTGCCACGGCACGATGTTCGAGTGGTGCTCCATCCCGGTGAGCACGACTTCGTCGCCGGCCTTCAGGTTCGCGCGCCCCCAGCTGTACGCGACCAGGTTGATCGCCTCGGTGGTGCCGCGCGTGAAGACGATCTCGTCGGCGCTCGCCGCGTTGAGCAGCCGCTGGACCCGTTCGCGGGCCTGCTCGTACAGGTCGGTCGCGTGCTGCGACAGCCAGTGCACGCCGCGATGAATGTTGGCGTTCGACTCGCGGTAGAAGCGGCGCTCGGCCTCGATCACCGCCTCGGGTTTCTGCGTCGTGGCGCCGTTGTCGAGGTAGACCAGCCGCCGGCCGCGCACCGGCCGCGACAGGATCGGGAAGTCGCGGGCCAGGTCGGCCGCGACCAGCGCGCCCTTCGCTGCGGCCGCAGCGGAGCCGGAGGCTGCGGGGGGCGTCGGGACGGCAGTGGCCAGCGCGTTCATGACAACTCCTCGAGCAGCTCGCCGCCCGGCAGGCGCGCGCGGATCGACGCCGCCGCACGCTGCCGCAGCGGCGCGAGCCGGATGCGCGCCAGCGCCTCGGCGGCGAAGGCATAGGTGAGCAGGTTGCGCGCGTGGGCCTCGTCCAGGCCGCGCGAGCGCAGGTAGAACAGGCTCGCCTCGTCGATCTGGCCGACGGTGGCGCCGTGCGCGCACTTGACGTCGTCGGCGTAGATCTCGAGTTCGGGCCGGGCGTCGGCCTCGGCCTGCGCCGACAGCAGCAGGTTGTCGGTGCGCTGTTCGGCGTCGGTGCGCATCGCGCCGGGCGCGACGATGATCCGGCCTGCGAACACGCCCCGCGACGCGCCGTCGAGGATGCCGCGGTAGAACTCGCGGCTCGTGCCCCGCGGCCTGGCGTGCTCGATGCGGGTGTGGTGGTCGACGTGGCGCCGCCCGTCGACATGGAACAGCCCGTTGAGCAGCGTCTCGCAGCCTTCGCCGTCGAAGCGCGTGACGATGTCGTTGCGCGCCAGGCGCGCGCCGAACGACAGCGAGTGCGAATCGAACGCCGCGCCGCGCGCCTGCACCGCCTCGATGCGGGCAAGGTGGACTGCCTGCGCGGATTCCTGCTGCAGCTTCAGGTGCGTGATGCGCGCGTCCGGGCCGGCGTCGATGCGGGTGACCGCGTTGGTGAGCGATGACGGATCCTGCGCGTTCGCGGACACGCCCACGTAGTGCTCGACCACGGTGGCCTGGGCGCCGGCCTCGGCGACGATCAGGTTGCGCGTGTGGCAGGCGCCGCCGGCGGTGGCCGCGACGAACACCAGATGGATAGGCGCCTCGACGGCGACGCCGCGCGCCAGGTGCACGAAGGCGCCGTCGGTGGCCAGCGCAGCGTTCAGTGCCGCCGGGCTCGCACCGTCGTCGGCGCTCCCGAAGGCCGCCTCGACGCGCTCGGGCGCGCTGGCCAGCGCCGCCGACAGCGCGTCGATGCGTGCGCCCGCCGGCAGCGTGCCGATCGCCGACAATGCCGGCGCAAAGACGCCGTCGACGAACACGAGCCAGTGCCCGCCCGCCGCGTCACTGCCCGCCTTGCCGGCTTCCTCGCGCCGCAACTGAGCGACCGTTGCCTGCGCGGACCCGGCCGCGCTCGCGGCGGGCTGCGCAGCAGCGACGAAGCGCTGCTGGGCGAGGAACGCCAGCGAGGTGTGCCGGAAGCCCTCCATCCGGTTGGTCGGCCACCCCTCGTCGGCGAAGCGCTCGATCGCGCGCTGCCGGATCGCGGCGAGCCACGGCAACCCGGCGCCGGAAAGGGTGGCGGCCTGCGTGCGAAACGCGGCCAGCCAGGTGTCGATGTCGCTCATCGTGCCGCCTCGCCCGCGGCTGCGCCGGCCTGCGCCGCGGGCGCGCCGGCGATCCAGGCATAGCCGCGTTGCTCGAGCTCGAGCGCGAGTTCGGGGCCGCCCGAGTGCACGATGCGGCCGCCCGACAGCACGTGGACCTTGTCGGGCACGATGTAGTCGAGCAGGCGCTGGTAGTGCGTGATGACGATCATCGAGCGCTCCGGGCTGCGCAGCCGGTTCACGCCGTCGGCGACGATGCGCAGCGCGTCGATGTCCAGCCCCGAGTCGGTCTCGTCGAGCACCGCGAGCTTCGGCTCGAGCAGCGCCATCTGCAGCACCTCGTTGCGCTTCTTCTCGCCGCCCGAGAAGCCCTCGTTGACCGAGCGGTAGAGGAACTCCTCGCGCATGCCCACTGCCTTCATCTCGGCCTTCACGCGCTTGAGGAAGTCCATCGCGTCGAGCTCGGGCAGCTTGCGGTGGCGGCGCACCGCGTTGACCGCGGCCTTCAGGAAATAGGCGTTCGAGACGCCCGGGATCTCGACCGGGTACTGGAACGCGAGGAACAGGCCTTCGCGCGCGCGCTCCTCGGCGGGCAGCGCGAGCAGGTCCTTGCCGTCCCAGTCGACGCTGCCGCCCTCGACGGTGTAGCTGTCGCGGCCGGCCAGCACCTGCGCGAGCGTGCTCTTGCCCGAGCCGTTGGGGCCCATGATCGCGTGGACCTCGCCCGACTTCACCTCGAGGTTCAGTCCGCGCAGGATCTGCTTGCCTTCGACCGAGGCGTGGAGGTCTTTGATGTTGAGCATGCTGCTTCCTTTCCTTAACCGATGCTGCCTTCGAGGCTCACGCCGAGGAGGTTCTGCGCCTCGACCGCGAACTCCATCGGCAATTCCTTGAACACTTCGCGACAGAAGCCGCTGACGATCATCGACACCGCGTCCTCGGCCGACAGGCCGCGCTGCATCGCGTAGAAGAGCTGGTCCTCGCCGATCCGCGAGGTCGTCGCCTCGTGCTCGACCTGCGCCGACGGATGCCGGACCTCGACCGTCGGGAAGGTGTGCGCCGCGCACTTGTCGCCGATCAGCAGCGAGTCGCACTGCGTGTAGTTGCGCGCGCCCACCGCCTTCGGCGTGATGCGCACCAGGCCCCGGTAGGTGTTGCTGCCGTGGCCGGCGGAGATCCCCTTGGAGAGGATCGTGCTGCGCGTGTTGCGCCCGATGTGGATCATCTTGGTGCCGGTGTCGGCCTGCTGCCGGTGGTTCGACAGCGCCACCGAGTGGAACTCGCCGACCGACTCGTCACCGCGCAGGATGACGCTGGGGTACTTCCAGGTGATCGCCGAGCCCGTCTCGACCTGGGTCCAGGAGATGCGCGAGCGCGCGCCGCGACAGTCGCCGCGCTTGGTCACGAAGTTGTAGATGCCGCCGACCCCGTCCTTGTCGCCGGGGTACCAGTTCTGCACGGTCGAGTACTTGATGTGCGCGTCGTCCATCGCGACCAGCTCGACCACCGCCGCGTGCAGCTGGTTCTCGTCGCGCATCGGCGCCGTACAGCCCTCGAGGTAGCTGACCGACGCGCCCTCGTCGGCGATGATCAGCGTACGCTCGAACTGCCCGGTGTCGCGCGCGTTGATCCGGAAGTAGGTGGAAAGCTCCATCGGGCACTTGACGCCCTTCGGGATGTAGACGAACGAGCCGTCGGAGAACACCGCGGAGTTCAGCGCCGCGTAGAAGTTGTCGCCCTGAGGGACCACCGAGCCGAGGTACTTCTGCACCAGCTCCGGGTGCTCCTTCACGGCCTCGGAGAACGAACAGAAGATGATCCCGTGCTCGCCGAGCTGCTTCTTGAAGGTGGTGGCCACCGACACCGAGTCGAACACCGCGTCGACGGCGACGCCTGCCAGCCGCGCGCGCTCGTGCAGCGGCACGCCGAGCTTCTCGTAGGTGCGCAGCAACTCGGGATCGACCTCGTCGAGGCTCTTCGGGCCGTCGGTCTTCTTCTTGGGCGCCGAGTAGTAGGCGATGTCCTGGAAGTCGATCGGCGGGTAGTGGACCTGCGCCCACTCCGGGTGCGGCATCGTCAGCCAGCGCCGGTAGGCCTGCAGCCGCCACTCGAGCATGAACTCGGGCTCGTTCTTGCGTGCCGAGATCAGTCGGATCGTGTCTTCGGACAGGCCCTTGGGGATCGTGTCGCTCTCGACCTCGGTGACGAATCCGGCCTCGTATTCGCGATCGAGGAACGTGTCGAGCTTCGTGGTGACGGCGTTCATGCTGTGCTGCTTCCTGTCATGGGGCCGAACGGGTCGGCTGCGTGGACGTCGGCCGGGTGGTGGCACCGCGCATCCGGTGCAGCACGACCGGCCGCTCGACCGGTTCCGGCTGCACCATGTCCGCCAGCGTCACGCCTTCGAGCGCGCGGCGCACGATCAGGCTGATCTTCTGCCAGTTGGTGCGCACGTGGCAGCTGGTTTCGATGTCGCAGTTGCCCGACGTGGCGCTGCACTCGGTGAGTCCGAACGGCTGGTCTTCGAGCGCGTCGACCACGTCGGCGACGGTGATTTCCTGCGGCGGGCGCGCCAGCGAATAGCCGCCGTGCAGCCCGCGCACGCCGGCGACGAGGTCGTGGCGCGCGAGGCTCTTGAGCACCTTGCTCACCGTCGCCTGGCCGAGGCCGAGCGAGGTCGCGAGGTCGCTCGTGCTGAAAAGGCGATCGGGATGGCTTGCCATCTGGGTCATGACCTGCGTGCCGTAGTCGGCGAGCCTGCTGATCCGGAGCATTGCTGTCGGTCTCCCCTGGCGCCGCGTTGGTCGCGCCAGTACGGATCAAACAGTACTGTTTTGGTACTGTTTGTGTCAACCGCGTCGCAACAGGGGTCTTTCGGCGGGGCTGCGCTAACGGGGGACGGGAACGATGGCGATCAGCTCGGGGTCGTCGGCGTGATCGACCAGGATGCGGCGGACGCGGTCCTGCCACAGCTCGCGGAACAGCGCGGCCTCGTCCGGGGCGGCCGTGCCGCCCAGGTTGCGGGACATCGCCCAGGCCATCCGCGGGTCGCCGGGCACGCGATCGAGCCGCGTCGACGCGTCGACGGCGCGGCCGTCGTCCAGCCGCGTGAAGCGCACCTCGCCGTGGGTCACCGGCTGGCCGAAGTGCAGCCGGTCGCGCCGCACGAAGCGGCCGCCGATGCCGCGGAAGCCCCCGTCGCCCGCCGCGCCGGTGACCAGGCCCAGCACGGTCGCGATCACGCCGGTCACGCCGGCGTCGCGCGCGTCGCGGCAATCGACGCGGATCTCCCCGCGCTCGGGCAACTCGCGCGGATCGGGATACAACGCGCGCAGCGCCGCCCGGGCCATCATGAACGCGCCGGCCACCGTCGGGCACGAGTGCCCGGCGAGCTTCACCGCGTCGGCGTAGCGGTATTCGACGATCCCGCCCTCGGCGGCGCCGAGGAACTCCGCCAGCGCGTCGTGAACCAGGATCGCCGGCGCCTCGTCGAAGAAGGCGGGAACGGTCGGCGCGGGAAGCACGGAAGTCATGACGGGCCTTGTGCGACGGAGTCGAGGCTTCTATCCTAAGTAACAAATCGCTTACTTGTCGCGCATGGCACACCGGGATCAGGGGCATCCGCCGGGCGCCGAGCCGGTTGCGGTTCGCACCGGCCCGGTCGCGGGCGCGCGCAGGCGCCTGAGCAGCGCCGAGCGCCGGCGCGGGATCGTGCTCGCGGTGGTCGATCTCGCCGGCGACGCCGGGCCGGAGGGCGTCACCACGCAGGCGATCGCCGACCGGGTCGGCGTCACGCATGGCGCGCTGTTCCGCCACTTCCCGGACAAGGGCGCGATCTGGGCCGCGGTCTTCGACTGGGTCGGCGAGTCGCTCGGCGCCGCGATCGACGCGGCCTTCGGCGCAGGCGGCTCGCCGCTCGACACGCTCGAACGCGTCTTTCTCGCGCACGTCGCGTTCGTCGCGCGCCACCCCGGCGTGCCGCGCATCCTCTACCACGAGCTGCAGCGCCCCGGCGGCGCCGCAGCCCAGGTGCGGCTGCGCGCCATGGTGTCCGGGTACCGCGCGAGGCTCGCCACGCTGGTCTCCGACGCGAAGGCGGCGGGGCAACTGTCCGCGGCGCTCGATGCCGATGCCGCCGCGGTGCACCTGATCGGCGCGGTGCAGGGGCTGGTGATGCAGGCGACGCTGTTCGGCGGCGAGCGGGGGATGCCGCAGGCCGCGCGCCGCACCTGGGCGCTGCTCGTCGACGGCCTGCGCGGCGGCCGCGGCTGAGCGACGGCCGCGGCCGAGCGACGGCCTGCGCCGCTCGCGCGTGGCCGGCTACATCGGCATCTCGGGCTCGCCGCCGCGCTCGGGCTTCGTCTCGGGAATCTCGGTCATCGTCGCCTCGGTCAGCAACAGCACGCTGGCGACCGACACCGCGTTCTCGAGCGCGATGCGAACGACCTTCGTCGGGTCGATGATGCCGGCTTGCATCAGGTCGACGTATTCCTTGCGTCCGGCGTCGAAGCCGTAGGCGCCCTTGCCCTCGAGCATCCGCGCCACGACGACCCCGCCGTCGACCGCCGAGTTCTCGGCGATCTGGCGCGTCGGCGCCTCGAGCGCGCGCCTGAGGATCTGCACGCCGGTGCGCTCGTCGCCCTCGCAAGCCGCCTCCTCCTGCGACACGGCGTCGACGCAGCGCAGCAGCGCGAGCCCGCCGCCGGGCACGATGCCCTCGGCGACCGCCGCCTTGGTCGCGCTGATCGCGTCGTCGAGCGCGTCCTTCTTCGACTTCATCTCGGCCTCCGACGGCGCCCCGACGCGGATGACCGCGACGCCGCCGGCGAGCTTGGCGACGCGCTCCTGCAGCTTCTCGCGGTCGTAGTCGCTGGTGGCCTTCTCGATCTCGCGGCGCAGCTGCTCGACGCGGCCCTCGATCGCCTTCGCGTCGCCCATGCCGCCGATGATCGTCGTGTTGTCCTTGTCGACGACGACCCGCTTGGCGCGGCCGAGCTGCTCGAGCGTGGTGTTCTCGAGCTTCAGCCCGAGCTCCTCGGAGATCACCTGCCCGCCGGTGAGGATCGCGATGTCCTGCAGCATCGCCTTGCGCCGGTCGCCGAAGCCCGGCGCCTTCACCGCGCAGCTCTTCAGCACGCCGCGCACCTGGTTGACGATCAGCGTGGCGAGCGCCTCGCCCTCGAGCTCCTCCGCGATCACCAGCAGGGGACGGCCGGTCTTCACGACCTTCTCGAGCAGCGGGATCATGTCGGCCAGCGCGCCGATCTTGCGGTCGCACAGCAGCAGCAGGCAGTCCTCCATCACCGCCTCCATGCTCTCGGGATTGGTGACGAAGTACGGCGACTGGTAGCCGCGGTCGAACTGCATGCCTTCGACGACGTCGAGCACGGTCTCGGTGGTCTTCGATTCCTCGACCGTGATCACGCCCTCGTTGCCGACCTTGTCGATCGCCTCGGCGACCAGTTCGCCGATCTCGGCGTCGTTGTGCGCCGAGATCGCGGCCACCTGCGCGCGCTCCTTGCGCGCGGCGACCGGCCGCGACAGCGCCCGCAGCGACTCGATCGCGCGCTTCGCCGCGCGGTCCAGGCCCCGCTTGATGTCGATCGCGCTTGCGCCCGCCACGACGTTGCGCACGCCGTCGGCGAAGATCGCGTGCGCGAGGATCGTCGCGGTGCTCGTCCCGTCGCCGACGACGTCGCCGGTCTTCACCGCTGCCTGGCGCAGCATCCGCGCGCCCAGGTTCTCCTCGGGGTCCTTGAGGTCGAATTCCTTCGCGATCGTCACCCCGTCGTTGCAGACGATCGGTTCACCCCACTTGCGGTCGATGAGCACCGATTTCGAGCGCGGACCGAGCGTCACGCGAACCGCATCGGCGAGTTGCGACGCGCCGCGCAGCACCTTCTCGCGCGCGGCCGAACGGAACAGTACCTGCTTGTGCGCCATCTGCGATCCCCCTGGGCCCCGATGCGATATCGCGGCTACGAATACTCGATCCGCGCGGCGTCGGGTTGACGGAGGTCAACGCGGCGCAGCCCGGCCGCGCGCAGATCTGGCGGGGGCCGGCACCCGGCTTCCCGAGAGCCCGTCGAAGCAGGTGGAAAGCAGCATCTCGACGATCCGCTCGTCGGAATGGTTGCCGCTGGCCTTCAGCAGGCCGAGGACCGGGTCGCAGGCCCTGGCGAACAGGGTGTAGAGGATCACCTCGGGCGGCAGCCCGGGATCGAGTTGCCCCGCCTTCTGCGCGGCGACGATCCAGCTGCCGAGCGTCTCGCTGAGCGCCACGAGGCGCTCCATGTAGACGCGATGAGCGCTGAGTGCCGAGCGCAGCGCCGAGTTCTGCGCGGGCAGCGCGGGCATCTCGCCGGCGAGCTGCACCTGCATCGTCCAGCGCGTCGCCGCGCGCAGTCGCTCGAGCGGCGAAGCCTGCGAATCGGCCTCGAGCTCGGCCAGCAGCGCCAGCGCGCGGTCGAGCACCTGGACCATCGCGGCGGCGGCGAGCTCCTCCTTCGAAGCGAAGTGCTTGTACAGGCTCGCCTTCGCGATGCCGACGTCGGCCGCGACTTCGTCGACCGTCATCGCGTCGAAGCCCTTCTCGGCGAGCAGCCGGTTCACCGACGAGAGGATCGCGTCCTCGCGTGCGCGCAGGACCTGTTCACGGAACGAGGGTCGGGCCATGTCCGGATTATAGACCCATGGGGCGAAAGATGGACTTATTGGTTGCTATTTGTCCTTGATAGTTTTTCTAAAGACCCTTGAGTTGACATTGTGAACTCATCAGTTCATTCTGCGCCCCGTTGGTCTACAAACGCCGGCTGCGCCAGCCGAACCCTTCCTCGTACCGACCCTCACCAGCAAGGAGAATCGAAATGTTCACGTGGTTCAGGCGGCTCGCCGCCCTCTCGATCGTCGGAGTGCTGGCCGCCTGCGGAAGCGGCAGCGACGACCCGCCGCCGCCCGGCACGATCGCCGAGGAGGCGACCGCGGGAGGCTTCACCGCGCTGGTCGCGGCCGCCGACAAGGCCGGGCTCGTGCCCGCGCTGAGCGACCCCAGTGCCGACCTCACGGTCTTCGCGCCCACCGACGCCGCGTTCCAGTCGCTCGCGGCGAAGCTCGGCTTCCCGGACGCCGCTGCGATGGTCGCGGCGCTGGACGGCCCGACGCTGGCGAAGATCCTGCAGTACCACGTACTGCCCTCGAAGAAGCTCGCCGCCGACCTGGTCGCGGGCGGCGCGACGCAGCCCACGCTGTACAGCTTCGAAGGCGCCGCGACGAAGCTCGCGCTGAACACCTCGTCGGGCGTCAAGCTGACCGACGCGGCGCTGACGAGCGCGGCGGTGACCACGCCAGACCTGCCCGCCAGCAACGGCGTGATCCACGTCATCGACAAGGTGCTGGTGCCGCCCGGCGTGCTCACCATCGTGCAGATGGCGCAGCTGAATCCGTCGTTCTCGGTGCTGGTCGACGCGGTCGTGACCGCGAACCTCGCCGCGACGCTCGGCGGCGCCGGGCCGCTGACGGTGTTCGCGCCTACCGACGACGCGTTCGCCGCGGCGCTGACCGAACTCGGCGTGACCCGGGACCAGCTGCTGGCCGATCCGGCGTTGCCCGACATCCTCAAGTATCACGTCGTGGCCGGCGATGTGCGCGCGGCCGACGTCGTCGCGCTGCCCAAGCCGGCGGCCGTGGCCACGGTCCAGGGCGACAGCTTCACCGTCGGGGCCGACCTCGGGATCACCGACGGCCGGGCGCGCGTGGCCAGGCTGCTCGCGACCGACGTCGTCGCCAGCAACGGCGTGATTCACGTCATCGACAAGGTGATGCTGCCGCCGCTCTGACGTGCTCGGGCACCGGGCGGGCGCCCGGTGCCCCCCCGGTTCCGCGCTCTCGATGTTCCCCATTTTTCCGGCTCGCTTCGAGCCATCGTCAACCCAGAGGAGTCCAGTCATGAAGAAGCTGTTCGTCGCCACCGCGCTCTCGCTCGCCGCGCTGTCCGCGCAGGCCAAGGACATCGTCGACACCGCCGTCAGCGCCGGCAAGTTCAATACGCTCGCTGCCGCACTGACCGCCGCAGGGCTGGTCGACGCGTTGAAGGGCAAGGGCCCGTTCACGGTGTTCGCGCCGACCGACGAGGCGTTCGCGAAGATCCCGAAGGACCAGCTCGACGCGTTGCTGGCCGACAAGGCGAAGCTCACCGCGGTGCTGACCTATCACGTCGTGCCCGGCAAGGTCATGGCCAGCGACGTCAAGCCCGGCAAGGTCCGCACGCTGCAGGGGTCCGAGCTGACCGTCGGGACCGCGGGCGGCGTCACCGTCGACGCCGCGCGTGTCACCGCGACCGACATCGTCGCCGACAACGGCGTGATCCACGTGATCGACACCGTCGTGCTGCCGAACTGAGACGGGCTGCACCAGCGGGCCGGCCGGGGTCGTGCGCCCCGGCCGGCCCGCGCCATTTCGGGCGAGCGCCGCGAGTCGACGCCTCCCCGCCTCGGGTGAGCGCGACGCACGCGGGTTGACGCCGCTCAAGCGGCGAAGGGATCGCCGGGCCGCATACTCGCGCGGCATGCACGGCCGCATCGCGTCGCAGCACGCCGGCGCGGATCCGGGGCATGTGCATCGCCACGGTATCGACCCATGAAGTCAATGCGCTCGCGTGCGGCAGCCCTCGCCCTGGGCATCGCGACCCTCGCCGGATGCGGCGGCGGAGGTTCGGACAGCACGGCCCCCGCAGTGCCGGACCTCTCCGGCGTCTGGGCCGGCAGCTGGCAAGGCTCGGACCCGGCGCTCGGCCTGGTCACCGGCACCTGGGAAGCCAGCATCGTCCGCACCGATTCGGGCGCCGCCGGGACGGCCACGCTGCTCGGTGACGTCGACTGCATGGACGGCGCAGTCGTCGGGGCAGTCGGCGCCTCGGGCCTGGTCTCCGGCACCTACGACAGGACGCCTTGCCAGCTCAATCGCTGGACGCTCACCGCCGTCAACGTCGCCGACGGCACGGCCACCGGCTCGTGGACGCAGGACGGAAGCAATGCCGGCGGTACCTTCAGCGGCACCCGCATCGCGATTCCCGGCGGCCCGCGGATCGCCTTCCTGAATCCGCCTGGCGGCACCGCGGGCGCCATCGTCACCATCGTCGGCGAGTCGTTCGCGACCGCCGCCCCGGACAATCTCGTCACGTTCAGCGGTGCCGGCGCCGCCGCGCTGCTGGCCTCGGGCTCGACCACGCTGGTAGCCGTGGTGCCGCCGGCGACGTCGACCGGCCCGGTTTCGCTCGACACCCCCGCCGGCCGGGCGCTGGCTCCTCGCGCGTTCGAGACCGAAGTGCGGACCTCGGCCCCGGTGGTCACCGGCGCCGCACCGGTCGGAGGCGAGCCGGCTGCGGTGACGTTCAGCCCGGACAGCCGCAAGGCCTACGTGGTGCGCCGCGTGGGTGCCTCGGCGGGCGGCGTGAGCCTCGTGAACGCCTCGACCGACGGCGTGACGATCGCCACCGGCATCGCGACGGGCAGCCCCGAGTCGATCGTCGCGAGCCCCGACGGCAAGCGCGTGTACGTCGCGGTGGCCGGCACCGGGATCGTCGCCCTCGACGCCGCGCTGATCCAGCCGCTGTTCACGATCCCGCTCGCGTTCGGGGGCGGCGCGGTCGACAATCCGCAGGGCCTCGCGCTGACGCCCGACGGGCGGCGACTGCTGGTGTCGGACAACCGGCCAGGCGGCAGCGTCCGTGTCGTCGACGTCGCGTCGCGATCCGTCACGGCCACGCTGGCGCTGGGCAGCCGCGAGATCCCGCTGGGCGTCGCCGTCCACCCCGACGGGCAGCGCGCCTACGTGGCGGTCGCCGACGACACGCTGTCGGGTCTCGACAAGGTCGTGGCGTTCGACCCGGCCAGCGGCGCGCCCCTCCCGGGCGGCTTCGCCGTCGGCCGGCGGCCGATCGCCGTGGCCGTGACGCCCGACGGCGCGCGCGTGTTCGTCTCGAACCAGCTCGACAACACGGTGACGCGCTACGAAGTGGCGAGCGGGTCGTCGAGCGCGGCGCCGGTGGGCGGCCTGGCGCCGACCGGCCTCGCGGCGAGCCCCGACGGCACGAGCGTCTACGTCGCGAGCCGCGACGGCGGCGGTTCGGTGAGCGTGATGTCGGTCGCGAGCGGGTTCGAGGCGGCGCGCGTCGACCTCGATGCAGGATCGGGACCGATCGGGATCGCGATCGCGCCGGATGGCCGCAAGACGTACACGGCGAACACCGCGTCCGGCACTGCGACTGCGATCGGCGGTGCGTTCGCGCTGTCGATCGCCCGGGCCGGCACCGGCATCGGCACGGTCACCTCGGTGCCCGCGGGCATCGCGTGCGGCACCGCCTGCCAGGCGTCGTTCGAAGTGGGAACCGTGGTCGAATTGTCCGCGGTCGCGTCGAGCGGGTCGATCTTCGCGGGCTGGAGCGGAGACGACGACTGCTCGGACGGGCGCGTCACGATGGACCGCAACGTCGTCTGCGTCGCGAGCTTCGCCAGCCTGGAGCCGGCGCCCAGTGCCGGGTTCGGCGGCTGCTTCATCGCCACCGCCGCCTACGGCAGCGACATGGCGCCCGAGGTCTCCCGACTGCGCGCGTTCCGCGACCGCCACCTGCTCGGCAACGCGGCGGGCCGCGCGTTCGTGCGCGCGTACTACGCCTGGTCGCCGCCGCTGGCCGACTACATCCGGCCGCGCGAGAACCTGCGCCGGATCGTGCGGGCCGGCCTGTGGCCCGTCGTCTGGACGATCGCGCACCCGGCCGGGGCACTCGCCGGGCTGCTCGCCACGGGTGCGTTCGCGCTGGCGCTCGTCGCGCGCCGGCGACGCGCGAACTGAGGGCACGCACGGGCCGCGCGCGGGAGACTCGGGCGCGGCCAGCGGGCCAGGCCGTCAGGCCCGGTTCGCGGCCTCGCCGGCGCGCGGCTAGACTTCGGGCTCGCCCGACACCCTGCCCCGCCTGCCCCCGTGTCCGATCCGGCCCATGTCGCGCTGCTCCTCGTCGCCGCCTTCGTCGCCGGCGCGCTCAACGCCGTCGCCGGCGGCGGCAGCTTCCTGACGCTGCCGGCGCTGGTCTTCACCGGCGTGCCCGCGGTGGCGGCGAACGCGACCGGCACGGTCGCGCTGCTGCCGGGCTACGTGTCGGGCGCGCTCGGCTTCCGATCGGACATGCAGGCGCCGCCCGGCCTGTCGATGGGGGCGCTGGCCGCCGTCAGCCTCGCAGGCGGCGCGATCGGCGCGGGGCTGCTGCTGCTGACCGGCGACGGCACGTTCCGCAGCCTCGTGCCGTGGCTGCTGCTCGCCGCCACGGTGCTGTTCGCGGCGGCACCGCGCATCATGCAGCGCGCGCACGGCGCGCCGGCCGGCCCCGCGCGATCGGTCGCAGGCGTGCTCGCGGTGGCGATCTACGGCGGCTACTTCAACGGCGGGCTCGGCATCCTGCTGCTGGCGCTGTTCGGGCTGCTCGGGCAGTCGAACCTGAACGCGATGAACGGGCTGAAGAACCTGGTCTCGACGCTGCTCACCGCGATCGCGGTCGCGGTCTACGCCTGGGGCGGTCTCGTGCTGTGGCCGCAGGCGCTGGCGATGATGGTCGCGGCGACGGCGGGCGGCTACCTGGGCGCGCGCGGCGCGCGGCGCGTTCCACCGCCGGTGCTGCGCGCTGCGATCGTCGCGACCGGCCTGGTGATGACGACGCTGTTCTTCCTGCGCTGAACGCCGGCGCGGCGCAATCGAACGGCCGGCTTGTGGCGCCGCCGACGTGGCGGGGCGGCGGCCGTTCAGCTTCGCTTCAGCGCGGCGAGCGGAAACTCGCTGGCATTGCCGACACCGGCACCGCGTCCGCCCGAAGGAGTCGTATCGTGAACGCACGCCACCTGCTCGCCGTCGTCGCCACCACGCTCGCCGCGCTGGGCGGATCGCTCTTCGCCGCCTCGCCCGCCTCGTCCGCCGAGCGCGTGCGCCACCAGGACGTCCGGCAGCTGCGTGAAAGTGGCAAGATCCTGCCGATGGAAGAGATCCTCGGCCGCGCGCGGGCCGCACAGCCCGGCCAGATCGTCGAGGTCGAACTCGAGCGCGAGGACGGCCGCTACGTCTACGAGGTCAAAGTGATCGACGACGCCGACAAGATGCACAGGCTCGAGCTCGACGCAGGCAGCGGCGAGGTGCTGCGGCGCAAGACCCGGTGAACGCGTGCGCCTGCTGATCGCCGAAGACGACGCGGCGCTGGCCGCACGATTGCGCGCCCGGCTGGTCGAAGCCGGCTATGCGGTCGACGTCGCGGGCGACGGCATCGACGTCGCGCACCTCGGCAGCACCGAGCCCTACGATGCGGTGATCCTCGACCTCGGCCTGCCGCGCCGCAACGGCCTGGCGGTGCTGCGCGAGTGGCGCGCTGCCGGCAACGCGGTACCGGTGCTCATCCTCACCGCACGCGACGGCTGGAGCGAGCGCGTCGAGGGCCTGCAGGCGGGCGCCGACGACTATCTGGGCAAGCCGTTCCACGTCGAGGAGCTGCTCGCCCGGGTGCAGGCGCTGCTGCGGCGCGCCGCGCCGGTGCAGACCACGGAATTGCGCGCCGGCGGCTGGCGCCTCGACGAGGCGCGGCAGTGCCTGATCGACGCCGACGGCCGCGAGCAGCCGCTCACCGGCACCGAGTTCCGACTGCTGCGCTACTTCATGCGACACCCGGACGAGGTGCTGTCGAAGACGCGGCTCTCCGAGCATGTCTACGACTACGACGCCGAGCGCGACAGCAACGTGATCGAGGTCTACGTGCGCCGGCTGCGCGCGCTGCTCGGGGCGCAGTGCATCGAGACGCGCCGCGGCCAGGGTTACGTGTTCGTCGGCCGGCCGTGAACTCGCTGCGCAACCGGCTGTCGCTCGCGCTGTCGCTGGTGCTGCTCGTCGCTGCCGGACTGCTGGCGTTCGGGCTCCAGGACTTCCCGCGCCGGCTGGTCGAGGACTTCGTCGGCTCGCGCCTGCAGCACGACGCCGACCTGCTCTACGCGCGCGTGCTCGACGCGCCCGATCCGGACGTTGCGGCGCAGGGCGCCGCCGGCACCGTCTACCAGCTGCCGCTGTCGGGCCACTACTTCGTGATCCGCATGGGCGCGCAGGTCATCCGGTCGCGCTCGCTGTGGGACGAGGACCTGCCGCAGGTGCCGCCCGCGACCGCCGCCGGCTTCGCAATGCGCGTCGCCGGGCCCTCGGACCAGTCGCTGCTGCTGTTCGCCAAGCGCTTTCCCGACGCCGGAGCCGGTGTGTCGATCGTCGTCGCCGAGGACGTCTCCGGGCTCGACGCAGCGATCGTGCGCTTTCGCGAGCGGCTGCTGATCGGCGTCGCGCTCGCGCTCGTGGCGCTGCTCGCACTGCAGCGACGGCTGCTGGTGCGCGGGCTGGCGCCGCTCGACGACGCGGTCGCCGCCTGTCGCCGCATCGAGCGCGGCGAAACCGCGACCGACGCCGCGAGTCGGCGCGCGCGTCCGGCTCCCGCCGAGGTGCAGCCGATGCTCGACGCGATCGACCGGCTGGCGAAGCACCACGCGCAGCGCCTGGGGCGAATCCGGCATGCAGTGGGCAACCTGTCGCACGCGCTGAAGACCCCGCTCGCGGTGCTCGGGCAGCAGGCCGACGACCTGGCCGCGCGGGGCCAGGCCGGCGTCGCCGACTCGATCCGCGCACAGGTCGAGGCGATGCGCGCGACCGTCGAGCGCGAGCTGCGGCGCGCCCGCCTGGCCGGCGGCGGCACGCCGGGCGAACCGTTCGAGGCGCGCGCTCAGCTCGCCGCGCTCGCCGACGCGCTGCGCACGCTGCATCGCGAGCGCAGCGTCGACATCGAGCTCGACGTTCCGGAACTGCGGATCGCGCTCGACCGAGAGGACCTTCTCGAGCTGTTCGGCAACCTGCTCGACAACGCGTTCAAGTGGGCGCGGCGCCGGGTGCGCGTGTCGCTGATGCCGCTCGCACCCGCCGCCGGCGCGCTCGCGTTCGTGGTCGAGGACGACGGGCCGGGGGTGCCCGAAGACGCGCTGGAGCAACTGGGCACCGCCGGGATGCGCACCGACGAGCAACGTCCGGGCCACGGTCTCGGGCTGGCGATCGCCGGCGACATCGTCGCGCAATACGGGGGCGCGATCCGGTACGCGCGTTCGCCGGCGCTCGGCGGCCTGCGGGTAGAAGTGACGCTGCCGCTGCCCCCGGCTTGACGCGGCCGAGCCGCTCAGGAGCCGGCGTCTTCGCCCCACCCGCCGCCCATCGCCTGGTACAGCGCCACCGTGTCGGCCAGCCGCTGGGCCTGCGCCGCGGCCACTCCCAGCCGCGCCTGCTGCGCCTGCTGCTGCGCAACGAGCCACTGCAGGTAGCTCGCCGCGCCAAGCGCGTGGCGCTGGCCCACCGATTGCAGCGCCTCGCGCGCCGACGCTTCGGCGGCCGCCTGCGCGGCGAGCGCGTCGGCGTCGTGCTCGAGCGCACGCAGCACGTCGGCGACGTTGCGAAGTGCCTGCAATACGGTCTGCCGGTAGTTGGCTGCCGCCGCGTCGAAGCCGGCATCGGCGGCGCGTGCCTCGGCGCGCAGGCCGGGATTGAACAGCGGCTGCGCGAGTTGCCCGGCCAGCCCCCAGACCAGCGATCCGCTGCCGAACAGGCTCGCAGCGGTCAGCGCCTGCGAGCCCGTCGTCGCGCTGAGCATCACCTGCGGATAGCGCTTCGCGACCGCGACCCCGCGCTGCGCGCTGGCCGCGTGCAGCAGCGCCTCCGAGGCGCGGATGTCGGGACGCCGGCGCGCCAACTCCGACGGCAGCTGAAGTGGCAGCTGCTGCGGCAATGCGAAGTCGGCCAGCGCGAATCGCGGCGCCGCGGCTTCGCCCGGTGCGCGGCCGGCCAGCACCGCGAGCAGGTGCCCGGCCTGGTCGAGCCGGTTGCGCAGCGCGGGGATCGCCGCGCGCGACTGCTCGAACTGCGTCTGCAACGCCAGCAGCTCGTCGCGCGCCGCGGCGCCCAGCACGACCCGCTGCCGCGTGATCTCGACCTGTTCGTGCTGCGCGGCGACGATCGCCTCGCTCGCCTCGACCTGCGCGGCCAGTTGCGCCTGCGTGATCGCCGCGGTGGCGACGTTGGCTGCCAGCGCAACGCGCGCCGCCTCGAGCTGGTACCGCTGGTGATCGACCTGCGCCGCCAGCGCTTCGAGCGCGCGGCGGTTGCCGCCGGCCAGGTCGAGGTCGTAGCTGACCGACACCGACGCGTTGTAGAGCTCGAAGCTGCGCTCGATCCCCGGCTGGCCGAGCGCAGCGCCGTTGCTGCGCTGGCGCTGCGCGCCGAGCCGCGCGCTCGCCTGCGGGTACCGCGTGGCACCGGCGCGTGCGTCGAGCGTCTCGCGCGCCTGGCGCAGCGTGGCCTGCGCCGCCTCGAGCGTCGGGCTGGCCTGAAGTGCCTCGTCGACCAGCGCGTCGAGCTTCGCCGAGCCGAGTTCGCGCCACCATCGCTCGTCGATCGGCGCCGCTGCGACGAAGTGCTGCGCCTGGCCCAGTGGAGCTTCGGCCGACACGGTGCGCGACGGCTGCGCGCCGGCGACGTAGCCGGGAACCGCCGGCGCATCGGGCGGCCTGAAGTCCGGCCCGACGGCACAGCCGGACAAGCCGAGCACGGCCAGCACCAGCGCCGCCGACCCACCGGCGAAGCCGTTCCCGATGATCTTCATGCGATCGCCCTCCCTTCGCCCGCTTCCTCGTGCGTGACGCCGTCGCGGATGTGGTAGATGCGCCGAAAGGTCGGGATGATCTTCTCGTCGTGGGTCACCACGATCACGGCCGTCTCGAACTTGCGGGCCATCTCGTTGAGGATCCGGATGACCGCCATCGCGCGCTCGCTGTCCAGCGGCGCGGTCGGCTCGTCGGCCAGGATCACCGGCGGGCGGTTGACCAGGCCGCGCGCGATGGCCACGCGTTGCTGCTCTCCGCCGGAGAGCTGCGACGGCATCGCGCGAGCGCGGTGCTGCACGTCGAGCGCCGCGAGCAGCTCCAGTGCGCGGGCGCGCGCAGGCGCGTTCGCCACGCCGGCCAGCATCGGCAGCAGCGCGACGTTGTCGGTGACGTCGAGGAACGGAATCAGGTACGGCGCCTGGAACACGAAGCCGATGCGGTCGCGGCGCAATGCGCGCAGGTCGCGGACCTTCCAGCCCTCGTCGTAGATCGTGTCGTCGCCGAGCGTCATGCGCCCGCCGCTCGGCTCGATCACCGCGCCCAGGCACTTGAGCAGCGTGCTCTTTCCCGATCCGGAAGGGCCGATCAGGCCGACGACCTCGCCGGGCGCGACCTGCATGTCGACGTGCCTGAGCGCATCGACCGCCGTGTCGCCTTCGCCGTAGCGCTTGCGCAGTCCCTCGATGCGGATGCCGCGCGCGATTGCCTCAGCCACCGACCGCCTCCGCGGGATCGACCCTCAGCGCGGCGCGGATCGCCATCGTGCTCGCCAGCGCGCAGATCGCGAGCACCGCGACGATCGCGCGCGCCGCGTCGCCGGTCTCCAGCACGATGTTGCGCGGGAAGATCGGTGCCCAAAGCGTCGCGGCGACCTTGCCGACGACGAAGCCGATGAGGCCCAGCCCGATCGCCTGCTGCAGGATCATCGAGGCGATGGTGCCGTTCTTCGTGCCGATCAGCTTGAGCACCGCGATCTCGCGGATCTTGCCCAGCGTGAGCGTGTAGATGATGAACGCGACGATCGCGGCGCTGACGATCGCGAGGATCACCAGGAACAGGCCGATCTGGCGCGCCGAGGTCGCGATCAGCTTGCCGATCAGGATCTCCTCCATCTGCGCGCGCGAATACACCTGGAGCCGCTTCCAGCGGCGGATCGGCTCGGCCACGTCCTCGGGCGCGTGTCCCGGCGCGACGCGCACCAGCACCGCGTTGACGTACGGGTTGACGCTCTGCGACGCAATCACCGCGTCGAGCAGCCCGGGAACGCCCGGACGGTCGAACGCCGGGTTCTGCGCGGTGCGCCTGCGCTGCCGCACGATCGCATCGTTGTCCTTCAGGAACTGCGCCTCCTGCGCGTCGCGCAGCGGAATGAACACCATCGGGTCGCCGCCCGAGGACACCATCCGCCGGGTGAGACCGACCACCGTGTAGCGATTGCGCCGGATGCGGATCTCGTCGCCCAGCGCGAAGCCGGTGGCGAGGTCGGCGACCGCCTCGTAATGGCTGCGCGTGATGTGCCGCCCCGCGACGAGGAAGCCCGGTTGCCCGGGCTCCCCGGGTCCGCCGGGCACGACGCCGACGACCATCGCGCGCACGTCGCGATCGCCGCGCGCGACCTGCATCGTCAGGTAGGTGACGTTGGCCGCGCGCGCGACTCCGGGCATCGCCAGGATGCCCCGGTACGCGTCGTCGTACAGGCTCGAGGACTCGGCGTACGGGCCGAGCGTGCCTTGCTGCACCACCCAGAGGTCGGCGCCGCTGTTGTCGAGCAGCACCCGCGCGTCGTCCACCATCCCGCGATAGACGCCCGCCATCGTCAGCGTCGCGCCGATCAGCAGGCCGAGCCCCATGCCGGTGAAGACGAACTTGCCCCAGGACTGCAGGATGTCCCGGCCCGCGAGGCTGATCACGGCCGGACTCCGGGGAGCCGGTCGACGATCTCGATGCGGCTGCGCGCGTCGAGCGCGCGCTGGCTGTAGACGACGACGCGCTCGCCGCCCTCGAGCCCTTCGAGCACCTGCACCCGGCCGTCGAGGTCGGCGGCGCCGAGCCGCACCGGCACGAAGCGCAGCGCCCCGTCCTGGACGACCCAGACCCCGGCCTGTCCGTCGGCGCGCTGGACGCTCGCGTTGCGCACAACCGGCGTCGCGGGCCGCTGCGGCAGCGCGATCGTCACTTCGGCCAGCTCGCCGATCGACGGCACCGGCTCGGGAAGCGCGTCGAGCGACACCTTGGCCAGCGCCTCCTCGGTGACCGCGTCGGCGACCGGCTCGACGCGCGCAACCTTGCCGGCGAGCGGCTCGCCGTGGCGCGAACGCAGCGCGACGCTTGCCGGCAGCCCCGCACGCAGACCCGACGCGCGCAACTGGTCGAAACGCACGTTCAGCCACAGCGTCGCCGGATCGACCACCTCGACCACGGCCTGGCCGGCCACCACCGTCGTGCCGGGATCGACCGCCCGCGCCGAGACGATCCCGGCGACCGGCGCGACCAGCCGCAGGTTCGCGCGCTGCCTCACGAGCGCCTCGCGCTCGGCGCGCACGCGCGCGAGCTCCTGACGGGACGCATCCAGGTTGGCGCTCGCCGCGGCGTGGCCGGCCTCGGCGAGCTGCAATTCCTGCCGCCGCGTCTCGGCGGCCTCGTCGCTGATCGAGCGGGCCGCGCGCAGCTGCTCGTAGCGCCGCGCCTGCGTTTGCGCGAACGCGCGCCGCGCCGACATGTCCTGCAGTTGCGCGTCGGCAGCGGCCAGTCCCGCGCGCGCGCGCTCGAAGGCCGCCTGCTGGGCCACGATCCGCTCGTCGAGGTCGACCGGGTCCATCTCGCCGAGCACCTGCCCAGCGCGCACCGCATCGCCGACCTGCACGTCGATGCGCCCGAGCCGGCCAGCCAGCGTCGGCCCGATCCGGTAGGTGTGGCGCGCTTCGACGATGCCGATGCCGAACAGTGCCGGGGCGAGCTCGCCGCTCTCGACGGTGGCGACGGTCACCGGCACCGGCGCAAGCGGCCCGGCGCGCAGCACCACCCATCCGAACACGCCGAGCAGCGCGACGATCACGGCGCCCAGCGCGAGCTTGCGACGGCCGACGGACAAGCGCTTCATGCCTTCCTCCCGATCCCGCGGCACAGCGTGGTGAACGCGCCGGCCGCGTCGCGCCGAACCTGCTGCACGTCGCCCGCCACCAGCGACTGCATCACCAGCCCCTGGATCGTGCCTACAAACAGCAGCGCCGCCTGGTCGGGATCGACTTCGGGGTCGAGCTCGCCGCTCGCGCGTCCCTGTTCGATCAGCGCGCGCAGGCGATCGCGGTAGCGCTCGAGCAGCGCCTGGACCATGCGCCGCGTGGCGGAGTCGCCGGGCCGCTGCAGCTCGCCGAACATCATCCGCGGCACGCCCGGGTGCTCGGCGATGAAGGCGACGTGCGCCATGAAGATCGCCTCGAGCGCGCCCAGCGGCGACGCGGCGGATCTCGCAGCCCGGTCCACGCGCGCCATCAGACGCTCGGCGACCCAGTCCATCACCGCGCGCCAGATCGCGTCCTTGCTAGGGAAGTGCCGGAACAGCGCCCCCTGGGTCAGCCCCATCCGGGTCGCGATCGCGGCGGTCGTGATCTCGCTCGGGTTCTGCTCGGCGGCGAGCTCGACCACGGTCTCGACCGTGACCGCGCGACGCTCGTCGGCGGGGAGGTGCCTGGCGGCTGCATCCATGGAAAGCGGGCCCTGAAAGTAAGTAATCTGTTGCTATCTTTCCGGAAAAAGGTACCCCTGTCAAGACCCGGCCTGCTGCCTACCAGGGATCGACGAAGCGCGCGCCCGTCGGACGCGGCGCCGTCTGCGCCGACGCCGCATCGAGCCCCGCCACGAGCCACTGCCGCGTCTGCGCCGGATCGATCACCGCGTCGATCTCGAGCGTCTCGGCCATGTTCATCGCCTCGCCCTTCTCGTACTGCCGGGCCACCAGCCGGCGGTATAGCGCGTCGCGCTCCTCGCCTTCGGGTACGGCCTCGAGCTCCTTGCGAAAGCCCAGGCGCACCGCGCCCTCCAGGCCCATGCCGCCGAACTCGCCAGTCGGCCACGACACCGTGAAGTTCGGCGAATGGAAGCCGCCGGCCGCCATCGCCATCGCGCCGAGCCCGTAGCCCTTGCGCAGCACGATCGCGAACACCGGCACGCGCAGCGCGGCGCCGACGACGAACATGCGGCTCGCGTGCCGCACCTGCGCGCGCTCCTCGGTCGCCGGCCCGACCATGAAGCCGGGCGTGTCGACCAGCGAGACGATCGGCAACCCGTGCGCGTCGCACAGCTGCATGAAGCGCGCCGCCTTGTCGGCCGCGTCGGCGTCGATCGCCCCCGACAGGTGCAGCGGGTTGTTGGCGATCAGGCCCACCGGCCGGCCTTCGATCCGCGCGAGCGCGACGTGCACGCCGACGCCGAAGCCGCTGCGCAACTCGACCAGGCTGTCGACGTCGACGAGGCCCGCGATCGCGGCGCGCGTGTCGTAGACGCGCAGCCGGTTCTCGGGCACCACCTCGCGCAGCGCCAGCGCGTCGGGCGCCTGCCAGTGCTCGACGCGGCCCTGGAAGATCGACAGGTAGCGCTTCGCCGCGGCGACCGCCTGCGCCTCGTTCTCGACCAGGATGTCGATCACGCCGTTGCGGTGCTGCACGTCGCTCGGGCCGATCTCCTCGGGACGGAAGACCCCCAGCCCGCCGCCTTCGATCATGGCGGGGCCGCCCATCCCGATGTTGGCGTCGCGCGTCGCGACGATCGCGTCGCAGCAGCCGAGCAGCGCGGCATTGCCGGCGAAGCAGCGCCCGGACACGATGCCGAGCACCGGCACCTGCCCGCTCAGTCGCGCGAACGCCGCGAAGGTGCCGAGATCGAGCCCCGCCACCACGGGGACGTCGACGTCGCCCGGGCGCCCTCCGCCGCCCTCGGCGAACAGCACGACCGGCAGCCGCTGCTTCAGCGCGATCCCCAGCATGCGGTCGGTCTTCGCATGGTTGCGCATGCCCTGCGTGCCGGCCAGCACGGTCGCGTCGTACGCCATGACGACGCAACGCGAACGCTCGGCGCCGAACAGCGCCGCGTTGACGCTGCCGATGCCGGTGACCATGCCGTCGGCCGGCGTGTTGGCGCGCAGGTCGTCGATGTCGCGGCGGCTGCGCTGCGCGGCGACCGCGAGCGCCCCGTACTCGACGAACGAGTGCTCGTCGCACAGGTCGGCCACGTTCTCGCGCGCGGTGCGCTGGCCGCGGGCGCGCCGCCTCGCGACCGCCTCGGCCCGCGCGGCGTCGAGCGTGAGCACGTGGCGGTCGATCACGCGCTGCAGGTCGTCGCGCACGGCCTTCGCGGCGCGCGGCGCAGCCTGTGGCGCCACCGCTTCGCCGGCGCGATGCGGCGCGACGAGCGCGAGCAACTCGCCCTCCGCGACCTGGTCGCCCACGGCGCAACGCACCTCGACCACGACCCCGCCGCAGTCCGCGGCGACCACGTGCTCCATCTTCATCGCCTCGAGCACGATCACCGGCTGGCCGGGGCTCACGGTATCGCCGGCCTGCACGGCGCGCTCGACCACGTGGGCCGACATCGGCGCGCGCAGCACGACGACGCTCGACGCCGGGCGCCCCGGCGGTACGTCGCTCACGCGCCGGCTCCCCGGCCCTGCTGCGACGCGGCCAGGATGCGCTCGGCCTCCTCGTCCTCCACCTGCGGGAACTCGCGATAGAACTGCGAGACGGCCTGGAAGAACACCGGCGTCGACAGGCAGACGACCTCGTCCGCGTACGGGCGTACCCTTTCGACCGCCGAAGGCGCGGCCACCGGCACCGCACAGATCAGTCGCTCGGGCTTGCGCGCGCGGGTCGCGTGCAGCGCAGCGACCATCGTCGAGCCGGTGGCGAGGCCGTCGTCGACGACGATCACGACTCGTCCGGCCGGATCGATCGCGGGGCGGCCCGCGCGGTAACGCTCGCGCCTGCGCCGGATCGTCTCGAGCTGCGCCTGCTTCTCGCGCTCGAGCCAGTGCGGGTCGGCGGACTGCGGATCGATGCCGGGCGTCCAGTGGAGCTCGCCGTTCTCGTCGATCGCCGCCAGTGCGAACTCGGGCTGGTAGGGCGCGCCGACCTTGCGCACCAGCACCACGTCGAGTTCTCCGCCGAGCGCTTCGGCGATCACCCGCCCCATCGGCAGCGCGCCGCGCGGAATCGCGAGCACCAGCGGACGGCGGCCGCGCCAGGCGTCGAGCGCCCGCGCCAGTTGCTGCGCCGCGTCCTCACGGTTCCTGAACATGGCCCTTCTCCCGGCGATTGGCGTGGCTCTCGAACCCGGACTGCTGGGGCGGCGCGCAATCGGCGTCGACGCCCCGTTCAGCGGCCCGCGCTGCCGCGATGGCGGCTCACGTCGGGCGACGACAGCAGCGACCCGCGGTTGCCCCACGCATTGCGGACGTACGACAGTATCGCAGCGAGATCGGCATCGTCGAGCGCCTGCGTGAACGGCGGCATGCCGAACGGCCGCGGGTTGCCCGCGGTCTGCGGCGGAAAGCCGCCGTGCGCGGCGATCCGCACCAGGTTGATCGGCGGATCCATCGTCACGGCCCGGTTGCCGGCGAGCGCCGGATAGGCGCCCGGCACGCCTTCGCCGCGCTCGCCGTGACAGTTCGCGCAGTGCCTCTCGTAGCCGCGCGCGCCGCCGGCGAGCCGGGCGGCGTCGCGATCGGACGCGCCGGGCGACGGTGCAGCGGGTGGAGCGACGATCGGCAGGTCCTTCAGGAACACGGCGATCGCGCGCAGGTCGGGCGCGTCGAGGTACTGCGTGCCGTGCCGGACGACCTCGGCCATGGGCCCGGCGACGCTGGCGCGCCCGGTGACGCCGACGCGCAGCAGGCGCACGATGTCGTCGATCGGCCAGTCGGCCACGCCGGCCTGGGCGGCGTCGTGCAGCGACGGAGCGTACCAGCCCTGCTCGGGCATCTGCTCGCCGTCGTAGCGCGACGGGTCGCGTGCCGCGCCCAGTGCGTTGCGCGCACCGTGGCAGGCGGCGCAATGCCCCAGGCCGCTCACCAGGTAAGCGCCGCGGTTCCACTCGGGCGAGCGCGATCCGTCGGCGACGAAGGTCGCCGGCCGGAAGAACATCCAGCGCCAGGCCTCGAGCACGATCTGCCGGTCGAACGGAAAGCGCAGCGCGTGGGCCCGGTTCGGCTGCCGCACCGCCGGCAGGCTGCGCAGGAACGCGAACAGCGCGTCGGAGTCCTCTCGCGTCACGCGCGTGAACTGCGGATACGGAAACGCCGGATACAGCGCGCGGCCGTCCCTCGTTCGCCCGTCGTGCAACGCGTGCCAGAAGTCGTCGGCGCTCCAGCGTCCGAGCCCGGTCTCGTCGTCGGGAGTCAGGTTCGACGCGAAGACGGTGCCGAACGGCGTGGCCACGCCCCGGCCGCCCGCGTAGGGGGCCCCGCCGCGCGCGGTGTGACAGCCCATGCAGTTGCCGGCGCGCGCGAGGTAGGCGCCGCGCGCCGCCTGTGCGGCACCGGCGGGCGCGCGCGGCACGGCGGCGTCGCGCAAGGCCGCAGACGATGCAGCGCTCGACGGGGCGGCCGGCGATTCCGCGGCCGGCGCGCCGGCCTCGACGCTGCCGCAGCGCATCGGAAGCCGCGCACCCGGGTCGATCCGCGGCGGCTCGCCCTCCGGCACCGGCTGCGCCGCGAGCCAGCCGGTCAGCGCGGCGACGTCCTCGGGTCGCAGGCGCCGCGCGACCTGGGCCATGCAGTCGGGCGCGGCCGCATGGCGCAGCCCGTCGCGCCACGCGCCGAGTTGCGCGTTCAGGTAGTCGCGCGACAGTCCGAGCAATCCCGGAATCGCGGGCGCGGCGCCGGTCAGCGCGCGGCCGTGGCACTCGGCGCAGGCCGGCACGTCGCGCGACCGGTCGCCTTCGAACGCGAGCACCCGGCCGCGCGCCAGCATCGACACCGACCCCTGCGGCGCCTGCGGCGGCGGATAGGCAAGTCGCAGGCTCGCGAAATGCCCGGCGATCTCGCGCAGGTAATCGTCGTCGAGGTCGGCGAGCAGGCCGGCCATCGGCGGATACGAACGCCGGCCGTCGCGAAAGCTGCGCAACTGCTCGTACAGGTACCCGGCCGGCTTGCCGGCGATGCGTGGGAAGTAGCCGTCGCGGGTCGCCCGCCCCTGCGCGCCGTGGCAGGCCGAGCAGGCGAGCACGCGTTGCGCGATCGTGTCTTCGAACGGCGCACCGCGCTTCGCGGTCGCCGTCGCCGCGTTCGCCGCCTGGGCCGGCGCCGGCGCGGGCGCCGCGAGCAGCAACGCCGCGACCACGCCGGCCGCCGCGAGCCTCGTCATCGACTGCATCGCAGCGGCGCCGTCGCCGGCGCGCAACGGGCGATCGGCGCCGGCATGGTGGGCGTCTCGCCGGCGTATAGTTTTTCGCGCGCCCCCGGCCCGGGGCGTTTGCCCACCTTCGGAGACATCATGTCCAAGTTCATCGCTGCCGCTTGCCTGTCGCTGTTCGTCACCGGCGCGCTCGCCGCCGGGCCCACCTGCACCGATCGCGCCGACGAGAAGAAGCTGCACGGCGCGGCGCGGACCAGTTTCGTCAAGAAGTGCGAGAAGGACAACGCCGGCGCCTGCGAGACCATGGCCGGCGAGAAGAAGCTGCACGGAGCCGCGAAGAACAGCTTCGTCAAGAAGTGCATGAAGGACGCCCCCGCCAAGGCCAACTGAACCGACGCCGGGCGCACCCGCCACCCGGGTGCGCTCAGGCGAACGTGATCGACTGCCGCCGCGCCGGGGTCTCGAGGTGCGGCACGTTGTTGAAGCTGAGCAGGCGCAAGGTTCCGCCGCCGGCGATCAGCTCGCAGAATCCGCTGTTGCGGAACTGAAGGTTCCACTCGATTGCGGTGCGCGCCGGCGCGCCCGCGATGTCGGCGAGCGCCCGCCCGATCGCCCCGCCCGAGCTCACCACCAGCACCACGTCTTCGCGCGAGGTGTCGCGCACGGCCTCGTCGAGCCCGGCGCGCACGCGCGCGCCGAACTCGGCCCAGCTCTCGGGCACCCCGGCGAGCCGGTCGTCGGACCACGCCTGCATCGCCGCCCGGAACGCGCGCCAGTAGTCGCGAGAGTCGACGCGCTGGTGGTCGCGCGGGTCCGCGCCGCCCGAGAAGGCCGAATACAGCGCCTCGCCGTGGTACTCGTCGAGCCCGGCATGGATGGCGAGTGCGCCGGGGTCGGCACCCATCGCCGCCAGCACTTCGCGCGCCGTGTCCTGCTGTCGCGCCAATGTGCCGGAGAGCACCCGGGCGAAGCGCAGGCCGCGCTCGGCGAAGTAGCCGCCCAGCCAGCGCGCCTGCTGGCGCCCCAGTTCGGACAGGCGATCGTAATCCTGCGCCCCGAACGAGGCCTGGGCGTGGCGGACGAGATAGACGAGCGACATCGGGGTTCCGGGCACGGACATTGCTGGGAATCATCCATTATCGCCGCACGGACGCCGTACACTTGCGGCACGCAAATCCAGGGAGAAACGCCATGCGGGTGCAGGTCGCGATCATCGGAGCAGGCCCCTCCGGGTTGCTGCTCGGGCAGCTTCTTCACCGCGCGGGGATCGACTCGATCATCCTCGAGCGCAAGAGCGGCGACTACGTGCTTGGCCGGATCCGCGCCGGCGTGCTCGAGCAGGGCGCGGTCGACCTGCTCGACGAGGCCGGCGTGGGCAAGCGCCTGCACGCCGAAGGGCTGGTGCACGGCGGCATCGAGCTGTGCTTCGACGGCAAGCGCCACCGCATCGACATGGCCGGCCTCACCGGCGGCAAGCACGTCACCGTCTACGGCCAGACCGAAGTCACCCGCGACCTGATGGACGCGCGCGCCGCGGCCGGCGCGAAGACCGTCTACGAAGCCGAAGACGTCAGCATCCACGGCTTCGACACAGCGTCGCCCACCGTGCGCTACCGCAAGGACGGCGCGACCCACGAGATCGCCTGCGACTTCATCGCCGGCTGCGACGGCTTTCACGGCGTGTGCCGCGAGAGCCTGCCCGCCGGCGCGGTCAAGCACTACGAGCGGGTCTACCCGTTCGGATGGCTCGGCATCCTCGCCGACGTGCCGCCGGTCTCGCACGAGCTCATCTACGTGAACCACCCGCGCGGCTTCGCGCTGTGCAGCATGCGTTCGCGCACGCGCAGCCGCTACTACGTGCAGGTGCCGCTCGACGAGAAGGTCGAGGACTGGTCCGACGACCGCTTCTGGGACGAGCTGAAACGCCGCCTCGACACGCAGGCCGCGGCGACGATCGTCACCGGCCCGTCGATCGAGAAGAGCATCGCGCCGCTGCGCAGCTTCGTCGCCGAGCCGATGCGCTTCGGCCGCCTGATGCTCGCGGGCGACGCGGCCCACATCGTGCCACCCACCGGCGCCAAGGGCCTGAACCTCGCCGCGAGCGACGTGCGCTACCTGTCGCGCGCGCTGATCGACCACTACCGCACCGGCTCGATGAAGGAGATCGACGCGTATTCGGACAAGTGCCTGCGGCGCGTCTGGAAGGCGGTGCGCTTCTCGTGGTGGATGACCTCGATGATGCACCGCTTCCCCGACACCGGCGAGTTCGGCCAGAAGATCCAGGAGACCGAGCTCGACTACCTGGTCGGATCGAAGGCGGCGTCGACCTCGCTGGCCGAGAACTACGTCGGGCTGCCGTTCGAGGACTGAACGCGGGCGGGGTCGATCAACCCGTCTCGCCGCCGCGAAACGACGCGATCCGCTGCTCGCGCTCGCGCTCGAGCAGCCCGCTGAGCACCGTTCCGGGCAGGCCGGCGCGCGCCAGCGCCAGTGCCGCCAGTTGCAGCGCCGATTCGAGCGCCTCGGGAATCACCGTATCCGCGCCCGCCTCGCGCAGCGCCAGCGCATGACGCTCGTCGCGGGCGCGCGCGAGGATCGGCAGGTTCGGCCACTCGCGGCGGATGCTCTGCACCGCGCGCAGCGCCGGGGAGCTCTGGTCCATCGTCAGCACGACCGCGCTGGCCTCGTCGAGCCCGAGTCGGCGCAGCAGCTCGCTGCGGCTCGCGTCGCCGACGAACACCGGACGGCCCTGCGCGTGAAAGCCCGAGACGAGCCGCGCATCGGGATCGATCGCCAGGTAGCGGATCCCCTGCGAGTCGAACAGCTGGCCGAGCAACTGCCCGACGCGGCCGTAGCCGGCGATCACGACGTGGCCGCTCAGGTCGGGCAGGATCGGCGCATCCGACTGCGGCGGCGCGGGCGCGGCGAGCTCGACGCGCGCGCCCACGCGCCGGCCGAGCTCGGCCACCAGCGGCGCCGCGAACATCGACAGGCCGACCACGAGCAGCATGAACCGGCCGGTCTGCTCCGGAAGCAGGCCGAGCGACAGCGCCGCGCCGAACACGATGAACGCGAATTCGCCGCCCTGCCCGAGCAGCAGCCCCCCCTCGACTGCCTTGCCGAACGACAGCCCGCCGACGCGCATCACCGCCGCGACGATGATCGCCTTGAGCACGAACAGGCCCGCAACCGAGCCGAGCAGCAGCGCGGGCGTGCGCACGATTTCCAGCGGATCGATCGACATGCCGACCGACATGAAGAACAGGCCCATCAGCAGTCCGCGGAACGGATCGATGGTGATCTCGACCTCGTGCCGGAACTCGGTCTCCGCAAGCAGCAACCCCGCCAGCAGCGCGCCGAGCGCCATCGACAGGCCGGCCAGCCAGGTGAGCGAGGCGATCCCCAGCGTGCTGAGCAGCGTCAGCGCCATGAAGGTGTCGGCCTGCCGGCTCGCCGCCATGTGCCGGAAGACCGGCCGGATCACGATGCGGCCCAGCAGGTAGATCAGCGCGATCGCGAACACGGCCTTGCCGAGCGCGATCGCCATCGACGCGGCCACCGAGGTGTCTCCGGGTCGCCCGAGCAGCCCGACCAGGATCAGCACCGGCACCACGGCGAGGTCCTGAAGCAACAGGATCGAGAAGCCGGCCTGTCCGATCGGCGTGCCCAGCTCGCGCCGCGACGACAGCAGTTGCATCACCACCGCGGTCGACGAGAACGACAGCGCCAGGCCGATGACCAGCGCCGGCGCGAGCGGATTGCCGAACGCGGCCGCGACCAGGCCGATCGCCGCGGCGCTGACGAGCACCTGCGCGCTGCCCGCCGCGAACACCCAGCGGCGCATTGCCCACAGCCGCTCGGCCGACAGCTCGAGGCCGATCATGAACATCAGGAACATCACGCCGATCTCGGCCAGCACCGACACGGCGTCGAGGTTCGGGAACACCAGCCAGCGCAGCAGCGGTACCTCGGCCGCGATTCGCCCCAGCCCGAAAGGCCCGACCAGGATCCCGACGGCGAGGAAGCCCAGCACGCTGCTCACCCGGTAGCGCTGCAGCAGCGGCACCAGCACGCCCGCCAGCCCGAGAAACAGCAGCGTCTCGCGCAGGTGGGGAATCGCGTGCACCTCGTCCATTCCGTTCATGCTCCCGATCCGGCCGTTCGACCCGAACGTGTCGTGCCGGCTCGACACGCGAGGATACAGAGGCGATTCAATCCCACCAACCTCGTTCAGAATCGGTCGACAGGAGGCATGCCCAACGTGGTCACCGGTCGTGGCGACATCGGCCTGATCCTGATGGGCGGCGGCGCACGCGCGGCCTACCAGGTCGGCGTACTCGACGCCGTGCGCGAGATCCTCGACGAAGCGGGCTGGCCCGCGCTGCGCAACCCCTATACGGTGGTCTGCGGCACGTCGGCCGGCGCGCTCAATGCGGCCGCGCTGGCCGCGGGCTGCGACGATCCGGGGCAGGCGGTTCGCGCGATGGTCCAGACCTGGTCCACGCTGCACGCGAGCGACGTCTACCGCACCGACGCGCGCGGCGCGCTGGGCAACGCGGCGCACTGGCTCGGCGGCCTGACCATGGGATGGGTCGTCCGCAGCCGCCCGCGCTCGCTGTTCGACAACGCGCCGCTGGCGGCGCTGCTGCAGCGCTCGTTCGAGCCGCGGCGCATCGCCGGGCATCTCGAGCGCGGCATCCTGCGCGCGCTGGCGATCACCGCGTCGAGCTACACGTCGGGCCAGCACGTCACCTACTTCCAGAGCGCGCGGCCGGTGGCGACGTGGGTGCGCATGCAACGCCTCGCGTGCCCGGCGACCCTGACCGTCGAGCACCTGCTCGCCTCGAGCGCGATCCCGTTCGTCTTTCCGGCGGTGTCGCTGACGCTCGACGGCCGGCGCGAGTTCTTCGGCGACGGCTCGATGCGGCAGCTCGCGCCGATCAGCCCGGCCATCCACCTCGGCGCCGACCGGATTTTGGTGATCGGCGCCGGGCAACTCGAGCCCGGCACGCCGCGCAGCCCGCACACCGGCTCGCAGTACGTGTACCCGAGCCTCGCGCAGGTGGCAGGACACGCGCTGGCGGGCATCTTCCTGGACGGCCTGGCCTACGACGTCGAGCGCCTGACGCGGATCAACGAAACACTCCGGCTGATCGCGCCCGAGCAGCGCGCGCGCAGCCCGCTGCGGCCGATCGAGGTCCTCGCGATCACGCCCAGCCGCCGGCTCGACGCGCTGGCGATCGGGCTCGGCAACGCACTGCCGCGAACCGTCCGCACGATCCTGAGGATGACCGGCGCGACCGAGCGGCGCAGCGCCGCGCTGCTGTCGTACCTGCTGTTCGAGCCGGTGTACACGACCCGGCTGATCGAGCTGGGCCGCGCCGACACGCGTGCGCGCCGCGCCGACGTGCTGTCGTTCTTCGGACTGGAAGCGCCGGCGCTCGCGTCGCCGCTGGCGGCCTGACCGGCGCGTGCGCGGCAGCGGCATGCGCCGCTGCCCGCGCCCGCCTCAGCGGTTACTCGGCTTCGGCCTCGGCCTGCGAGCCGCGTTCGATGGGGGCGCTGCCCGTCGCGGGGCGCCGCTTGACGTCGCCGCGCATGCGCACGGCGTGTTCCTCGAGTTGCCGGCGCGCGGCGAAGAAGGCGTCGCGCAGCGCGACGTTGACGTCCTCGTGGTGCGCGTGGTTGGCGACGATGTTGCTGCCGGGAACCGAGACGTCGATCGAAACGATGAAGTGCTCTCCCTGCTGCTTGTGGTGGTGCGGCTTGTCGATGACGACGCGGCAGCCGGTGACGTTGGGGTGGAACTGCTCGAGCTTGGCGGTCTTGTCGCGAATCAGCGTCTCCAGTGCCGGCGACGTGTCCATGCCATGAAAGTTGATTTGCAGCGGTGTACGCATGGGGCTCCTTCGTCTCAGGATGTGCCCGGCTGCGGGCCGGGCGCCGGTACGCTCGATTGTGCCGGGTCGGCGGTCAATGATCGTCGGTGCGGGTGCGCTCGTCGTCGGCGAGCTGGCCGGTGTCGGGATCGACCCAGTCGGGCACCCCCAGCACGTCGCCCGCCTCGCGGAGGTCGTCGGTGTCGGCCTCGTCGGCCCCCGACTCGACGTCGGCCAGCTGCATGTCGGCAACCGCCTCGACCATCGTCTGGAACGGCCCGTACTCGCGACCGTCGGCATCGTCCTGCCAGTAGAACCCGTCGGGGCGCTCGATGATCCGCGTGTGGTCGAACTCGGCAGACGTCGTCGGGATCTTCTGGGTCATGCCTTCCCTCCGTCTCGGGCGGCCGCAACCACCTCTTCGATCGTGGACAAGTGGCGGGTCTCGGCCAGGGCGAACTGCAGCGCCCGGATCCGCACCGCTTCGTTGGGCGAGGTCGCTGCGATGTGTTCGAAGATCGCCCGCATGCCCCGCTCGTTGTGCCGCGCCGTCTCGAGCGCGTCCTCGAGCGACATCGAGCCGACGAGGCGCGCCGGACGCACCGGCTGCGCCCACATGACCTCCTCGGCCAGTATCGTCCCCACGTCGAGATCGGGCAAGTCGCGCTCGATGCGGGCTGCCTGCTCGGCCTCGAGAACTGCCAGACGCGAGAATACCCGAGCCACCTGGGGCGCCTCCCTCACCGCGGGTTCCATGGCCAGCCGGCGATAGCCCGCGGCGGCCTCGCGCCGCATCGCGAGCGCCCTGGCGAGTAGATCGCGAAGCGATACGACGGCTGGAACTGCTGACCCCATGAGAATATCGTGCCCCGGCGTCCTCCGGGCCGACTTGATGCGGGTCAATCGGGAATCACCGCTGCACTGCACGGTCGGCTTGATAACATGTTCGGTTAAAGTCTTTGCATCGTCTCTGATTTCGCGGAGCCCGGGCGTGGCATCGGTCACCATCGAAGCAGTCAGGAAGTCGTACGGTGCGGTCGAGGTCGTCCACGGCGTCGACGTGTCGATCGCCGACGGCGAGTTCTGCGTGCTGGTCGGGCCGTCGGGCTGCGGCAAGTCGACGCTGCTGCGCATGATCGCCGGCCTCGAGGAGATCACCGCCGGGCGCGTCCTGATCGGCGAGCGCGTCGTCAACGACGTGCAGGCGAAGGACCGGGACATCGCCATGGTGTTCCAGAACTACGCGCTGTACCCGCACATGAAGGTGCGCGAGAACATGGCGTTTTCGCTGGTGCTCGCGAAGCGCCCGAAGTCCGAGATCGACCAGCGCGTCGCCGAGGCCGCCGGCATTCTCGGACTGACGCCGTACCTCGACCGCTATCCGCGGCAGCTCTCGGGCGGGCAGCGCCAGCGCGTCGCGATGGGGCGCGCCATCGTGCGCAAGCCGAAGGTCTTCCTGTTCGACGAGCCGCTGTCGAACCTGGACGCCAAGCTGCGCGTGCAGATGCGCGCCGAGATTCGCGAGCTGCACCAGCGGCTCAAGACCACCTCGATCTACGTCACCCACGACCAGATCGAGGCCATGACGATGGCCGACCGGATCGTCGTCATGCACGACGGCGTCGTCGAGCAGATCGGCTCGCCGCTCGAGCTCTACGACCGTCCGGCCAACGCCTTCGTCGCGACCTTCATCGGCTCGCCGGCGATGAACATGCTCGACGGCCTGATCGGCCCGGACCGCGCCAGCGTCGAGCTCGGCGGAGGCGCCCGAGTCACCCTGCCCGCCGTCACCGGCGAGGCCGGCCAGCCGGTGAAGCTGGGCATCCGGCCCGAGCACCTCGCGCTGGACGACGAAGGCATCGCCTGCGAGGTGGCGGTCATCGAGCCCACCGGCGCCGATACCCAGGTGGTGACGCGCTTCGCCGGAGGCGGCCTGACCGCGGCCTTCCGCGAGCGTCACGGTTTCCGACCGGGCGACCGGATCGGGCTCGCGCCGCTCGCCGGCACGACGCACGTCTTCGACGCGGCCACCGGCGCGCGGCTCTGAAGGACCGCAGGCCCGCGGCTGCGGGCGTCTCCGGCGCCCAGCGCCGGCCCCCCGCCCACGCGCGGCGCCGGGCGCGCCGATCAGGTTCCCGAACGCGGCTTCCCGGTCGGGCCGGAGCCGGCACGCGATACCGACGCCCAGCGCCGCGAATCGAGCAGCCCGGTGGTCAGCGCCGTCCCGAAGAGGATCGTCGCCGCGCCGGCCAGCATGCTGGCGCTGACCGCTTCGCCGAGGAAGACCGCGCCCCAGAACATCCCGAATACCGGGATCAGGAACGTCACCGCGATCGCCCGGCTGCTGCCGACGCGGGAGATCAGCCTGAAGAACAGCACGTAGGCGATGCCGGTGCACAGCACGCCGATCAGCACCGCGCTCAGCCACGCCCATCCATCGGGCGGCGTAGCCGGCCACCAGGCGATCGCGAACGGCAACAGCATCAGCGCCGCGAACAGCTGGCTGCCCGCGGCGCCGGTCAGCGCGCCCACGTCGCCGAGGTGCTTCTTCGTGGCCACCGCCGCGAAGCCGTACGACGCGGTGGCGACCAGCGCGGCCAGGATCGGAAGCAGCGACCCGTCGCCCTCGAGCCCGTTGCGCCCCCAGACCAGCACCAGCACGCCGCAAAAGCCGATCAGCAGGCCGACGACGCGCAGCCGGCCGAGCCGCTCGCCGAGCCACAGGTAGGCGGCGATCGCGCCCCAGAACGGCGTCGTCGCGTTCAGGATCGACGTGAAGCCCGCGCTGAGGTGCTGCATCGCGTAGCCGAACATCACGAACGGCAGTGCCGAGTTGACCAGCCCGACCCAGGCGATGCGCGCCGCGTTCGCGCGCAACTCGGCGCCGCCCGCGGCGCGCAGCACGAACGGCAGCAGCACCGCGGCGCCGATGCCGGTGCGCAGGCCCATCAGCGAAAACGCGCCGAACTGCGGCGCCGCCACGCGCATGAACAGGAACGACGCGCCCCACAGCGCCGCGAGCAGCAGCAGGTCGACGAGGTCGCGTCGCCTCACGGGTCAGAGCGCCCGCTCGTGGCGCAGCAATGCGCGCTTGCGCTCGAGCCCGCCGGTGTAGCCGGTCAGCGAGCCGTCGCTGCCCACCACGCGATGGCAGGGCACGACCAGCGAGACCGGATTGCGCCCGATCGCGGCACCGGTGGCGCGCACGCCGCGCGGCGAGCCCGCTGCGCGCGCCACGTCGGCGTAACTGCGCGTCTGCCCACAGGGGATGTCCAGCAATTGCGCCCAGACGCGGCGCTGGAAGTCGGTGCCCGCCAGCTCGATCGGCAGGTCGAAGGCGACGCGCCGGCCGGCCTCGTATTCGGCGAGCTGCCGGCGCGTCTCGGCGAGCACCGGCCAGTCGTCGTCGCGCCGAGCGCCTTCGCGCTCGAGTGCGCCAATGTCCGGCTGGTCCTTCTGGCAGACGAAATACAGTCCCGCGAGCCGCGCGTCGCGGGCGATCGCCAGCAGCTCGCCGAAGCGCGAGCCGATGAGTGCGTAGCGGATCTTCATGTCGTCGCTCCCGTCGAAGCCCAGAGTTCCATCACGGCATATGCGCGCCACGGCTGCCAGGCGCGGGCGCGCTCGCGTGCCTGCGCCGGCGTGCGCGCATCGAGCGCCTTCAGCACGGCGAGGTCGCCCGCCGGAAACGCGTCGGGCCAGCACAGCGCGCGCATCGCGATGTATTGCGCGGTCCAGTCGCCGATTCCCGGAATCGCCTGCAGCGCCGCGATCGTCGCGTCGACCGGCACGCGCGGCTCGAGCGCGAGACGGCCTTCCACGATCGCCTGCGCCAGCGAGCGGATCGCCGCGGCGCGGCGGCCCACGATGCCCAGCCCGGCGATCGACGCAGGCTCGAGCGCCGCGATCCGCGCCGGCGACGGAAAGATCCGCTCGAGCCCGGCAGGCGCCGCGCCGTCGATCGGCTCGCCGTAACGCTCGACCAGCCTGCCGACGAGGGTGCGCGCCGCCTTCACCGTGATCTGCTGGCCAACGATGCCGCGCACCGCGAGCTCGAAGCCGTCGAAAGCGCCGATCAGCCGCATCGGCCCGCTGCCGCCCGACGGGCCCCGGACGACGCGCTGCACCTGCGCGGGCTCGCAATCGAGGTCGAAGACGTCGCGAATCCGCTGCAGGATCGGCGGGATCGCGCCGGCCAGCGACGCCGACAATTCCACCTCGAGCAGTGCGCGCGACGGCACCGGACGCACCGCGAGCCAGCCGCGAAGCTCGTGCGCGCCGCCCTGCCAGCGCACGGTGCGCCGATAGGCGCCGGCGCCGACGACCTCGACACCGTCGATCGTGCGCGCCGCGAGGAATGCCATCGACCGCGACCAGTCGCAAGGCGGCCGATAGGCGAGCCGGAAGCGCATCGCCGAAGCAGGCTTCGCGCCGGCCCGGGCGCGCAACGTCGTCGGGCTGAGCCGGTAGCGCTCGCGAAATGCCGCATTGAATCGGCGCAGGCTGCGGAATCCCGATGCGGCGGCGATCTCGGTGGCCGGCAGCGCGGTATCGGTGAGGAGCCGCTTGGCGAGCAGCAGCCGCTGCGTCTGCGCGTATTCGAGCGGCGTCACCCCGAACTCGGCGGCGAACACGCGGCGCAGGTGCCGCGAGCTGGTGCCCACGCGCGCGGCGACGCCCTCGACGCCGTGGCGATCGAGCTCGCCCGCCTCGATCAGCCGCGCCGCGCCCTGGGCGAGCCGCGAACCGATGTCGATGCCGGCGCGTCCCGGCGCGAGCTCGGGGCGACAGCGCAGGCAGG
>OEIU01000399.1_pt1 | contig 42147 bp, 41 predicted proteins | sample 1539221 | NCBI WGS metagenome assembly OEIU01 (sample SAMN03792071, study PRJEB22550) | activated sludge metagenome | feature: wastewater treatment plant; material: activated sludge; isolation source: Wastewater treatment plant of a petroleum refinery complex | place: Argentina: Zarate | collected... | reverse complement strand
GCCGCGGCGATCGCCGGACAGATCCAGCAGGCCTACCTGAAGAACAGCATCGCCACGGCGGCGGCGACGGCCGCGGACCTGATCCGGCAGAACGCGGTGATCAACGCAATCAACGACACCGGCAGCCTCATCGGCCAGAAGGTCAACGACCCGGCGTCGATGGTGCTCGCCGTCGGCCGGGCGCAAGCCGTCGCGCAGCAGAACGCCACTTGGCTGAACTACGGCAAGGTGGCGGAGCAGGCGCTGCCGGTGTTCCGCAACGTCATCGAGGCGGTCACCTACGCGCTGTTCTCGCTGCTGGTGCTGCTGCTCCTGCTGACTAGCGGGCGCGACACGATGATCGCCTTCAAGGGCTATGCCGCGATCCTGATCTGGATCCAGCTGTGGCCGCCGCTGTATGCGGTGCTGAACTACATGGCTTCCATCTACGCCGCCTACGATCTGGCTGCCGCGGCCGATCTCGGGACGGGAGTCAAGGCGCTGTCGTTGCAGACGGCATCGACGATCTACTCGAGGGCGGTGTCTGGTGAGGCGGTGGTCGGCTACTTGGCAATCAGCATTCCTATCATTGCGTGGTCTGCGCTGAAGAGGATGGAGAACTTCGGGACCGCCTTGGTCGGTGGCCTGTCGGGCCTGCAGGGCATGTTGTCCGGGTCGACGGGCGCCGCCGCGGTCGGCAACGTGCATCTGGGCAACGTGGCGATGGACCAGTTTGCGTTGGCGCCGAACCGCACGTCGGCGTTCATGAGCAGCTGGCAGAACGATCTCAGCGGGAACACGTTCTCGTCGAGCGCGTTGACCGGGCGCACGGCGGTCAGCCTGCTGCGCAATCAGGGCTACGCGTCGCGCGTGGTGTCGATGCGGGTAAGCGACCAGGACGTTCAGGATGCCAGCCGGCAGGTCGATGCGGCGCGAAGCGAGTCGATCGCCGCCAGCAACGAACGGTCGGCGGTGCTAGCCGAGGCCTTCACCAAGGGCGTTGCGAAGCTGCGCTCGACGCGCAGCAGCAGTGGCTCCACATCGACCAGCTTCGAGCAGTTCGGCGAGACGCTCAACCGGCTTGATCAGATCAGCAAGAGCGTCGCCGACACCACGGGACTAACTCAGGCACAGGTAGCGCGCATCGCGATAGGCGCCTCGGGACACTTGGGCATCAGCACACCGATTGCAGGACTTCAGGGCAATGCCGTTGCCGACAAGAACTACAGCTCGAGCCTATCTTCGGCCGAACAGAAGGCGCTTGCATCGATGACCAGCGAGCAGATCGCCGAGTTCAAGCAGTTCGGTGATCGGGCGTCCAGAGATCGAAGCTTCATGAGCGTCGTCGCCAGCGACGCGCGCGAAGCCCAGGACCTGGCAGCTAAGCTGGCATCGACCACCGCGCGCTCGGAGCGGGCCGACGCCAGTCTCACGGAACGAAGTGCCTTCGCGGAAAGAGTCTCGACCGCCTACGAGCGAGGCGAAACCATCTCGATTGACACCGCTCAAGATCCGTACAACCTCGCCATGTTTACTCGCTACGCGGAGCAGTATGGTGGCACCAGTGCCTCGGCGCGCGTACTGATGGAGGCAGAGCTGGCCCGGCAGTCCTTGCGCCCCCAACGGGTGTTCTCCGACGGAATCGCGGTGCCCACGACCTTCGGTGACCTTCAGGCCCACCATCGGCAGAACTCCGGCGATGCCGACCTGGCGCCCAATCTCACTGAGCGTCACCATCTGAATCGAGACGACGTACGCGGATCGGGCGGAAGTTTGCAGCCGAAGCCAACTGCGGAAGCAACTTCGCCGATGCGAAGCACGATTCGCGACCAAGGCGAGCGCATCCGCGCGGCCACATCCGCAGACCAAGGAGCCTTCGACCGGAATGCCAGGATCACGAAGACGCCGGAAGGGACCCTGGCGTCCGAACGCCCACTCGTAGTGCAGACAGGCAAGCAGGTCAAAGAGGACTCAGCGTCACTCGTGGATGCCTTGAAGGACGCCTTGAAGAAGTAGGCCGGCTACGTGTTCTTGTCCGCGTCGAACATGCGGGCGCCATGCTCGGGCCGCGGCGGTTTCGTGAACGGTGGATGCCCCTCGTCACGCCAGTACTTCACCGCAAGGTCACGTCCAGAGCTTCCGCCTCCCGGGATCGGCTCAATCTCTTCTTCGGCCAGGAGGCGATTCCGCCGTTTCTGCGGCTTCCCGATCTGAGACAGCCCGCCTCCGATCGCACCACCGAACATCGCTCCCATTACCATCATGACGATCCGTACGCCCCAGTCGTCATTGCGCGCTGACAGGAACCCTGCGCCAACGCCCAGCAGCAGGAAGAAGAGGACGATGAGTTTTCTCATGGTCAGGTCCAATGGTCGTACAACGTACCATAGAAGTGCCTTCCTTCAACCCCAAAACAATCGGTCAGATCGAACCAACAAGCGCGACGGCGAACAACGTAGGGTCCTCGCAGCTTGCGTCGTGCTGTGCACGCAGTAGCGTATTGAGCCCGAGCCTCTTGCGAACCCATTCGCCTTCGACTTGGTAACATCAAGATGCTTGATCTGGCCAGAGGCTGCACGACGTACTCGTCTCATCTCGTATCACACAAGCGCATGCTTGGTGGCGGGTTCATTGGCGGGTTCGTGAGGTGATGCGGCGTGGATGTCCTGAAGAATCAACAGCTTGCGGTGTGTCTCGCGCTTCAGGTGCAAAACATCGAGTAGGTTTCAAGGGGTGTCATGCCACCCCAAACCACCAGCCAAGTCGTTGATTTACAGCGGAGACCAGGTTCAGGCCATCGCGCGGCATCTCACTGCAGTGCACGCTCTTGTGGGGGTATCTGTGGGGGTTTCGGGCTAGACGCCCGGGTCGCCGCGGTTTTTTGGCAGCGACCCCCACGAGCTCCCCGGAGAGCCGCGCCAGGACTGGGTTTCCGCGATTTTCGCGGACCCCCACACGGGCGCGCACTCCATGTTCCAGGCCCTGTGGACAGGAGATCGCTTGATGGCGGATGCGGATGGTGAAGCTGGAAAACGGGTGTCCGACATGACCCTGCGGGCGTGGCTGCGCGCAGGTGCGGTCGACCAGGGAATCGGTGGCGGGCTGACCTTCGCGGCGTCGACCTTCGCCGCCCAGCGGGCACAGGCCTGCTGGGTCCTGCGCTACCGCTTTGCGGGCAAGAGCAAGGAGAACTGGCTCGGCCGCTGCCCGGACATGACCTTGCAGACCGCCCGGGAACTGGCCCGCGTGGATCGGGCGAAGATCCAACAAGGCGTTGACGTCGCCGCCGAGAAGCAGCAGGTCAGCATCCTCGCTGGACGCAAACGGTCCTGCCGGGCGCTGCGCCGCGTGTGGCACAAGCGGTACATCGTGCCGAACTACGGCGAGCCGCAGCGCATCGAGTCCACCTTCGAGCGCTACGTCGATCCGATCATCGGACATCTGATGGTCGACCAGGTCGAGCCCGAGCACATCGAGCGCATTCTCGATCGCACGGTGAAGGCAGGCGCCCCGACGGTGGCGAACGACCTGTTGCGCTACATGGTGCGGATGTTCGACTACGCGGTGCGCAAGCGCTATCGGTCGGACAACCCCACGACGGGCTTCACGCTGCAGGACGCCGGCGGGATGGAGCGGCCGCGCACGCGGTGGCTCGACTGCCGCCAGTTGTCCGAGCTCGCCACGGCGATGCGCGGGTCGGAGACCTTCGGGCGGATCAACGAGCTGTCCGTCTGGCTGCTCCTGGCGCTGTGCGTGCGCAAGATGGAGCTGCTGTCCGCGAAGAAGTCCGCGTTCGACTTCAAGCGTGCCCAATGGGCGCTGACGAGCGAGGACACGAAGACCAAGGCGCCCCTCATCATTCCGCTGCCCGGCATCGTGATGGGTTGGCTGGACGAGGTGATGGTGTTCTCCGGGACAGCGAGTACCTCTTCCCCGCGCGCCGGCGGATTCGCAAGCGCCTGGGCAAGCCCGCTGCGAACCGCTTCCCGCACATCTCGCCCGACACGCTCAACGTCGCTCTGAAGCGCTTGACGAGCCTGGAGATCGCGCACTTCACCGTCCACGACATGCGGCGCACCGCACGGACGCACCTGGCGCGCATGGGCATCGCCCCCGACATCGCCGAGCGGGCGCTGAACCATGCGATCCAGTCCACCGAGGGCGTGTACAACCAGTACGACCATCTGCGGGAGCGCCGCCATGCGCTGACCCGGTGGGCGAACTACCTGCACTCGCTCGAGCAAGGCACGCCCCTGCACGACGAGGATGACGCTGACGAGGGCATCGCGAAGGCCTCGGCAGAGCCGTCCCCTCGTGCTGCTGCAGCAGCGGCCGTACGGTGGGGATATGCGTCGTGATCGGGGGCGAGGCCGCCGCGCGGCGGACCTCACCCGCGACCGCCCGGGCGATCGCACTTCGACCGCAGAGCGCAACCTCGGCACGCGGCATCCGAGGCCGCGTAGGAAGGCGCCATGCGCATCGAGAGGACCGCCTCCCGGCGCTGGTGGAGTCGGATCACTGCTTCAGCATCGAGCAGATGCACGCGGTGCGAACGGGCCCCTCCATCGCGGCCGGGGATGAAAATGCAGACGAAGCCATATGGCTCCACGGCCTCACCGGTCTGCTCCACGATCGCAAGCCGCTGCGCCGACAACTGGATGACGTCGGAGAGCTAGGTCAGTCCTGCCCGCCAGCGTCGGGTTCGATCCGATAGCCCCGCCGCCGCTCGAACTCCCTGTACTTCTGCGACACCTCGGCATCGCGGTACTCGCCTTCGATCGTGTCCTCGGTCCCTTTCCCGCCGCCCAGCCCCGGGAGCGAGCCGATCGTGCCGCCCCACCACTGACGCTCCTGGTGAACACCGACGAACCGCAGCAGGTAGGCATCCAGGGCGCCGCGCCCCGGCGACGCGATCTCCTCGCTCAAGGCGGCCAGATAGTCCGACTTCGTGGTCCGGTGCCACTCGATGCAGAAGCCCGCTCGGTGACACAGCTCGCTGTGAACCACCAGCATCGTGCGGCCGTTGCCGTCGAGGAAGGGATGGCCGAAGGCGAACCATCCCATGACCTCGCCCGGCCGCTGGCGCAGCCGCTGCTTGTCGTGGGCGATCCTCAGGCCTTCCTCCACCGCCCGGCGCGCATCGAGCGGGTGGCTGAACCAGGTGCCCGCCTTGGACACGGCGATGTCCGGGGCCGTGGCTGCGCGATCCCGGCCCGCCCAAGGGTAGAAGGCGGTGAAGAGGATACGGTGGACCTCCAGGAAGTCGACGTAGCGCACGACGCGACGCTTGGCGAGATGGGCGATGGCCTCGTCCAGCCCAGCTCGGAACAGCTGGTGCTCGAGCTCTTGGACGATCTTCGGATCCTTCTCGCCGAACCGGTTGCGCAGATAGCCGGCCTGCGCGAAGTCCCTAAACGGATCGAACACCCAGCTTGCGCTCCCGCAGGTAGTTGACGAGCAGCGCGGCCATTTCGTCGGTAGAGAGCTTGCCCGCCCGCTTCAGCGCGATCAGAAGGTCCTGCACAGGCCCGGATCGGACTTCGTCGCCCGCAAGCCGCGTGACGGTCTCGGCCCATTCGTCCGAGGGCGTGCGCGCATAGCTCACCCCGTTCTTGCGCGCAAGCTCGCGGACGAACTGCGCCACGCCCTTGCTCGGGATCGCCAGCCGGATGCCGGCACGTGCAGAGGTGGTGCGCCGAGGCCGGCGCGTGCGATCGTTGACGTAGGCGACGCCCGTGCCACCCAAGCCCAGCTTGCGCGAGACCCGACGGCGTCCCGTGTCGAACACGAGGTTGCCGCCCCGATCCCGCGCAGTCGTTGCGTGGGCGGCCGCGCCCGCGGCATTCGAATCCTCCAGGAGCTTCAGCTTGGCCACGGCCTCGCGCGCGAGTGTCTCGAAATCGGCCTGCGGCCGCACCGTGCCGCTGTCGGCATCGCGGTTGGCCTTCGCGTAGACGCCGGCCCCCAGGCGGACCAGTTCGCCGCGACTCTGCAGGGCCTTGAGGGCCTGCGAAACCTGCGAGGCACTGCCCAGCCCAACGAGTTCGGCGCGCAGAACGACGTGCCCCGTGCGGCGCCGGATCGACAAGCGCATCCGATCTTCGAGCTTCATGCGGTAGACCCCAAGGTGCACTCTACCACCTTCGTACCGACAGACTGCAAATCTCCAATCAGATCAATGCTTTGCGATCGCACATCTTGCCGATTATCCGGCAATCTCCGCCGGACGCCCGCCCCGAGGAAGGGCCTCGGACCGCCGCCACGTGAACATCGCCAGGCCAGGGTGTCGGTGGCGTCGAAACCCACCCCGGCGAGCGCGCACGATGCGTGGGAGCAGCCATCCTCTCCGGAACTCCTCAGACTTCAACGCCGTATCGTGAACGACGCGTATGACCCGGCAGATGGCCAGCGGAAGAGGCATGGATCGAGCGGCGGTGTCGGCGCGCGCACGTCAAACCGCACTACCTTCAGCGTCACGGCCGGCGGCTCGCGCGACCGCATTCGGATTGCCGATCAGAAGATCGGCGGGACGCGCGCTGTCGGGCAGCGCGCCATTGCTCGACGTGAACCACAGCGCGACGTTCCAAGGCGCCTTGCGCCCCCCGAAAGCCTCCAGCACGTCCTGCACCGCCTTGATCGGCTTGCCACCCTCGAACTGGAAGGCCGGATAGACGTCGCCCCTGCGAGCCGCCTTGTCCGGGTGCGGCACGGCGAACACCCGCCGGCGCTTCCGCCAGGCGAGGGCCAGCGCCGCACGGATCGTGGATCGCGAGCCGTTGGCATCGGCCAATTGCTCGGCGGTGAAGCAGCCGATGTCATCGAGGATGCGCGCACGGCGGCGGGCGAGCCGTTGCGCCATCTCTGTTTCGACGGCACTGGGCGCGAGCATGCGCGCGGCCATGAAGTCGACCAGCTCCTCCATGCGGCGCCGGCGCGCCGCCGCGATCTTCTCCGTCAGCAGGCGGTCGAGCAGCGGCAGCGAGGCCAGCAAGGTGTTCGATGCGGCCTCGTCCGCCACCTTGACCACGAAAGCCCGCCCTCCGCGCAGCAGGCGCCCACGGTGATCGCGGTAGGGCTGCACGGTGAGCGCGTCGCCTTGCAGCGTAGGCCAAACAGCTTTGCGCATGGTAGGAACTCCATGCGGACGCGCCGATGGCCTTCTACATCGATCGGTCACGTCTTTCATCGATGCGAACCGGATGCGGTCGCTCGCCGCGCATGTCGTGGGTTCGGGCGGTCGCCATTGGCGACGCGGCCATCCGCAGTTGCGCAAGGTGTTCGAAGTCACGACCACAGGTTCCGCCGGTGCACGGCCAGCGACTCGGCCAGCTTCGCCACGTTGCGCCACACCTGCCGCGGCGGCAGATGGGCGCGCGACGCAGCCTCCACGACGGCCGCCACGACGATCGGAACGGGAGCTTCGTCGAGCAGATGGCTCAGATGCGGCACGAACGGCGGCGGTACGTCGCCGCTGGCGAGCGCATCACCCAGTGCCGCAGGATCGAGTTCACGCTTGCAGCTGACGCTGACGGTCTTCGCGGCCATCCACAGGCCGCGGCGGCTGCTGGGCGCCCGCGCGCCAGGCCCCGGCATCGGCAGTCACCACACAGCCATCAACTGCCCGATGCGATGGACGTCGCGATCGTTCAACGTCCCGTTCTCCAGCTTCACCAGCGTCTGCCGCGACACGCCGCTCAGATGCGCGAGCTGCGCCTGGGACAGGCCTGCGTGCTGTCGCTCGGCGGTGCACCGAACTCGACGAGCGGCACGAGCCGCGCCGCAGCGGCGAAGCCTGGGCCATCGCTCCAGGCGCCGATCGCCGGGCCAAGGGCGGGCGCCAGCGAACTCTTGACGCGGCGGGCGGCGCCCCGACACTTGCCTCCGGCTGCTTCCAGGCCCGCGACGCCCTTGCCCGCCCAAAGCCGCAAACCCTTGCTGTAGTCCAAGCATGGCCACAACGCCCGCCCGGCGCCGACTGGCCGAAGCCCTATCGGCCTTGAAGGGCCTCCAGGACGGCGGCGTCCACGTTCTTCGGCCCGACCAGCTCTCCCGACCGCACCGCGAGGCCCTCGCTCGCAACGGATTCATCCGGCCCATCATCCGCGGCTGGTACATGCCGGCCAGCCCATCGGACGAGCCGCGCGAGACCACGGCCTGGTATGCCTCGGCGCTCGAGTTCGTGGGCCGCTGCTGCCAGGCACGCTTTGGCGACGCCTGGTGCATGTCGCCCGACTTCTCCATCCGCCTGCACGTGGGCGACAACGTCCTGCCGGCACAGGTGATGGTGCATGCTCCCAACGGACAGAACACCGTGCTGCCACTGCCGGCCGGGCACTCGCTGTTCGACTACCGGGCAAAGGACTTCCCGGCCGGCGGCATGGCCGACCCGTCCGGCGTGCGCGCGATGCCGCTGGAAACCGCCCTGGTTCGCGTCCCCGAGTCCTTCTTCCGGACGCACGCCCGCGACGCCCAGGCCGCCTTGCTGAGCCTGCGCGACACCTCCACGCTCAACCGCCTCCTGCTGGCGGATGGCCGCAGCGTCGCCGCCGGCCGCCTGGCCGGCGCCTTACGTGCCTGCGGACGTGCCGAACTGGCCGACGACGTGCTGGGCGTGATGAAACGCGCGGGCCACGACGTACGCGAGACCAACCCCTTCGATGCACCCTTGCCCGTGCTGCGCAGCGTCCGCGGCGAAGCGGCCTATGTCACGCGCATCCGCTTGACGTGGATCGCCATGCGCGAGAAGGTCATCGAGCTGTTTCCGGCCCCTCCCGGCAAGCCGCGCAGCAGCCGCACCTACCTGTCCGAAGTGCGCGACACGTACGTACGCGACGCCTGCAACTCGCTGTCGATCGAAGGCTGTCGCGTCACGCCGGAACTGATCGAGCGTGTCGCCTCCGGCCAATGGAGCCCAGCGGCGAACACCGGGGATGCCTCCTCGCGCGACGCCATGGCCGCGCGCGGCTACTACCTCGCGCGCCGGGCGGTCGAGGCTTCGTTGGGCCGCATCCTCGCGGGCGAAAACCCCGGCCGCGTCGCGGCAGCGGACCACCGCGCCTGGTTCGGCGAACTCTTCCGGCCCAGTGTCAAGGCCGGCATCTTGCAGGACGACCACTTGGCCGGCTGCCGCGGCCACGCCGCTTTCATCAAGAACGCGGCGCACGTTCCACCGCCCGTCGAGGCCGTTCGCGGCCTGATGCCCGCGCTCTTCGATCTGCTGGAGCTGGAGCCGCACCCCGGCGTGGGCGCCGTGCTGGGCCACTTCGTCTTCGTCTATGTCCACCCCTACATGGACGGCAACGGCCGCATGGGGCGCTTCCTGATGAACGCCATGCTGGCTTCGGGCGGCTACCCGTGGACCGTGATCGGCGCGGCGCGGCGCGACGAGTACATGCTGGCGCTGGATGCCGCCTCCGCGCAGGGCGATATCGGGCCGTTCGCGGCCTTTATCGCGGACTGCGTGGCGCAGGAAACGCGGCTGCGCCAAGCAACCTGACCTGCGCGTGCCCGGTCCCCTCCTCGTCCGGCCGCGTGCGCTGCTGCATCGACTGGTCCATGCCCGGCTTCACGCCGCGTCCGCTTCTCGCACGGCTTGCAGCCAACCCCCGGCATCCATCGCACGTACCGCACCACCGAGCGCCTCAGTGCGCGGTCGTCGGCCAGGTCCGACGAGGCCAGCGCCGCGGCGAGCCCAAGGCACATCAAACTGCACTTGCGCAGGTGAGGCGCCTCAAGCGTCCCGGCCGGCCTTGTCGATCATCTTCAGCATCGTCGCGACGGTGATCGAGCCGAAGGTCGCACGCGCGATCTCGTCGATCTCGGACAGCACCGCGCCCAGCGCCCGGTCCACCGCGCCGGCCAGCGGCGGCGCCGGCGTGTCGCCCAGCTCCTCGAACAGCAGGATCAGGTCCAGCAGCGTCAGCCGGCGCGGGTTGGCGATGAAACGGTAGCCGCCGCCGACGCCGCGCACCGACTCGACGATGCCGGCGCGCGCCAGCTCCGACAGCACCTTGGCCAGGTGGTGCGTCGATTCGCCGTACTTGTCGGCGACCTCCGACGCCGGCACGTGCTCGTCCGGGCGGGCGGCGAACTCGAGCACGCTGTACAGCGCCAGACGGGTGTTCTTCTGCAGCTTCAATCAGCGCTCCGTGCCGATCCCGGTCTCCAGCGGGATCAGCCGGCCCGCGGTCATGCCCTGGCTGCGGAAGAAGGACAGCAGCAGCTGGTTCTCGCGCGACAGCATCGTGCGCAGCACGCGCACGCCGACGCGGTCGAAACGCTCGCTCACCGCCTGCAGCAGCGCCGAACCCACGCCCTTCTGCCGCGCGCGCGGATCGACGTCGATGGCGAACACCCAGCCGCAGGGCGGCGAGCCGAATTCCCAGTCGCGCACCTCGCCGATGACGAAGCCGAGCACCCGCTCGCCGGCCACCGCCACCAGGAAGTGGCGCAGCCCCTGGCCGCCGACGCCGTAGCGCCGGTACACGCGCTGCCAGTAGTCGGCCTTGTGCAGTCCGGTGACCGTGGCGTCCAGCGCGATCACCTCCGGCAGGTCGCCCTGGCGTACCGCACGCACCCGCACGCCCGGCTCCGCCGCCGCGGCGGCGCGCTTCGCGCCGCGCGGCGCGGCATCTGAATTTCGAGTCGATCGCACACGCATCCTCGATCTAGATCTAGATCAAATGTAAAGACGTATTCCAGTACCAGAATGAGCTTGCGAGTCCCATTCTAAGCACCGTGATGGCCCCCCGGGCCCGACACGGCCCCTTGAGCCGTCGCACGCCGCGTTCTCGTCCCGCGGCTGCCAGCAAGGAGACAAACGATGAGTCTGGTCCGCACCGCCCGCTTGCCGGGCTTCCGCCCTGCCGCTGCCCCTGTCCGCCACCTGGCCCGCGGCCTGTTGCTGCTGGCGCTGCCGTGGGCGCTGCACGCCCCGGCGCAGGCGCAGGAGCCGATCCGCGTCGGCAGCTTCCTCGCCGTCACCGGTCCGGCAGCCTTCCTCGGCGACCCCGAGCAGAAGACGCTCGAGCTGCAGATCGACAAGATCAACGCTGAAGGCGGCGTGCTCGGCCGCAAGCTGCAGCTCGTCGCCTACGACTCCGGCGGCGACGCCGAGAAGGCGCGCACCTTCGTCAAAAGGCTGATCGAGCAGGACAAGGTCGACGTGATCATCGGCGGCTCGACCACCGGCGAGACGATGGCCGCGGTGCCGCTGGCCGAGGCGGCGGGCCTGCCCTTCGTGTCGCTGGCCGGCGCCGTGGTGATCGTCGAGCCGGTCAAGAAGTGGGTCTTCAAGACGCCGCACACCGACCGCATGGCCTGCGAGAAGATCTTCGTCGACATGAAGGCGCGCGGCTACACGAAGGCCGCGCTGATCTCCGGCAGCGGCGGCTTCGACAAGAGCATGCGCGCCGAATGCCTGAAGGTGGTCGGCAACTCCGGCATCCGGATCGTCGCCGACGAGACCTACGGCGCCGCCGACACCGACATGACCGCGCAGCTCACCAAGATCAAGGGCAGCGGCGCGCAGGCGGTGCTCAACGCCGGCTTCGGCCAGGGCCCGGCGATCGTCACGCGCAACTACAAGCAGCTCGGCGTCGGCCTGCCGCTGTACCAGTCGCACGGCGTCGCGTCCAAGGAGTACATCAAGCTCTCCGGCGACGCCGCCGAGGGTGTGCGGCTGCCGGCCGCGGCGCTGCTGGTGGCCGACCTGCTGCCGGCCGAAGACGCGCAGAAGCCGGTGGTCACCAGCTACCGCAACGCCTACGAGGCCAAGTACAAGAGCGACGTCTCGACCTTCGGCGGCCACGCCTACGACGGGCTGATGCTGTACGTCAATGCCGTCAAGGCGGCAGGCTCGACCGACAAGGCCAAGGTGCGCGACGCGCTGGAGGCGACCAAGGGCTACGTCGGCACCGGCGGCGTGGTCAACATGTCCCCCACCGACCACATGGGCCTGGACCTGAGCGCCTTCCGCATGCTCGAGATCAAGAGCGGCGACTGGACCCTGGTCAAGTGACGGGCACAGGAGCAAGGCCGTGCAAGGCGCCTGGCTGCAATTCGTCGCCGGCGGGCTGACCGCCGGTGCGATCTACGCGTTGGTCGCGCTGGGCTTTTCGATCGTCTACAACACCAGCCACGCGATCAACTTCGCGCAGGGCGAGTTCGTCATGCTCGGCGGCATGGGCGCAGTGGCGCTGGTCGGCTTCGGCCTGCCCCTGCCGGTCGCCGTGCTGGGCGCGGTGGCCGGTGCCGGCCTGGTCGGGCTGCTGGTACAGCGCCTGGCGCTGGAGCCCGCGCAGGCCGGCGGACGCGCCGACGTGGTCACGCTGATCATCATCACCATCGGCGTGTCGCTGTTCCTGCGCGGCGCGGCGCAGGTGGTGTGGGACAAGCGCATCCACCCGCTGCCGGCGTTTTCCGGCAGCGAGCCGCTCAGCTTCGGCGGCGCGAGCCTGGTGCCGCAGAGCCTGTGGGTGCTGCTCGGCACGGCCTTGGCGGTGCTGGCCTTGGGCTGGTTCTTCGGCCGCACGCTGGCCGGCAAGGCGATGCGCGCCACCGCGATCAATGCGCAGGCGGCGCAGCTGATGGGCATCTCGACGCGCGCCGTGATGCGCGCGAGCTACGCGCTGGCCGCGCTGCTCGGCGCCGTCGGCGGCGTGCTCATCGCGCCGATCGCCTTCACCTCGTACGACGCCGGCGTGATGCTCGGTTTGAAAGGCTTCGCCGCGGCCATGCTCGGCGGCCTGGGCAGCTTCGGCGGCGCGGTCGCCGGCGGACTGCTGCTCGGCCTGCTGGAAGCCTTCAGCGCGGGCTTCGTGTCGTCCGCCTACAAGGACGCGATCGCCTTCGTCGTGATCCTGGCGGTGTTGTTCTTCATGCCCGGAGGGTTGGCCGGTGCGCGCGGCAGCGATCGTGTCTGAGGCCGGCGCGCGGCGCCCGGCATGGCCGCGCCTGGGCGCGCTGGCGCTGCTCGCGCTCGTGCTGGCGGCGGTGCCGCTGCTCGCGCCGAACCCCTATGTGCTCGAAGTCGCGGTGCTGATCGCGCTGAACGCCATCGTCTGCGTCGGCCTGAACCTGCTGATCGGCTATGCCGGGCAGATCAGCCTCGGCCACGCCGGCTTCTTCGCGCTCGGCGGCTATGCCAGCGCACTGCTCGCCGCGCGCTTCGGCTGGCCGGTGGTGCTGGCCATGCCGGCGGCGGTGGCCGCGGTCGCGGCGCTGGCCTGGGTGGTCGGCCGGCCGACGCTGCGCCTGAAGGGCCACTACCTGGCGATGGCCACGCTCGGGCTGGGCGTGATCGTCTCGATCGTGCTGACCAACGAGGACCGGATCACCGGCGGCCCTGACGGCATGGCGGTGCCGCCACTGCAAGTCTTCGGCCACACGCTGCAGGGCGAAGGCGCGTGGTACGCGCTGATCGCGATGGCGCTGTGGCTGACGGTGTGGGGCGCGCTGAACCTGATCGACTCGCCGGTGGGCCGCGCGCTGCGCGCGCTGCACGGCTCGGAAGTCGCGGCCGAGACCGCGGGCATCGACTCGGCGAAATGGAAGCTGCGCGTGTTCGTGCTGTCGGCGGCCATCGCCGCGGCGGCCGGCACGCTGACCGCGCACTACGCCGGCTTCCTGACTCCGGCCAAGGCCTCGTTCCTGCATTCGGTCGAGCTGGTGATCATGGTCGTCTTCGGCGGCATGGCCTCGGTGTGGGGCGCGGTGGTCGGCGCCGCGGTGCTGACGCTGCTGCCGCAGCTGCTGACCGCGCTGAAGGACTACGAGATGATGGCCTTCGGCGCGATCCTGATCGCGACCATGGTCTTCTTCCCGCGCGGCATCGTGCCGACGCTGGCGCGGCTGTTCGGGCGGTGAAGCCGTGAAGCCGCTGCTCGAAGTCCACGGCATGGCCAAGCGCTTCGGCGGACTGCAGGCGATCGCCGACCTGTCGTTCAGCGTCGAACCCGGCCAGGTGCATGCGGTGATCGGGCCCAACGGCGCCGGCAAGACCACGCTGCTGAACCTGCTGACCGGCATCTACCGGCCCGACCGCGGCCGCGTCGTGCTCGGCGGCGTGGATCTGACCGGCCAGGTTACGCACCGCTGGGCCGCGGCCGGCCTGGGGCGCACCTTCCAGAACCTGCAGGTGTTCTTCAACATGAGCGCGCTGGACAACGTGCGCACCGGGCTGCACCTGCACGAGCGCGTCGCCATGCTGCCGGCACTGCTGCGGCTGCCGTCGCTGCGGCGGGCCGAGGCCGCCGGCCGCGGGCGCGCGGCGGCGCTGATGCAGCGCGTGGGCCTGGGCGCGTGGATCGACGCCGAGGCCGAGGCCATGCCCTACGGCGCGCTGAAGCGGCTGGAGATCGCGCGCGCGCTCGCCGGCAGCCCGAAGCTGCTGCTGCTCGACGAACCGGCCGCCGGGCTGAACCCGACCGAGGCGCACGCCATCGACGCGCTGATCCGCGAGCTGGCGCATGAAGGCATGGCGGTGCTGCTGGTCGAACACAACATGCGGCTGGTGATGGAAGTTTCCGACCGCGTGCTGGTGCTCGACCGCGGCGCCAGGCTGGCCGAAGGCACGCCGGCCGAGGTGGCGAACGATGCGCGCGTCATCGAGGCCTACCTCGGCGCCGAGATGGAGGCCGCCTGATGCTCGAAGTCGCCGCGCTCGCCAGCCGCTACGGCCGCATCCCGGCGCTGGACCAGGTGTCGCTGCGCGTCGCCGACGGCGAGCTCGTGGCCATCGTCGGCGCCAACGGCGCCGGCAAGACGACGCTGCTGAAGACGCTGTCGGGCGTGCAGCCGGCCAGCGGCGGCAGCGTGCGTTTCCAGGGTGACGAGATCGTGCGCGAACGGCCGCGCCGGCGCGTGCAGCGCGGCATCGTGCAGGTGCCCGAGGGCCGGCAGGTGTTCGGCCCGTTGAGCGTCGAGGACAACCTCGCGCTCGGCGCCTATGCGCGCGGGTCGGCCGCCACCGCCGAGCGCGTCTATGCAATGTTCCCGGTGCTGCGCGACAAGAAGCGCGAGCCCGCCGGCACGCTGTCGGGCGGGCAGCAGCAGATGCTGGCCATCGGCCGTGCGCTGATGACCGCGCCGAAGCTGCTGCTGCTCGACGAACCGAGCATGGGCCTGGCGCCGAAACTGGTGGCCGAGATCTTCGGCCGCATCGCCGCGCTGAAGGCCGCCGGCACGACGATCCTGCTCGTCGACCAGAACGCGCGCGCGGCGCTGGCCATCGCCGACCGCGGCTACGTGCTCGAGACCGGCCGCATCGTCGGCGAAGGCCGCGCCGCCGAACTGCTGCACGACCCGCAGGTGCGCCAGGCGTACCTCGGTCAATGACCCACACCCCCACCGGAGTCCAGCCCATGAAGAGCAGCCTGCAACCCGGCCTCAGCGCCGAAACCACCTTCAGCGTCGAGCGCGAGCGCACCATCGACTTCATGGGCGAGGCCGCACGCGTCTACGCCACGCCGATGCTGGTGCGCGACCTCGAGATCGCCTGCCGCAACCTGCTGCTCGCGCACCTCGACCCGGGCGAGGACTCGGTGGGCACCCGCGTCGAGATCGACCACATCGGCGCCACGCTGCTGGGCATGCAGGTGACGCTCAGCGTGCGCGTGGCTTCGGTCGACGGCCGCGCGGTGGTGTTCGAGGTCGAAGGCCGCGACCCGGTCGAGCCGATCGTGCGCGGCAAGCATGCACGCTTCGTCGTCGATGTCGCCAAGACCGGCCAGCGGCTGGCGGCCAAGGCGGCCAAGGCACGCGGCGGCTGAACGGGCGAGTGCTGCGATGAGCGCGACCACCGCCCGCGAAGTGCGCCGCGTGCCGACCTACTGCTACCAGTGCGTCGCCGGCCCGGACCTGTTGACGGTCAAGGTCGAGGACGGCGTCGCCACCGAGGTCGAGCCGAACTTCTGCGCCGCCGAGGTGCACCCGGGCGGCGGCAAGGTCTGCGTCAAGGCCTTCGGGCTGATCCAGAAGACCTACAACCCGAACCGGGTGCTCACACCGATGAAGCGCAGCAACCCGAAGAAGGGCCGCGACGAGGATCCGGGCTTCGTCGAGATCTCGTGGGACGAGGCGCTGTCGGCGATCGCCGACAAGCTCAACGCGGTGCGCGCCGAGGGCCTGCTCGACGCCTCGGGCTACCCGCGCGTGGCCGCCAGCTTCGGCGGCGGCGGCACGCCGCAGTTCTACATGGGCACCTTCCCGGCCTTCCTCGCCGCATGGGGGCCGGTGGACATGGGCTTCGGCTCGGGCCAGGGCGTCAAGTGCTACCACTCCGAGCACCTGTACGGCGAGCTGTGGCACCGCGCGTTCATCGTCGCCGCCGACACGCCGAGCTGCAACTACCTGATCTCCTGCGGCAACAACATCGAGGCCGCGGGCGGCGTCGTCGGCGTCTGGCGCCACTCGAAGGCGCGCGTGCGCGGCATGAAGCGCGTGCAGGTCGAGCCGCACCTGTCGATCACCGGCGCCTGCTCGGCGCAGTGGGTGCCGATCCGGCCCAAGACCGACGCCGCCTTCCTGTACGCGCTGATCCACGTGATGCTGCACGAAGCGCCGCGCGAGCAGCTCGACCTGCCGCACCTGGCCCAGCGCACCAGTTCGCCCTATCTGGTGGGGCCGCACGGCTACTACCTGCGCGAGCGCGCGACGCGCAAGCCGCTGGTCTGGGACGAGGCCGCCGGCCGCGCCGCACCGCACGACGCGCCCGGCATCCGCGAGGCACTTAGCGCGAGCGTGCAGGTCGACGCAGTCGAGATCGGCGCCGACGGCGACGTGCTCGGCGACGGCCTGCTCCAAGGCCAGACCGCGTTCGACAAGCTCGCCGCGCACATAGCGCCGTACACGCCCGAATGGGCGCAAGGCATCTGCGACGTGCCCGCGGCAACGATGCGCCGCATCGCGCACGAGTACCTGGCCCACGCCTGCGTCGGCCAGACGGTCGAGATCAACGGCAAGACGATGCCGTTCCGGCCGGTCGCGGTGACGCTGGGCAAGACCGTGAACAACGGCTGGGGCGGCTACGAGTGCTGCTGGGCGCGCACGCTGCTGGCCACGCTGGTCGGCGCGCTCGAAGTGCCCGGCGGCACCATCGGCACCACGGTGCGGCTGGTCAAGCCGATGGCCGAGCGGCACGACAGCGTCAAGCCCGGTCCCGACGGGCTGATGGACTACCCCTTCAACCCGACCTCCAAGGCGCACTGGTCGGCGCAGCCGAACATCCGCAACGCCTACAAGACGATGGTGCCGCTGGCCGGCAACAACGCCTGGGCACAGGCGCTGGGGCCGACGCACTTTTCGTGGATGTTCCTCGACGCCACGCCCAAGGGGCTGCCCAAGGTCGAGCCGCCCGACGTGTGGTTCGTCTACCGCACCAACCCGGCGATCTCGTTCTGGGACACGCCGGCCGTCGGCGCCAAGATCGCGCGCTTCCCGTTCGTCGTCGCCTTCGCCTACACGCGCGACGAGAGCAACCACTACGCCGACATCCTGCTGCCCGACGCCACCGACCTGGAAGGCCTGCAGCTGCTGCGGCTGGCCGCCACCAAGTACCAGGAGCAGTTCTGGGACCACGAGGGCTTCGCGCTGCGCCAGCCGGTGGTGAAGGCGCGCGGCCAGGCGCGCGACTTCACCGAAATCTGCACCGAGCTGGCCCGGCGCTGCGGCCTGCTGGAGAAGTACAACGCGGCCATCAACCGCGGCACCTGCGGCGTGCCGCTGAAGAGCGGCTACGGCGACTTCTCGCTCGACTTGGGCCTGCCGCACACGCGCGAAGAGATCTGGGACGCGGCCTGCAAGTCGGCCAGCGCCGAGCTGAGCGAAGGCGCCGAGGTGCTGGGCCTGGACTGGTGGAAGGCCAACGGGCTGAAGACGCGCCCCTTCCCGCGCGACCAGTGGTACCTGTACCCGACGATGGTCGAGCGCGGGCTGCGCTTCGAGATGCCCTACCAGGAGCGGCTGAAGCGCGTCGGCGCCGAACTCGGCCGCCGGCTGCACGAGTCCGACATGCACTGGTGGGACAAGCAGCTCGAGGAATACCAGGCGCTGCCGCCGTACAAGGACTTCCCCGGCCTGTGGGAGCAGCGCGTCAGCGCGCTCGGCGGCCAGCCCGCCGACTACCCGTTCTGGCTGGTCACCGCGCGCAGCATGCAGTACGCCTGGGGCGGCAACGTCGGCGTGCAGATGATCCGCGAGGTCGCCGGCAACGTCAGCGGCCACGGCGGCGTGGTCATGAACCCGGCGGCGGCCGAGCGGCTGGGCATCGAGGAGGGTGAGCTGGTCGAGATCGCCACGCCGCAGCGCGCCACGCACGGCCATGTCGTGCTGCGCCAGGGCATCCGGCCCGACACGCTGCTGCTGGTGGGCCAGTTCGACCACTGGGTCACGCCGCTGGCCAAGGACTTCGGCGTGCCCAGCCTGAACACGCTGGCCGAGATGTCGCTGGACCTGACCGACGCCACCGGCTCGGGCGCGGACCTGGTGCGCGTCAGGGTCGGCAAAGCCGGGAGGGCGATGGCGCAGGGCCGAGCACCGGGCCGCCCCAAGCCGGCCCACATCCCCTCGGGGGATCGGCCGACGTACCCGCCGGACGGAGGGGCCAGATGACGCGTTGGGCCATGGTCGCCGACCTGCGCCGCTGCGTGGGCTGCCAGACCTGTACCGCGGCGTGCAAGCACGCCAACGCGACGCCGCCCGGCGTGCAGTGGCGGCGCGTGCTCGACATGGAGTTCGGCACTTACCCCGACGTGCAGCGCGCATTCGTGCCGGTCGGCTGCCAGCACTGCGAGGACCCGCCGTGCATGGACGTGTGCCCGAGCACCGCGACCAGGAAGCGCGCCGACGGCATCGTCACCATCGACTACGACCTGTGCATCGGCTGCGCCTACTGCGCCGTGGCCTGCCCGTACCAGGCGCGCTACAAGACCGAGCGCGCGAGCTTCGCCTATGGCCAGGCGAGCGAGCACGAGCAGGCGCGCTTCGACGAAGGGCGGCTGGGCGTGGCCACCAAGTGCACCTTCTGCGTCGACCGCATCGACGCCGGGCTCGCCCGGGGGCAGACGCCGGGCGTCGACCCCGAGGCCACGCCGGCCTGCGTCAACGCCTGCATCGCCGACGCGCTGGCCTTCGGCGACCTCGACGACCCCGACAGCAACGTCTCGCGGCTGGTGGCCGAGAACCGGCACTTCCGCATGCACGAGGAGCTCGGCACCGGGCCCGGCTTCTACTACCTGTGGGACCACGCCGACGCGGACGACGCCGGCAGCGAGGGCCAATCATGAGCTTCGGCCCCAACCCCTGGCACCAGACCTCCTGGGACGCGCGCGCCGCGGGCAACTTCATGGCCGGCGGCGCCGGCAGCGGGCTGATCGTCGCCGCCGCGCTCGGCGGCGGGCCGGCCTGGCTGTTCCTTGCCGGCGCGGCGATCGTCGGCATCGGGCTGATGTGCGTGTGGGCCGAGATCGGCCGCCCCTGGCGCGCGCTGAATGTCTTCTTCCACCCGCGCACCTCGTGGATGACGCGCGAGGCGATCGTCGCGCAGGCGCTGATGCTGCTCGCGCTGGCAGCGGCGCTGGGCGTAGGCGCGGCTGCAGCGGGGGCCGCGTTGGTGGCTCTCGCCTTCGTCTACTGCCAGGGCCGCATCCTGCGCGCCGCACGCGGCATCCCGGCCTGGCGCGAGCCGACGATCGTGCCGCTGATCGCCGCCACCGGGCTGGCCGAAGGCTTCGGCCTGTGGCTGCTGCTGGCCGGGCGCTTGGCGCCGCTGCCGGCATGGGTCGCGCTCGCCGCCGCGCTGCTGGCGCGACAGTGGCTGTGGGGCCGCTGGCGCGCGCGCATCCAGGCCGCGCCGCGTGCGCATGCCGCCATCGACGCCGCCGGCCGCGCCTTCCAGGCCGGCACGCTGCTGGCGCTGGCGCTGGCCGGCGTGGCGCTGCTCGCGCCGCTGCCGCCGGCGGCGGCGTGGGCCCTGCAGGCCGCCGCCGGGCTCGCGGCACTGGCGGCAGGGTTGTGGTTCAAGTTCACGCTCGTCACGCGGGCGGCGTTCAACCAGGGCTTCGCGCTGCCGCACCTGCCGGTGCGCGGTGCGCGGCGCAGCTGATTCGCTTGGAGACGGCCATGGGTGCACCGACCGAACCGACACGCTTCGCCGCCGCGGGCGGTTTACTGCATGCGCGCGAGGAATCGATGTCGCGCGACGAGTTGAGCGCGCTGCAGCTGCAACGGCTGCGCGCGACGCTGGCCAACGCGCACGCGCACGTGCCGTGGCAGCGCCAGCGCATCGATGCCGCGGGGCTGGACCCGCAGGCGCTGCGCAGCTTGGACGAATTGCAGCGCCTGCCGTTCACCGTCAAGACCGACCTGCGCGACCACTATCCCTTCGGGCTGTTCGCGCGGCCGCTGGCGGAGCTGGCGCGCATCCACGCGTCGTCGGGCACCACCGGCCGGCCGACGGTGGTCGGCTACACCGCCGCCGACCTCGAGCGCTGGGCCGGCCTGATGGCGCGTTCGCTGTACTGCGCCGGCGTGCGCCCCGGCGACCTGGTGCACAACGCCTACGGCTACGGCCTGTTCACCGGCGGCCTGGGCGCGCACGACGGCGCGACCCGGCTCGGCTGCCCGGTGGTGCCGATGTCCGGCGGCGGCAGCGAGCGCCAGGTCGCGCTGATCATGGACTTCCGTCCGCGCGTGCTGTGCGCAACGCCGTCGTACGCGCTGGCGCTGGCCGAAGTCGCCGAAAGCCAGGGCGTCGACCTGCGCAGCAGCGGCTTGGGCATCGGCATGTTCGGCGCCGAGCCGTGGAGCGCGGCGATGCGCGAGGAGATCGAAGCGCGCATCGGCCTGCGCGCGGTCGACGTCTACGGCCTGTCGGAGATCATGGGCCCCGGCGTGGCCTGCGAGTGCGAGCAGCGCGACGGGCTGCACGGCTGGGAGGACCACTTCCTGTTCGAGGTCATCGATCCCGAGACCGGCGAGCCGGCGGCCGAAGGCGCGGCCGGCGAGCTGGTCATCACCACGCTGACCAAGGAAGCGCTGCCGATGCTGCGCTACCGCACGCGCGACATCACCCGCGTGGCGCACGAGCGCTGCGCCTGCGGCCGCAGCCACCTGCGCATCCTGCGCGTGGCCGGGCGCAGCGACGACATGATGATCATCCGCGGCGTCAACGTCTACCCGTCGCAGGTCGAGGCGGTGCTGGTCGGCCGGCCGGGCATCGCGCCGCACTACCAGCTGGTGTTGACGCGCCAGGGCCATCTCGACCGGCTGCGCATCGAGGTCGAGGCCGAACCCGGGGTGCCCGAAAGCCGCTTCGGCGAACTCGCCGCCGACGCCATCCACCACATCAAGTCGCTGATCGGCATCACCGCCGAGCTCGCCGTGCTGATGCCCGGCAGCGTGCCGCGCTCGCAGGGCAAGGCGGTGCGCGTGCGCGACCTGCGGCCGAAGGAACACTGACATGGACAAGCGCCTGCTCACCCTCAGGATCAACGGCCGCGAGCACACGCTCGCCGCCACCGGCGGCGCGCTGCTGCTCGACGTGCTGCGCGACGCGCTGCAGCTCACCGGCACCAAGCAGGGCTGCGACGGCGGCGAATGCGGCGCCTGCACGGTGATCGTCGACGACCGGCCGCGGCTGGCCTGCTCGACGCTGGCCGCGCAGGTCGAAGGCAAGCGCATCGAGACCATCGAAGGCCAGGCGCGGCAGGGCCGGCTGACGCGCGTGCAGCAGGCCTTCCACGACCACCTCGGCGCGCAGTGCGGCTTCTGCACGCCGGGCATGGTGATGGCGTCCGAAGCGCTGCTGCGCCGCAACCCGCGCCCGACGGCCGGCGAGATCAAGGCAGCGCTGGCCGGCAACCTGTGCCGCTGCACCGGCTACGTGAAGATCATCGAGTCGGTGCAGGCGGCTGCCGCCGCGGAGGACGCACAATGAACCCGCGCATGAGACGCGCCGGCGGCATCGGCATGCGCACGCCGCTGATCGACGGCGTCGACAAGGTCACCGGCCGCGCCAAGTACACGGCCGACATCGCCGCGCCGGGCGCGCTGGTCGGGCGCATCCTGCGCAGCCCGCATGCGCACGCGCTGATCGTGGCCATCGATACGAGGGCCGCGCGCGCCCTCGAAGGCGTGCACGCAGTGTGCACCGGCGACGACACGCCCGTGCCCTACGGCGTGCTGCCGATCGCCGAGAACGAGTACCCGCTGGCGCGCGGCAAGGTGCGCTACCGCGGCGACCCGGTGGCCGCGGTGGCGGCGGTGGACGAAGCCACCGCCGAGCGCGCGCTGGCGCTGATCGGCGTGCAGTACGAAGTGCTGCCCGGCTACTTCACGCCCAAGGCGGCGATGAAGCCCGGCGCGGTGGCGATCCACGACGACAAGCCGAACAACGTGCTGCGCGAGGTGCATGCCGAGTTCGGCGACACGGCCGCCGGCTTCGCCGCGGCCGACCTGGTGCGCGAGAAGAGCTTCAGCTTCGCCGAGGTCAACCACGCGCACATGGAGCTGAACGCCACGCTCGCCGAGTACGAGCCCGAGCGCGACGGCGTGACGCTGCACACCACCACGCAGGTGCCCTACTACGTGCACCTGAAGGTCGCCGCCTGCCTGCAGATCGCCGAATCGCAGGTGCGCGTGATCAAGCCCTTCCTCGGCGGCGGCTTCGGCGCGCGCACCGAATGCCTGCACTTCGAGATCATCGCCGCGCTGCTGGCGCGCCAGGCGCGCGGCACGGTGCGCCTGCTGCAGACGCGCGAGGAGACCTTCCTCGCGCACCGCGGCCGGCCGTGGACCGGGGTGTCGATGAAGATCGGTCTGCGGCGCGACGGCCGCATCACCGCGCTCGCGCTGCAGGCGACGCAGGCCGGCGGCGCCTACGCCGGCTACGGCATCATCACCATCCTCTACACCGGGGCGCTGATGCACGGCATCTACGACATCCCGGCGATCAAGCACGACGCCTGGCGCGTGTATACCAACACGCCGCCCTGCGGCGCGCAGCGCGGCCACGGCACGGTCGACACGCGTGCCGCCTTCGAGGCGCTGCTCACCGACATGGCGGTGGAACTCGGCCTCGATGCCCTTGCCGTGCGGCAGAAGAACCTGCTGCCGCAGATCCCGTACCGCACGATGTACGCGCAGAACGTGCTCAGCTACGGCCTGCCCGAGTGCCTGGACAAGGTCAAGGCGGCCTCGGGCTGGGCCGAGCGCAAGGGCCGCATGCCCAAGGGCCGCGGCCTCGGGCTGGCGTGCTCGCACTTCGTCTCCGGCACCTCCACGCCCAAGCACTGGACCGGCGAGCCGCATGCCACGGTGCAGCTGCGGCTGGACTTCGACGGCGGCGTGACGCTGCTCACCGGCGCCGCCGACATCGGCCAGGGCTCGAACACGATGGCCGCGCAGTGCGCCGCCGAGGTGCTGGACGTCGCGCTCTCGCGCATCCGCGTGATCTCGTCGGACAGCGCACTGACGCCCAAGGACAACGGCAGCTATTCGTCGCGCGTGACCTTCATGGTCGGCCGCGCGTCGATCGCCGCGGCTGAAGCGCTGAAGGCGCTGCTGGTCGAAGCCGCCGCCGGCCGGCTGAAGGCCGACGCGGCCGACATCGAGCTGCGCGGCGAGCTGTTCTGCGTGCGCGGCGCCGAGCAGGCCGGCCTGAGCTGGATCGACACGGTGCGCGCGGCCATGGTCGACAGCGGCGCCGTCACGGTCAAGGGCACCTACACCTGCCCGATCGAGTTCCAAGGAGACAAGAAGATCCGCGGCAGCGCGATCGGCGCGACCATGGGCTTCTGCTATGCGGCGCAGGTGGTCGAGGCCTCGGTCGACGAGTTGACCGGCAAGGTCACCGCGCACAAGGTGTGGGTCGCCGTCGACGTCGGCCGCGCGCTGAACCCGCTGGCCGTCGAAGGCCAGGCGCAGGGCGGCGTGTGGATGGGCATGGGCCAGGCGCTGTCCGAGCAGACCGCCTACGACGAAGGCCGCATGCTGCACGGCAACCTGCTCGACTACCGCGTGCCGACCATGGCCGAGAGCCCGGACATCGAGGTGCTGATCGTCGAGAGCGTCGACCCGAACGGGCCGTTCGGCGCCAAGGAGGCGTCCGAAGGCATGCTCGCCGGCTTCCTGCCCGCCGTGCGCGAAGCGGTGCAGGAAGCGGCCGGCATCGACTGCGACAGCTTCCCGCTCAGCCCCGAGCGCATCGCCGAGCTGCTGGATGCCAAGCAGGCCGCCGCGGCACGGGCCGCGCGTGCTGCGAAGGAGCCCGCATGAACGCGCTGCATGAAGTGCGCATGCTGCGTCCGGCGAACCTCGGCGAGGCCGTGCGCGCGCTGGCCGAGGACGGCGCGCTGGCGCTCGCCGGCGGTACCGACCTGCTGCCCAACCTGCGCCGCGGCATCGGCGCACCGCGCACGCTGGTCGATCTGACGGCCGTCCCGGCGCTCGACTCGATCGCCGTGCAGCCGGAAGGCAGCCTGCGCGCCGGCGCCACCGCGACGCTGGCGGCGCTGGCCGACGCTGCCGCGGTGCGCGCCGGCTGGCCGGCGCTGGCCAAGGCGGCCGGGCTGGTGGCCGGCGCGACGCACCGCGAGGCGGCCACGCTCGGCGGCAACCTGTGCCAGGACACGCGCTGCGTGTTCTACAACCAGAGCGAGTGGTGGCGCGCCGGCAACGGCTTCTGCCTCAAGTACCGCGGCGACAAGTGCCACGTCGTCGTCAAGAGCGACCGCTGCTATGCCACCTATCACGGCGACGTGGCGCCGGCATTGATCGTGCTCGATGCGCAGGCCGAGCTCGCCGGCCCTGCCGGTGCACGCACGCTGCCGCTGGCGGCGCTGTTCGTCGAGGACGGCAAGCAACGCCTGACGCTGCAGCCCGGCGAGTGGCTCAGCGCCATCCTCGTGCCGCCGGCCGCAGGCTGGCGCGCCGACTACGCGAAGGCGCGCGTGCGCGACGCGGTCGACTTCCCGTTGGCGGGTGCCGCTGTGGCGCTGAGGCGCGACGGCGGGCGGCTGGCCGGCCTGCGCGTGGCCATCACCGGCACCAACTCGGCGCCGCTGGTCGTACCCACCGGCGCGTTGCTCGGCGCGCCTTGGGACGCCGCCGCCGCGCAGACGCTGGCCAAGGCGGTGCAGACGACGAGCAACGTGCTGGCGACCACCGTCGCCGCGGTCAGGTACCGCCGCCGCATGGCGCAGGCGCTGGTGCGCCGGCTCGTCGACGAGCTCTGGAACGCAGCCTAGAACGCGAGGCACACGCCATGACCCGCATCGTTCGCCGCGAACAATTCTCCGAGCAGACCTTCCTGTGGGAGGTCGACGCGCCTGACGTGGCCCAGGCCGCCGAGGCCGGCCACTTCGTGATGCTGCGGCTGGACGAGGCCGGCGAGCGCATCCCGCTGACCGTCGCCGACTTCGACCGCGAGCGCGGCACGGTCAGCGTCGTCGTGCAGGCGCTGGGGCGCACCACGCGCGAGATGCGCGACCGCTACGCCGCGGGCGACTCCTTCGCCGACTTCGTCGGCCCGCTCGGGCTGCCGCAGCACATCGACCGCGCCGGCCACGTCGTGCTGGTCGGCGGCGGCCTCGGCGTCGCGCCGGTGTATCCGCAGCTGCGCGCCTTCAAGCAGGCCGGCTGCCGCACGACCTGCATCGTCGGCTTTCGCAACAAGGAGCTGATCTTCTGGGACGACAAGCTGCGCGAATGGGCCGACGAGCTGATCGTCTGCACCGACGACGGCAGCGCCGGCCGCGCCGGCTTCGTCACCGCGGCGCTGAAGGAGGTGATCGAGCACGACCGCCCCGATCTGGTGGTGGCCATCGGCCCGATGCCGATGATGCACGCCTGCACCGAGACCACGCGCCCGTATGCGGTGCCGACCAAGGTGTCGCTGAACACGATCATGGTCGACGGCACCGGCATGTGCGGCTCGTGCCGCGTCAGCGTCGGCGGCGAAGTCAAGTTCGCCTGCGTCGACGGCCCCGACTTCGACGCCCACCAGATCGACTTCGAGCAGTTGCTGGCGCGGCAGAAGCGCTTCAAGGCCGAGGAGAGCCGGGCCAGCGCCGACCTCGACCATGTCTGCAGCCTCGAGGAACTGCTGGTCCGCCAGGGCAAGCGCACCTACAAGAAGTATTCGGCGCTGGAGCGCACGCAGGTGCCGATGCCCGAGCGCGAGCCGCACGCGCGCGCACAGACCTTCGACGAGGTCAACCTCGGCTACGACTGGGCCGCCGCGCTGCGCGAGAGCGAGCGCTGCATCCAGTGCATCAAGCCGACCTGCATCGAAGGCTGCCCGGTGCGCATCGACATCCCGCGCTTCATCCGCCACCTGCTGCTGCGCGACCTGGAATCCGCGGTCGACGCGATCTACGACTCGAGCCCGTTCCCGTCGGTGTGCGGGCGCGTGTGCCCGCAGGAGAGCCAGTGCGAGGCGCAGTGCGTGCTGATCAAGGCGAAGATGCAGCCGGTGGCCATCGGCCGGCTCGAGCGCTTCGTCGGCGACTTCGCCGCGCCGCGGCCGGTGCCGCCGCCTGCGCTCAGGCAGCCGCTGGGCAAGGTGGCGATCGTCGGCTCCGGCCCGGGCGGCCTGGCCGCCGCCGCCGATCTGGTCAAGCTCGGCGCCGAGGTCACCGTCTACGAAGCGCTGCACGTGGTCGGCGGCGTGCTGCGCTACGGCATCCCGTCGTTCCGGCTGCCGCGCGACATCATCGAGCGCGAGGTCAACCGGCTGCGCGAGGCCGGCGTGAAGTTCCAGACCAACAAGGTCATCGGCAAGACCTTCCGCATCGAGCAGCTCACCGGCGCGATGGGCTTCGACGCGGTGTTCGTCGCCGCCGGGGCCGGCGCGCCGAGCTTCCTCGGCATCCCGGGCGAATCCGCCGGGCAGGTGGCCTCGGCCAACGAGTTCCTGACCCGCGTCAACCTGATGGGCGGCGACCGCTTCCCGTACCGCGACACGCCGATCGGCCTGGGCCAGCGCGTGGTCGTGATCGGTGCCGGCAACACCGCGATGGACTGCCTGCGCACCGCGAAGCGCCTGGGTGCGGCCGAGGTGCGCTGCGTCTACCGGCGCAGCGAAGCCGAAGCGCCGGCGCGCGTCGAGGAGCTGCGCCACGCCAAGGAGGAAGGCGTGGTCTTCAGCTTCCTGCACGCGCCGGTGGAAATCGTGCTCGACGCGCAAGGCGACGTGCGCGCACTGAAGGCGCAGCGCATGACGCTGGGCGAACCCGACGCACGCGGCCGGCGCAGCCCGGTGCCGCTCGACGAATTCGTCGAGTTCGCCTGCGACACGGTGATCTACGCGCTCGGCACCAAGGCGAATCCGATCGTCGGCCGCGCGACCCAGGGGCTGGCGCTGGACCAGCGCGGCTACATCGTCGCCGACGAAACCACGCAGGCGACCAATCTGCGCGGCGTGTTTGCCGGCGGCGACATCGTCACCGGCGGCGCGACCGTGATCCTGGCCATGGCCGCTGGCCGGCGCGCCGCGTCTGCGATCGGCGCCTGGATCGCGGACGGCCGCAGCGGCTGGCCACCCGCGCCCGAGGCAGCGTCTGCGCCGCAGTCGACGCAGGCCGCCGAGACGACCTGAGGACCTGAGGAGAGGCCGACATGATGCGATGCCCGAAGTGCCACCAGCCGCTGGCCGACCAGGACGAGGGGCCGTACATCTGCTGCGCCGGCGCGCCGATGCAGTGGCAGTGCGGCGCATGCGGCAAGCTCAGCGAAGGCTTCGCGTTCCCCTACGGCGGCTGCCCGCAGTGCGGCGGTCCGCTCGCGCTGAACGACAGCGGGGCCCCGGCCGCAGATGCGGCCGACACGGCCGCCGCCGCGGCCGTGCGCACCGCCTTCGAGATCGAGCTCGGCGGGCGCGCCTTCTACCAGCGCGCCGCCGCCGACTGCGGCGACGCCGAGCTGCGCACGCTGTTCAGCCGCTTTGCGGTGATGGAAGGCGAGCACATGGAAACGCTGGCGCGGCGCTATCACGTCGAGGTGCCCGCGCCGTCGGCCGAGTTCAGCCTGCGCACCGCCGCGGTCTACGCCGGCGCGACGCCGCCCGCGGATGCCGCCGACCTGTTCAAGCTGGCGATCGCGCTGGAAAAGCGCGCCGTGAGCTTTTTCGCCGAGCGCGCCGCGGCGATCGCACCCGGCACGCCCGAGCGCCGGCTGTACGACGAACTCGCCGCCGAGGAGCGCGAGCACGTGCAGATCCTGAGCACCGAATACGCACGCTGGCGCAACCGCATGCCGGGGCTGTTCGGCGGCGTGCTGCCGACGCTGGATGCGCATGCCGCCGCGCCCGGCAGCGCGGCGATCAACGCCGCCGAGCTGCTGCTCGCCGGCCACGCCGACGACGCGCCGGCGATCGAGTGCGGCGGCGAGCGCATCAGCTACGGCCAGCTGCGCGACCGCGTCGCGCGCGCCGCCGCGGTCTGGCATGCGCGCGGCCTGAAGCCGGGCGACCGCGTCGCGGTCAAGCTGCCCGACGGCATCGACTGGGTGGTGTGCTGGCTCGGCACGCTGTGGGCCGGCGGCGTCGCCGTCGGCGTCAACCCGCGCATCCCGGCGCCGGAGTGGCAGTACATCCTCGACGAGGCCGGCTTCAACGTGATCGTCGCCGAAGACGCCGGCGACACGCCCGCGCCGTGGCACGCGCGCGTGATCACGCTGGCCGAGGGCCGGCACGCGGTGGCCGCGGCGACACCGGTGCCGCCGGTGCCGCTGGCCGACGACAGCCCGGCGTTCTGGGTGCATTCGTCGGGCACTTCGGGCCGGCCCAAGGCGGTCGTGCACGCGCAGCGCTGCGTGCGCGAGGTCGGCCGCATCGCGGCCGAACGCATGGGCATGCGCGCCGGCGACCGGCTCTTCGCCAGCTCCAAGCTGTTCTTCGCCTACCCGCTGACCAACCTGCTGCTCGCCGGTCTGCGCAACGGCGCAACGCTGATCCTCGACCCCGAATGGCCGACCGCCCAGTCGGTGGCGCAGCGCGTCGCCGCCGCGCGGCCGCAACTGCTGTTCAGCGTGCCGTCGCTGTACCGCAACCTGCTGCACGAGGGATTGGCGCCGACGATCACGGCGGCCGGCGTACGCGCTTGCGTGTCGGCCGGCGAGGCGCTGCCGGCCACGCTGCGCCAGGCCTGGCACCAGGCCGCCGGGCTGCCGATGATCGACGGCTACGGCGCCTCCGAGGTGCTGGTGCTGGTGCTGACCGCGCTCGACGGCGACGACGGGTTCATGCCTTCGCCCGGCGCCGAGATCGAGCCGCTGGATCCGGCCGCGGCCGACGCCGGCGGGCCGACGCGGCTGCTGGTGCGCAGCGCGACGCAGGCGCTGGGCTACCTAGACCGCCCGGCGGCGCAGGCCGAGAGCTTCCGCGACGGGCGCTTCTGCCCGGCCGACCTGTTCGTGCGCACCGCAGGCGGCGGCTGGCGCTTCGCCGGGCGCGAGGACTCCTTGGTCAAGATCAAGGGCCGCTGGCTCAACGTGGTCGAGCTCGAGCAGCAGCTCGGCGACGGCCTGCCCGGGCTGCGCGAAGCCGCGGCGGTGTGCATCCCCGATGCCGACGGCGTCGAGGCGGTGACCTTGTTCTTCGCCGCCGCGCCGGCCGACGAGGCGGCGCTGCGCGCGGCGCTGGCCGAGCGCATCGGCGCGCTGCCGCAATACCAGCGGCCGGCGCAGCTGGAGCGCGTGGACGTGCTGCCGCGCACGCCCACCGGCAAGCTGCTGCGCCGCGAGCTGCGCGAGCGCTCGCTCGCTGCGGGGGCAAGCCGATGAGCGCCGCGCAGCCCCCGTTGATCGGCGTGCAGCGCAGCGGACCGGCGCTGGTCGCGACGCTGCAGCGCGCGCCGGTGAATGCGATCGACGACGCGCTGCTCGCCGCACTCGACGCCGTGCTCGACCTGGCCGAGGGCGACGACGGCATTTCGGTGCTGCACCTGCGCAGCGCGCACAAGGTGTTCTGCGCCGGCGCCGATCTCGAACTGATCCGCCAGTCGACCGCCACGGCGGCCGGCCGCAACCGCATGGTGGCCATCGTGCAGGACATGCAGCGCGTGTTCGCGCGGCTCGAGAACGCGCCCTGCGTGACGCTGGCCGAACTCGGCGGCGCCTGCGTCGGCGGCGGCTTCGAGCTGGCGCTGGCCTGCGACTGGCGCATCGCCGCGCACGAGGCGCGCATCGGCCTGCCCGAAGCCGGGCTCGGGCTGCTCGCCGCGGCCGGCGGCACGCAGCGGCTGAGCGCGCTGGCCGGCGCCGGCATCGCGCGCCGGCTGATCCTCGGCGCCGAGACCGTCGACGGCGCCGAAGCGCTGCGCCTCGGGCTGGTGCAGTGGGCCGTGCCGCGCGCGCAGCTGGCCGATGCCGCCGCGGCGCTGGCGCAGCGTGGCGCGGCAGTCCCGCGCAGCACGCTGGCCGAGAACAAGCGCTGCCTCGCGCTGGCCGGCGCAGCGCACGGCGACGGTTTCGCCGCCGAAATCGCCGCCACGCGGCGGCTGTACGAAAACCCCGAAACCCGCCGCCGCGTGGCGGCGTTCCTCGACAAGGCGGGCACGCCCGCGAAGGAGAAGCAGACATGAACCTGAAGGATCGATGGGCCGTCGTCACCGGCGCGGCGTCCGGCATCGGAAGCGCCGTGGCCGGCAAGCTGGCCGGCGCCGGCGCGTCGGTGATCGTTGCCGACGTGCAGCCCGACAAGGGCCGCGCGCGTGCCGCCGAAATCGAAGCCGGCGGCGGCCGCGCGCTGTTCGTCGAAGTCGACCTGACCCGGCTCGAGTCGATCACTGCTTTCGCCGACACGGTGCTGAGCCGCGCCGGCGCGGTCGACGTGCTCGTCAACGGCGCCGGCTGGGGCCGCACCGCGCCGTTCCTGGAGGGCACGCCGGAGTTCTGGCAGCAGTTGATCGCCTTGAACCTGATGGGGCCGATGCACCTGACCAAGGCGCTGCTGCCGCCGATGATCGAGCGCCGCAGCGGCCGCATCGTCAACATCGCCAGCGACGCCGGCCGCGTCGGCAGCCTCGGCGAGACCGTGTACGCCGGGGCCAAGGGCGGCTTGATCGCCTTCAGCAAGTCGCTGGCGCGCGAGACCGCGCGCTACGGCATCGGCGTCAACTGCGTCTGCCCGGGGCCGACCGACACGCCGCTGATGGCCGCGGTGCCCGACAAGGTCAAGGACGCGCTGATCAAGGCGATCCCGCTGCGCCGCCTGGGCAAGCCCGAGGAGGTGGCCGACGCGGTGCTGTTCTTCGCTGGCGACACGTCGAGCTACTGCACCGGGCAGGTGCTCAGCGTCAGCGGCGGGCTGACGATGGCCGGCTGAGGGGCGGCGCGATGGACATGGCCTTGCCCGAATTCCTGGCCCACGCGATCGCGCTCGAGCACGAGGCGGCCGAGCGCTACCTCGAACTGGCCGACATGATGGAAGCGCACCGCAACGACGAGGTCGCCGCGACCTTCCGCGACATGGTGCGCTACTCAAGGCTGCACCACGACTCGATCGTCGCGCGCGCGCAGGGCGTCGCGCTGCCGGCGCTGCGCTCGTGGCAGTACCGCTGGCGCCAGCCGCCAGAGGTCGGCGGCGAGGAGGCCTTCGACCCCGGCTTGAGCGCCTACGCCGCGCTGCGCTATGCGCGCGAGAACGAGTTCCGCGCGCAGTCCTTCTATGCGCAGGTCGCGGCCGATGCCGGCGACGCCGAGGTGCGCCGCCTGGCGCAGGAATTCGCCGCCGAGGAGACCGAGCACGTGCAGGCGCTGGACGACTGGCTGGCGCGCACGCCGCGGCCGTCGCTGCCGTGGCGCGCCGATCCGCAGCACGAGGCCTGATCACTTCACCGGACCACAAAGACAAAGGAATCGACACCATGAAACGCCTGCAGTTTGCCGGCCATGCCGCACGCCATTTCGACTGGTCGGTCGCCGGCAAGGTGGCGACCATCACGCTGAATCGCCCGGAGCGCAAGAACCCGCTGACCTTCGACTCCTACGGCGAGTTGCGCGACCTGTTCCGCGATCTGGTCTATGCCACCGACATCAAGGCGGTGGTGTTCACCGGCGCCGGCGGCAACTTCTGCTCGGGCGGCGACGTGCACGAGATCATCGGCCCGCTGGTGAAGATGGACATGCCCGAGCTGCTCGAATTCACGCGCATGACCGGCGACCTGGTCAAGGCGATGCGCGCCTGCCCGCAGCCGGTCGTCGCGGCGATCGACGGCGTATGTACCGGGGCCGGCGCGATGATCGCCTGCGCGTCGGACCTGCGGCTGGCCACGGCGCGCAGCAAGCTCGCGTTCCTGTTCGTGCGCGTCGGCCTGGCCGGTGCCGACATGGGCGCGTGTTCGCTGCTGCCGCGGCTGATCGGGCTGTCGCGCGCGGCCGACCTGCTCTACACCGGCCGCACCGTCGGCGGCGAGGAGGCCGAGCGCATGGGCTTCTACAACCGGCTGGTCGAGCCGGAGCAGCTGCTCGCCGAGGCGCAGGCGCTGGCGCGCGATCTGGCCGAAGGCCCGAGCTTCGGCCACGCGATGACCAAGACGATGCTGTGGCAGGAATGGAATTCGGGCCTGGGCGAGTGCATCGAGGCCGAGGCGCAGGCGCAGGCCATCTGCATGCAGACCAAGGACTTCGAGCGCGCCTATCACGCCTTCGCGGCCAAGCAGAAGCCCGTCTTCCAGGGCGACTAGGCGGAGAAGCCATGAAGGGGGGCAACGGCGCCGCGCCGCTCGAAGCCGCGCGTGCGCTGATCCAGCAGTACGACCGCTGAAAGGGCAACGCGATGGCGCCGTGGCAGGACCGCGAGGGCTGGCACATCGACGTGCGCGGTCTGGCGCCGCCGCAGCCGCTGGTGCAGATCCTGCAATTGCTGCGCGGGCTGCCGCGCGACGCGGTGCTCATCGTGCACCATGACCGCGACCCGCTGATGCTCTACCCGGAGCTGGCGCAGATCGGCTGGGCTGCCGAGCCCATCGCCGGCGATCCGGGCGAGGTGCGGTTGCGGCTGAGCGCCACCGGGCCGGACGCGGCATGAGGCGCAGCCGTGGCAGGAAGTGCAGGCAGGGCAGCCGTGGCCGCTGTGGCAGGAGGCGCAGGCATGGGCACCAGCGACGCTGCGGCGGCTGAACCGAAGCGCGCGCCGCGCAAGCTGGGCGGCACCTTCCTCGCCGGCGCGAAGAGCCGGCTGCTGCCGGCGTCGGTGGTGTTCCGCTTCTTCGGCGCAGCGGTGGTCTTCCACGCGCTGGCCTGGGCTGCGCTGCTCGGCGGCGCGGCGCAGTGGCCGCTGTGGCGGCACGGCCTGGGCTGGCCGCTGGCCGCGCTGCATCTGGTGACGCTGGGCACGCTGCTGTGCAGCGCCATCGGCGCGAGCCTGCAGCTGCTGCCGGTGGCCACGCGTCAGCCGGTTCGATCGCAGCGGCTGGCCGCCGCGCTGTGGTGGCTCTACGTGCCCGGCGTGGCGATCCTCACCGTCGGCATGGGGCTGGCGCGGCCGGTCTGGCTGGCTGCCGGCGCGACGGCGGTGCTCGCCGCGCTGGCGCTGTGGGCGGTGCTGCTGGGCTTGAACCTGCGCGGCGCGCGCGGCATGGCCGGCGTCGTGCTGCACGGCTGGGGCGCGCTGGCCGCGCTCGCCGCGCTGGGACTCAGCGCCGCCGCGCTGGTCGCGCTGTGGCTCGGCCGGCCGTGGCTGGATGCCGGCGCCGCGCGCAGCCTGCATCTGGTCAGCGGCGCCTTCGGCGTGATGGGCCTGCTCGCCTTCGGCCTGGCCTACATCCTGCTGCCGATGTTCGCACTGGCCGGCGTGCCCGGCGAGCGGGCGCAGCTCGCCGCGGGCGCCGCGGCGCTGGCGGCAGTGGCGGCCGGCGCGCTCGCCGCCTTCGCCGAGGACTTCGGCTTCGCGCCGCAGCCGCTGCGCGTCGCTGCGCTGCTGGCCGGCGTGCTCGCCTGGGGCTTGCACCTGCGGCTGATGCAGCGCGTGCTGGCCACCGGCATGCGCCGCGACCTCGGCCGGGGCCTGCGGCTGATGCAGCTCGGCTGGGCGTGCCTGGGGCTCGCACTGATGCTCGGGCTGGCGCTGGTGCTCGGCGCGCCGGCCGATGCGCTCGGCCGGCTGTTCGGCGTCGCGCTGGTCGGCGGTTGGCTGCTCAGCTTCCTGCTCGGCGTGCTGCAGCGCATCCTGCCGTTCCTCGCGTCCATGCATGCCGCGAAGGGCCAGCGGCGGCCGCCGACGCCATCGGCGCTGACGCTCGAGCGCCCGCTGACCTGGCACTTCGGCGCGCATGGCGCGGCGCTGGCGCTGCTGGCCGCCGCGGCGCTGAGCGACCAGGCGCTGCTGGCCGCCGCCGCCGGCGCGGTCGGGCTCGGCGGAGCGCTGGCCTTCGCCGCCTTCTTCGCGGTGCTGATGCGCCGGCTCGCGCAGGCCACGGCCGGCCCGGCCGAAGCCGGCCGCCAGCACACGCGGACTTGATCTGCTGCAAAGACCGGCCGCGCCGCGGCGGCTATTCTGGTATTGCAATACTGATTTGAACGCTGCGCCGGGCGCGCGCCCGCCGCCACCCAGGAGTCCGCATGAGCTTTTCGCGCCAGGTCTCGCAGGCGCTCGACGACGAGCATCGCGCCAACCTCGACCTGCTCGGCCGCGCCGAGCACGCCTTCGCCCGCACCGGCGATCCTGAAGTGCCGGCACTGGCCGGCCGGCTGGTGCGCCACCTCGAGCACGAGGTCGACCGCCACTTCGGCTTCGAGGAGGCGCAACTGTTCCCGCGCATGGCCGAGGCCGGCGACGGCGACCTGGCGGCGCTGCTGACCGAGGAGCACGAATCGATCCGCGCGGTCGCAGCCGAACTGCTGCCGCTGGCGCGCGCGGCGGCGGCCGGTACGCTGGCCGCCGCCGAGACCGCGACGCTGAAGCGGCTGGTGCTCGAGATCGTCGAACGCCAGGTCGCGCACATCCAGAAGGAGACGATGGCGCTGCTGCCGCTTCTGGACGACCTGCTCGACGACGACACCGACCGCGAACTCGCGTTCGCCTACGCGGCAGATTGACAGCCTGCCGCCCGTCCCTAAGGATCCGCCATGACCTCGATGCCCGTCTCCCATGCTTCGCACACGATTCGTGCCCTCGCGCCGGCCGACCTGGCCGCCGTGGTGGCCATCGACGCCGCCGACGAAGGCCGCAGCCGCCGCGACTACATCGAGCGCCGGCTGCGCGCCGCGCAGCGCGAGCCGGCGCTGCACGCGCAGTTCGCCGCCAGCGACGCCTCGGGCGCCGTCGGCTTCATGCTCGCGCGCGTGCTGGCCGGCGAGTTCGGCCAGCGCCGGCGCGCACTGCGGCTCGAGGCGATGGGTGTGCGCAGCGACCAGCGCGGGCAGGGCATCGGCCGCGCGCTGTTCGACGCGCTGGCCGCCTGGGGCGCGCGCCACGGCTGCGCCGCGATCCGCACCACCGCGAGCTGGCACGACGGCGCGCTGCTGGGCTGGTTCGACAGCCTGGGCTTCGAGCTGGCGCCCGAGGTGGTCGTGCACAGCCGCGTCGACGGCGGCGCCTATCGCGCCGAACGGGACGACGCCGAGGCCCCGCTCGAGCCGCCGCGCGAGATCGACTACGGCCGGCCCGAGGCCAACGACCACGAGCGGCTGGCGCGCGACCGCGCCGACGTGCGCTCGATGACGCCCGACGATCTGGACGCGATCGTGCGCATCGACCACACGATCACCGGCCGCGACCGGCGCGAGTACATGGCGGCGCGGCTGGCCGAGGCGATGGACGACACCAGCGTGCGCGTCTCACTGAGCGCGCGCTGCGACGGCACCGTGGTCGGCTCGCTGATGGCGCGCGCCGACCTCGGCGACTTCGGCCGGCCGGAGCCGGTGGCGGTGCTCGACACGATCGGCGTCGACCCGGACTACGCGCGCCGCGGCGTCGGCCGCGCGCTCGTCTCGCAGCTGTTCGCCAACCTCGGCGCGCTGCGCGTCGAGCGCGTCGAAACGATCGTGCCGCTGCGCGACCTGCGCCTGCTCGGCTTTCTCGACGCACTGGGATTCGAACCCGGCGAGCGCCTGTCCTTCGTGCGCCGTCTGCCGGAAGCGGCATGAGACACCCTGTGTCAGCCCCCGGCGGCTCGCGTGGCCGCTCCAAAGCGCTCATACTCGAGCACGCAGTGCGGGTAGTCCAGTGAACGCAGTGCCGATCGACGAAGACCAGGTGCGCGATGCGCTGCGCCAGGTGCTCGACCCCGAGGCCGGCATGAACATCGTCGACCTGGGGCTGGTGTACGGCATCCAGGTCTCGCAGGACGAAGGCGTGCAGGTGCAGATCACGATGACCAGCGCCGCCTGCCCGATGGCCGAAATGATCATCGACGAGGCGCATGCCGCCGTCGCAGGGGCGCTGCCGCAGGGCACGCCGGTGGACGTGGAACTGGTGTGGGATCCGCCGTGGACACCCGAGCTGATGAGCGGCTTCGCACGCGATCACTTCGGCTGGGCGCCGCGGTGACCGGGCCCGCGGCGCGCACGCGCCGCGTCGCCTGGGAACGGTTGCCGCTGCTGCTGCTGGGCTTCGTCGCGCTGTTCGCCGGCATCGGCGCCGGGCTGGCCCGGCTGGGCTGGACCATGCCCGATGCCGCGGCCGGCGCGGCGGCGCTGCACGGCCCGCTGATGGTGTGCGGCTTCTTCGGCGTGGTCATCTCGCTGGAGCGCGCCGTGGCCATCGGCCACGCCTGGGCCTACGGCGCGCCGCTGCTGGCCGGCCTGGGCAGCGCGGCGGCGCTGCACGGCGCGGCGCCGTGGACGCCGTGGTTCACCGTCGGCGCCGCGGCGGTGCTGCTGGCGGCTTCGCTGGACGTGCTGCGCCGCCAGCGCACCGGCTTCAACGGCGTGATCGCGCTCGCGGCCGGCTGCTGGCTGGCCGGCAACGTGCTGTGGGCGCTGGGTGCGCAGGTGCACGGCGTGGTCGGCTGGTGGATCGCCTTCCTGGTGCTGACCATCGCCGGCGAGCGGCTGGAACTGTCGCGCTTCATGCCGCCGTCGCCCGCCGCGGCGCGCGTCTTCGCCGGCATCGTGCTGCTCACCGCAGCAGCGCTGGCGGCTTGGGCCACGCCGGTCGGGCCGCGGCTGTTCGGGCTGGCACTGCTGGCGCTGGCGCTGTGGCTGCTGAAGCAGGACGTCGCCCGGCGCACCGTGCGCCAGCAGGGGCTGACGCGCTTCATCGCCGTGTGCCTGCTGGCAGGCTACTTCTGGCTCGGCTTCGGCGGCGCGCTGATCGCCGCGGCCGGACTGGCGCCCGGCGCGCCGGCCTACGACGCGGCGCTGCACGCCTTGCTGCTCGGCTTCGTGTTCTCGATGGTCTTCGGCCACGCGCCGATCATCTTTCCGGCCGTGCTGCGCGTGAACCTGGCCTACCACCCGCTGTTCTATGCCCCGCTGGCGCTGCTGCATGCCTCGCTGCTGCTGCGCGTGGCCGGCGACGCCAGCGGGCAGCACGACTGGACGCGCTGGGGAGCGCTGCTGTCGGCGCTGGCGCTGGTGGCCTTCATCGCCAACACCGCGACGGCGGTGCTGCGTTCACGCCGGGCAGCTTAGACCGGTCAATCAGTCAGCCGGCTGCCGCCGCTGCGCGACGCGGCGGCCATGCCGCCGGAACAAGCGCGAAGTGCGCGCGATCACCGGTGTCCACCCCCGCCGGCATGGCGCGGGCCGCCAGTCCGCTGGCGCACCACGCCACTGACAGCGGTGTGAGCGCCGCACAGAATGACTGCTCACTTACCACCATGAGGGAGCATCATGCAAGAGAACGTCGTCGTCATCAGCTTCGCCGAAGACAGCAAGGCCTACCAGGCTTTGAGCGAACTCAAGCAGGCCGCCTTGCAGGGCCGCGTCCAGGTGCGCAACGCGGCCGTCATCGCGCGCGACGCCGGCGGCGCCTTCAGCGTGCGCGACGCGGCGACCGACGGCAGCGCCGGCACCGCCCCCTGGGTCGGCACGCTGGTGGGTTCGGTGGTCGGCATCCTGGCCGGTCCGCTGGGCGTGCTGCTGGGCGCCGCCTCGGGTGCGCTGATCGGCTCGGCGGTCTCGGCGGACAAGATCGACGCCCGCGCCAGCCTGATCGACCAGATGCTGAACGCCGTGCCGCCGGGGGCCACTGCCGTCGTCGCCACGCTCGGTGAATACGCCGACGAAGTGGTCGACAAGCTGGCCGCCGGCCTCGACGGCTGGGTGCTGCGCCGCCCCGCGGCTGCCGTGCTGGCCGAGGTGGAGGCCGTGCGCGACGCCCAGAACGCCGCCGCCAAGGAAGCGCGGCGCGTGCTGCGCGACCAGCAGAAGGACGAGTGGAAGGACAAGTTCGACAACTGGAGCGACGAACTCGGCGACAAGTGGCACGCCTTCAAGGCGCGGCTGAAGGGCAAGGACGCCAAGAAGGCCTGAAGCGGCCCCGGACGCTCGACCGAGGAGACCTACGTGTCCGCGACCGCCCCGCCCGTCGGCATGCAGAAGTTTTCCTGGTTCGTCTTCGGCCTGATGGCCAGCGTCACCTTCGTCGGCATTCTGTCCGAGCTGGTGCCGTCGGGCGTCCTGCCGCAGATGACCGCAGGCCTGGGCGTGTCCGAGAGCCAGGTCGGCCTGCTCGTCGGTGTCTATGCGCTGGCCCCTGCCGTCTGCGCCATCCCGCTGGTCAGCGCGACGCTGGCGGTCAACCGCAAGAAGCTGCTGCTGGCGCTGCTGATCGGCTTCGCGGCCTCCAACATCGTCGTCGCCATCGCCTCGTCCTACGAGCTGATCGTGGCCGCCCGCATTCTCGGCGGCATCTGCGCGGGCGTGATGTGGCCGATGATCGCGGCCTACGGCACCCGGCTGGTCCCCGAACACATGCACGGCAAGGCCATCTCTGTTCAGGCTACCCGAGCCGAGCTGGGAGGTCGAGCTGGACCTGTTCAGGAAGACGAAGGCGCGCTGAGCGCATCCCCGCCGCGTCAGAATCGTCGTCTCACGGCCTGGCCGCGCTGGAGGTCGTCCGTTGACGTCCGCGGGCAGGTGTCGCACAACGCTTCACGACAGCAGGCCGCGTTCTCATGCGGCTGATCGCACGTCCGCATCAGAGGGCTCCTGATCACCCAGCCTGCATGAGGCGCAGCCGGCCGGCCAGGCGCAGGCCGTCCCGCGCGTTCAGCCCCATCAAGGTGAAGTTGATGGCGCCGGCGATCAGTTCGACGATCTGCACGGCATAGAAGCTGGCGTCGAACGCCCCGGCCGCCGCCCAGCGGTCGAGCGCGATGGCGCAGGGCACGAGGATCAGCAGCCCGTTGGCGGCAATGAGGGGCATGCGCTTTTTCTTGCCTGCGACGAGCCGGCCCTTGCGCGACTTGGCGAGCAACATGCCGCTGGCTCCGGTCACCGCGATGGCCGGAATCATGATCCACAGACCGGGCGACACGATCAGCGACTTGACCCGGGCGACCGCGTCATGCGAGCCCAACAGCTCGACCAGCACGGTGGACAGGAAGAACGCGGCGACGCACAGCGGAGCGAGGACCCCGGCGATCAAGTGAATGCGTTTGGGCATGGCGATTTCTTCGTCAGGGTGGCGTGCGGGCCGCGGCGTGCCGCTGCGCTTCGATGCCGCGTCAAGCGGTGAACAGTTCAGCACTCGGCGCGCAGCGATGACCTGCACTGTAGGCATCACGCCGCGCCGCGCCCAGCCCGCGGGGGGCAACACACTGTTGGGTGTTCGCCGACAATCGTGGCGTCCCACCGGAGCCGCCCATGGACCGATTCGATGCCATGCGCACCTTCGTGCAGGTGCTCGACAGCGGCAGCTACACCAAGGCAGCGCTGCAGCTGGGCCGGCACAAGGCGACCGTCAGCCAGCAGATCCAGCAACTCGAGGACAGGCTCGGCACGCGGCTGCTCACGCGCACGACCCGCTCGGTCAGCCCGACCGAAGAAGGCCTGGCGTACTACCGGCATGCCTGCGCCATCCTGCAGCAGGTGGACGAGGCGGAGAGCATGCTGCGCAAGGGCAGCAGCGCCCCGGCCGGGCACTTGCGCGTCGACGTGCCGGTGGCGATGGGACGCCTGTTGTTCGCGCCGGAAATCGGCGGCTTCCTCGAGCGCCACCCGAAGCTCACCATCGAGCTTGGATGCACCGACCGCATCGTCGACCTGGTTCAGGAGGGCGTGGACTGCGCGCTGCGCGGCGGGACGTTGCCGGATTCGAGCTTGTCGGCGCGGCGCGTCGGCAACCTGCGCTTCGTGCTTTGCGCCGCGCCGCGCTACATCGAGCAGCACGGGCTGCCGCAGACGCCGCAGGACCTGGGCCGGCATCACCAGGTCGGCTACGTGCTCGCGTCGTCGGGCAAGCTGCGGCCCGTGAGCTTGATCCGGGACGGCCACGAGGCCGAGTTCGACGTGCCGGCGCGCCTGGTGACCACCGACAGCGCGGTGGCGTTGAGCGCGGGTCTGGACGGGGTGGGGATACTGGTGCTGGCCGAGTTCGTGGCCGGCCACTACCTGAGCAGCGGCGGGCTGGTGCGCGTGCTGCCCGCGTGGCAATGCCCTTCGCTGCCGCTGCATCTGCTGACGCCGACCGCACGCAAGCGCGCGGCGCGGGTGCAGGCCTTCATGGACTGGGCGCACGCGCTGCTGCTGCGCCGCCTGGGAGCGCAGTTGGAAGGCCGATGACAGGCGCGCCGGCCGCAGAATTCGCCCCGCGCCCTCGAATCGGGCCGCGGCCGTGCCGTGAGCCTGTGCGGGGAGCTTGTGCGGGGAGCTTGTGTCCGGCCCGCGCCAAACCTCAGTCGTGCAGCGCCTCGTACTTGGCCTGCAGTTCCTCCGGCGTCTCGACGAAGTCGGGGTGCTGCACGATGCAGTCGGCCGGACACACCAGCTTGCACTGCGGCTCGTCCTCGGCACCGACGCATTCGGTGCAGCGGAAGGGGTCGATGATGTAGATCGGGTCGCCGACGGCGATGGCTTCGTTCGGGCACACCGGCTTGCAGGCGTCGCAGGCGGTGCAGTTGTCGTCGATCAGCAGGGCCATGGTGTTGTGACTCCCAGTATTCAGGCGGCGACGGCCGCATTCTCCAGTTCGGCGAGCCGCGCGTGGCGGTAGTCGCCCCACAGCGCCGCGCCGATCGCCCCGGCGTAGATCGAGTCGGGGTTCGAGCGCGCTGTGACCTTGACCTTCTCGTTGACCATCTCTTCCTGGATCGCCGCCAGCAGCCCGGTATCCAGCGCCAGCCCGCCGGTGAGCAGAGCGACGCCGTCCTTGACGCCGGTGACCTTGAGCAGCTTGACGATGCGCGAGGCCATCGACAGGTGGATGCCCTTCAGGATGTCGGGCGTGGCGATGCCGCGGCTGACCATGTTGATGACGTCGGTCTCGGCCAGCACGGCGCAGATCGAGCTGACCTTCTCCGGGTCCTGGCTGGTGCACGACAGCGGGCCGATCTCCTCCACCGCCACGCCCAGGTAGCGCGCGATGTTCTCCAGGAACTGGCCCGAGCCGCTGGCGCACTGGCTGGTCATCTTGTACTGCAGCACCTTGCCGCGCGCGTCGACGCTGATCGCGCGGCCGTTCAACGCGCCGATGTCGACCACCGCGCGCGCCTCGGGGTCGAGGAACACGCCGCCGCGCGCGTGCGTGGTCATCGAATAGAAATGGCCGGTGGCGAACTTGACGTTCTCGCCCTCGCCGGTGGTGGCGATGTAGTCGACGTCATCGGCACTCAGGCCCGCGTCGGCGAGCACGCCGTCGAAGCCCTCGCGCGCCAGCGTCATCGGGTCGCGCCGGCGGATGCGCTCGCAGCGCTTGGCGAGCCACTCATGCTGCTCGCCATCGTTGCGGAACAGCACGGTCTTGACGGCGCCGGAGCCGATGTCGATGCCTGCAGTGATAGTCATGTCCGTGCCTCCGCGGTCTTGCCTTCTTCCACCACCGCGCGGTACGCGAATGTCGCTCCGCCGAGCGCGCCGGTGTAGATCGAGTCTGGGTTGATGTTCAGCGTCAACTGGCCGTAGTTCTCTTCGACCAGCTCGGTCAGCGCCTTGACGGCGGCCTCGTTCTTGGCCACGCCGCCGGTGAAGGTGAACTCGTCGCGGATGCCGCCCGAGCGCGCCAGGATGCTCATCGCGCGCAGGATGATCGCGCGGTGCAGCCCGGCCATGATGTCCTCGCGCTTG
>OEIU01000398.1_pt1 | contig 42192 bp, 40 predicted proteins | sample 1539221 | NCBI WGS metagenome assembly OEIU01 (sample SAMN03792071, study PRJEB22550) | activated sludge metagenome | feature: wastewater treatment plant; material: activated sludge; isolation source: Wastewater treatment plant of a petroleum refinery complex | place: Argentina: Zarate | collected... | reverse complement strand
GAGGAGCTGCTCGCGCTCGGCGGCCGGTACGCCGACCTCGTCGCCGCTGCCGAGGGCGCACCCCTCCCCGCCTGACGCGCCCCCGCCCCCGGTCCCACGCGTATCGGGTGACCCGATACGACCGCGCTTTCCCCGGGTTCCGTTCCCGGGGAAAGCGCAGCGTTATCGGGTCACCCGATACGCATGGGGCACGGTGGAGGCATGGTCGTGGTCTCGGGTGCGAGACAGGATGGCCCGCCGCGTGGTGGCCGACACCCTGGACCGGCCCTCCAATGGGAGGCATGACCGCCACCTCCGCCGCCCTGCCCGAGCGCGTCGTCGTCGGAGCCGGGCCGCTGACCGTCGAGGACGTCGTCGCCGTGGCCCGGCGCGACGCCCGCGTCGTCCTCGACGAGGCGGCCCTCGCCGAGGTCCGCCGCACCCGGGACGTGGTGCGCGCCCTCGCCGACGACCCGCAGCCGCACTACGGCGTGAGCACCGGGTTCGGCGCGCTCGCGACGCGGCACATCCCGGTCGAGCTGCGGCACCGTCTGCAGCGCAGCCTCATCCGCTCGCACGCAGCCGGTTCCGGACCGGAGGTCGAGCGCGAGGTGGTCCGGGCCCTCATGCTGCTGCGCGTCGCGACCCTGGCCACCGGCCGCACCGGAATCCGCGAGGAGACCCTGCGCGCGTACGCCGGGATGCTCGACGCGGGCATCACGCCGGTCGTCCACGAGTACGGCTCGCTCGGCTGCTCCGGCGACCTCGCGCCCCTCTCGCACTGCGCGCTCGCGCTGATGGGCGAGGGTGAGGTCCGCGACGCCTCGGGCGCCCGGATGCCCGCCGCCGACGCGCTGGCCGCGGCCGGCATCGTCCCGGTCGAGCTCGAGGAGAAGGAGGGTCTGGCCCTCGTCAACGGCACCGACGGGATGCTCGGGATGCTCTGCCTCGCGCTGCACGACCTGCGCGAGCTGCTCGTCGTCGCCGACGTCTCCGCCGCGATGTCGGTCGAGGGCCTGCTCGGCACCGACGACGTCTTCGCCGCCGACCTGCACGCGCTGCGGCCCCAGCCGGGCCAGGCCATGTCGGCGTCGAACATCCGAAAGGTGATGGCGCACAGCCCGATCCGCGACTCGCACCGCACCGAGGAGTGCACGCGCGTCCAGGACGCGTACTCGCTGCGGTGCGCTCCGCAGGTCGCGGGGGGCGCCCGCGACACCGTGGACCACGCCGCGCGCGTCGCCGGCTGGGAGCTCGCCTCGGCGGTCGACAACCCGGTCGTCACCCCGGACGGACGGGTCGAGAGCAACGGCAACTTCCACGGGGCGCCGGTCGCCTACGTCCTCGACTTCCTCGCGATCGTCGCCGCCGACGTCGCCTCGATGTCCGAGCGCCGCACCGACCGGTTCCTCGACGTCGCCCGCAGCCACGGACTGCCGCCGTTCCTCGCCGACGACCCGGGCGTCGACAGCGGCCACATGATCGCCCAGTACACGCAGGCCGCGATCGTCTCCGAGATGAAGCGGCTCGCGGCGCCCGCCTCGGTCGACTCCATCCCGTCCTCGGCGATGCAGGAGGACCACGTGTCGATGGGGTGGAGCGCGGCCCGCAAGCTGCGCCGCTCCGTCGACGGGCTCTCCCGGGTGCTCGCGGTCGAGGTCCTCACCGCGGCCCGCGGCATCCGGCTGCGGGCTCCGCTCGAGCCGGCGCCCGCCACCGGCGCGGTCGTCTCGGCGCTGGCCGCCGCCGGGGCCGGCGAGCCGGGCCCGGACCGGTTCCTCGCGCCGGAGATCGAGGTCGCCCACCGGCTGGTCGTCGACGGCACGGTCCGCCGCGCCGTCGAGGAGCACACCGGCCCCCTCGCCTGAACTGCGCCGGCGGGCTTGTCCTGTCGCGTCGCATGTGCAACATTTATGTTGCATATCCGACCGAGGAGGACCCGTGGGACACGTCATCGACAAGACCATCGCCATCGCCGCCAGCGCCGAGGAGGTCTGGCCCCTGGTCAGCGAGCCGGGCTGGTGGATCAACGACGGCGAGTACGTCGCCCACGTCGTGGACCGCCGCGACGACGGCGTCGTCATCGTCACCGACCCGGTCCACGGGGCATTCCCCCTCGTCGTCCTCGAGGAGCGGCCGCCGCGCTACGTCGCCTTCCGGTGGCTGGCGCGCACCGACTCCCCGAGCCTCGACGGCCCCGGTACGCTCACCGAGTTCTGGGTCGACGACGCCGAGGACGGCGTGACGCTCCGGGTGCGGGAGAGTGGTTTCGAGTCGCTCGACGAGACGGAGACCCAGCTCGCGAAGACGGTCGCCGACAACACCGAGGGCTGGGACACCGAGCTCGACGTCGCCAGGCGGCAGGTCGAGTCGCAGCGCGTCCGATGAGCGCGCCCGTCGTCGACGCCCGGGCCGCGGAGGTCTTCGCGGCCCTCGGTGACGCGACGCGGCTCACCCTGCTGGCGACGCTCGGGACGACGGGGGCTGCGACGGCGACCCGGCTGGCCGAGCCGCTGCCGGTGACGAGGCAGGCCGTGACCCGGCACCTGCGCGTGCTCGAGGACGCCGGTCTCGTGCGCTCGACGAAGCACGGCCGCGACGTCCTCTTCCGAGTCGACGCCGACGCCCTGCGTGAGCGTGCCGAGTGGCTCGTGGCCGTCTCGAGCGCCTGGGACCGCCGGCTCGCCGACCTGCGGACGCGCGCCGAGCGCCCCTGACAGCCACACCGCGAACGTGTGTGAAGAACGCCGGCATGCCGACGTTCTTCACACACGTTCGCGGGACAGCGTCAGCCGTGGCGCAGCGCCCGGACCACGAGGTCGTCGTGGTGGTGCGCCCCGGCGCCGCCGCTGACCGACCGCGGCCGCTTCTCCGGACCGCTCACCGTCCACCCGTCGCCCAGCCCCGCCGCGACGCCCTCGGGCGAGAGGAGCAGGTCGGGGTCGAAGCCGTGCTCCAGCGCGCGCTCACGGTCGACCTCGGCGTGGTGGACGACGAGCAGCGTCCCGCCCGGCGCGACGAGCGAGGCCAGTCGCGCCACCGGGTCGGTCTCGAGGTCGAGCGCAGGGTAGAAGACGGACACGAGGTCGAAGCCCCCGGCAGGCAGGTCGGCCTCGGCGAGGCCCGCGTGCACCCAGCGCACGGACGCGCGCACGGCCTCGGCGGCCGTCCGGGCCCGCGCCAGGGCCACGCCTGACGGGTCGAGCGCCGTGACCTCCCAGCCGTGGGTGGCGAGCCACACCGCGTCGGCTCCCTCGCCGCAGCCGACGTCGAGCGCGCGCCCGGGCGGCAGCGTCGCGGCCTCGACGGTGAGGGCGAGGTTCGGGTCGCCGCTCCACACCCGGTCGAGCTCCGCGTAGCGGGCGTCCCACACCGACTCGTCGTCCCGAACGGCGTACCCGTGCTCGTGGCGGCCCGCCGACCCGTGGTCGTGGCCGGCCGTGTGGTGGGCGTCGTGCGTCGTCATGCTGGCAGTCTGCTCCGAGGCCACCCGGCGTGCCGCATCCGCTTGCCGTTCCGGCAACCTCACGCCACGGCCCGGCCGAGGGCGGCACGTCTCGGATGCCAGACGCGTCCGTGTCCCCCGGGGTTCACCCGCCGCGACGGCGCCGCGACAGTGGGAAGGACGACGACGAAGGAGACCGACATGGACGGCGCCCGCCCGGTCCGCGCCCCCCGCGGCACCACCCTCACCGCCCGGCAGTGGAGCACCGAGGCCCCGCTGCGAATGCTCATGAACAACCTCGACCCCGAGGTCGCCGAGCGTCCCGACGACCTCGTCGTCTACGGCGGCACCGGCCGAGCGGCCCGCGACTGGCGCGCCTTCGACGCCATGGTCCGCACCCTGACCGACCTGCGCGCGGACGAGACGATGCTCGTCCAGTCCGGCCGGCCGGTCGGCGTGTTCCGCACCCACGAGTGGGCGCCGCGGGTGCTCATCGCCAACTCGAACCTCGTCGGGGACTGGGCCACCTGGCCCGAGTTCCGCCGGCTCGAGCACCTCGGGCTGACGATGTACGGGCAGATGACGGCCGGCTCGTGGATCTACATCGGCACCCAGGGCATCGTCCAGGGCACCTACGAGACCTTCGCCGCGGTCGCCGAGAAGCGCTTCGGCGGGACCCTGGCCGGCACGCTCACCCTCACCGCCGGCTGCGGAGGGATGGGCGGCGCGCAGCCGCTCGCGGTCACCCTCAACGGTGGCGTCTGCCTCATCGTCGACGTCGACCCGGCCCGCCTGCACCGCCGGGTCGAGCACCGCTACCTCGACGAGGTCGCCGACGGGCTCGACGACGCGGTCGAGCGCGTCCTGCGGGCCAAGGACGAGCGGCGCGCCCTCTCGGTCGGTGTCGTCGGCAACGCCGCCGAGGTCTTCCCCGAGCTGCTGCGCCGCGGCGTCCCGATCGACGTCGTCACCGACCAGACGAGCGCCCACGACCCCTTGAGCTACCTGCCCGAGGGCATCGGGCTGGAGGAGTGGGCCGAGTACGCCGAGAAGAAGCCCGAGGAGTTCACCGACCGGGCGCGGGCGTCGATGGCCCGGCACGTCGAGGCGATGGTCGGCTTCCTGGACGGTGGCGCCGAGGTCTTCGACTACGGCAACTCGATCCGTGACGAGGCGCGCCAGGGCGGTTTCGACCGGGCCTTCGCGTTCCCCGGGTTCGTGCCCGCGTACATACGGCCGCTCTTCTGCGAGGGCAAGGGCCCGTTCCGCTGGGCGGCGCTCTCGGGGGACCCGCAGGACATCGCCGAGACCGACCGCGCCGTCCTCGACCTCTTCCCCGACGACGACCGCCTCCACCGCTGGATGCGTGGCGCCCGGGAGCGGATCGCGTTCCAGGGCCTGCCGGCCCGCATCTGCTGGCTCGGGTACGGCGAGCGCGAGAAGGCCGGGCTGGCGTTCAACGACCTCGTGGCCTCCGGGCGGGTCAGCGCGCCGGTCGTCATCGGCCGCGACCACCTCGACTCCGGCTCGGTCGCGTCGCCGTACCGGGAGACCGAGGCGATGGCCGACGGCTCCGACGCCATCGCCGACTGGCCGCTGCTCAACGCACTCGTCAACACCGCGTCCGGCGCGAGCTGGGTCTCGATCCACCACGGCGGCGGCGTCGGCATCGGTCGCTCGATCCACGCCGGCCAGGTCTGCCTCGCCGACGGCACGCCGCTCGCCGCGGAGAAGCTGGCCCGGGTGCTGACCAACGACCCGGGGATGGGCGTCATCCGCCACGTCGACGCCGGGTACGAGCGGGCCGAGCAGGTCGCGGCCGAGCGTGGCGTCCGCGTGCCGATGCGCGAGGGCTGATCCCGGCCCGACCGCTCAGGGCGCGTCGAGGAACGCGAGCGCTGCGGCGGTGAACCCCTCCGGGTCGTTCTCGTGCACCTCGTGGCCGGTGTCGAGCGTCACCGCCCGGCCGTCGGTGACCGCCGCGACGAGCTCGGCGACGTGCTCGGCGCGCACGAAGCTGGTCGGACCGCCGGCGACGACGAGGACCGGGACGGGCAGGGCCGCGAGCACGGCCGGCCAGTCCGCGGCGGGCGCGTCGACCTCCGGGCGGACGTGCTCGACGACCCGCCAGTCGAACGGCAGGTCGCCAGGGGGCCGGGTGGGCGGAGCCGGCGTGCGCGGGTGGGGCATCCCGACGTCCTCGAGGACCAGCCGGCGGACCCGGCCGGGCGCCGCCGCGCACACCCGCAGCGCGACGAGGCCACCGAGCGAGTGCCCGACGAGGTCGACGGGCCCGGCGAGCCCGGCCAGCCGGTCGAGCAGCCCCACGACGTCCTCCGCCATCGCCGCGACGGAGTAGCGCCCCGGCCACGCACTGACCCCGTGCCCGCGCAGGTCGACGGCGTACACCGACCGGGTGTGCGCGAGCCGGTCGGCGACGCCGTCCCACGAGGCCGCGGTCAGGCCGGTCCCGGGCAGCAGGACGCACGGCGTCGCGGCCGCGCCGGTGCGCTCCCGGACGACGACGGCGAGCTCCACGTCACCGACCGGGACCCGCCGCACCTCCGCCACGGGACGAGCCTGCGGCCCCCTCGCGCCGAGGGCAACCCCGTTCGCGCTCGGCGCAGCGCCCGACGATGGCGTCGGTCACCGGCCCTTCCCCCGCCCCACCGGGCAGCCCTACCGTGGAGGGGGGCCGCTCGTGCAGGAGGTGGCCGTGGCGACGCAGCCGACGCTCATCCACTCGGTCGTCCGCGCCCTCGGCCTGCTCGACCTCGTCGGAGCCGCGCCCGGGCCGGTCACCGCGAAGCGCCTGGCCCGCCTCGCCGACCTGCCGCTGCCGACGACCTACCACCTGCTGCGCACCCTCGTCCACGAGGGCTACCTCGACCGGGTCGAGGGCGGCTACGTCCTCGGCGACCGCGTCTCTGCGCTCGCCGGGCGCCGCACCCTCCCGGGGCCCGGGGGCCGTGGCCACCGGGTCCTTCGTGCACTCCACGACGAGCTCGGCGCTGCCGCGTACCTCTCGGTGCTCGAGGACGGGCGCGTCCGGCTCGTCGACGTCGCGGACAGCGTGGAGAACCCGCGCACCGACATGTGGGTCGGCTTCGAGGACGCCGCGCACGCGACGGCCCTCGGGAAGGCCGTGCTCGCGGCCCTCCCCGACGACTCGCGTCGCGACTACCTCGCGAGCCACCCGCTCGTCGACCTCACCGCGCGCACGCAGACCAACGGCCGCCGCCTCCTCGAGGAGCTCCGGCACAGTCCGATGCTCACGCGCGACCTGGAGGAGTACGCCGTGGGCACGACCTGCCTCGCCGTGCCGCTGCCGTCGCGGACGGTCACCGGCGCGGTCGCCGTATCCGTCCCGGTCGGCCGGGCCGGCCGGATCGTCGACGGTGAGCGGGCGCTGCGCCGGGCGGCGTTCCTCGTCGCCCTCGCGGCCGACTCCGGGCGCGCTGTCACCATCTGAAAACCCGGCGTGGAGGGGGTGTCCGGGGCGGCTCGACAGTGGAGGGACCAGCCCGTCGAGAGGAGCCCCGATGTCGAGCACCGACTCCGGGCCCGGCGCCGAGGTGCGCCGCGGCCTGTACGAGACCATGGTCCTGTGCCGGACCTACGAGGAGGCGATCCTCCGGGAGTACCACGCCGACAAGGGACCCGGCTTCGACATCGGCAAGGGCCTGGTCCCGGGCGAGATGCACCTCTCGGCCGGCCAGGAGCCGGTGGCCGCGGGCGTCTGCGCGCACCTGACCCGCGACGACGCCGTGACGGCCACCCACCGCCCGCACCACCTCGCCATCGCCCACGGGATGGACCTCGAGGCGATGACGGCGGAGATCTTCGGCCGCGTCGACGGCCTGGGCCGCGGTCGTGGCGGGCACATGCACCTCTTCGACCCGGCGACGCACTTCTCGTGCTCCGGGATCATCGCCGAGGGCTACCCCCCGGCCCTCGGCATGGCCTTCGCCTTCCAGCGGCGGGGGACCGACCGTGTCGCCGTCGCCGTCACGGGTGAGGGCGCGGCCAACCAGGGTGCCTTCCACGAGTCGCTCAACCTCGCGGCCCTGTGGCGGCTGCCGGTCGTCTTCGTCGTCGAGGACAACGACTGGGGCATCTCGGTGCCACGTTCGGCCTCGACCGCGGTGCCGTCGAACGCCACCCGCGCGGCCGCGTACGGCATCCCGGGAGAACGGGTGGAGGACAACGACGTCGACGCCGTGTGGGCCGCCGCCGGCCGTGCCGTCGCCCGGGCCCGGGCCGGTGACGGGCCGAGCCTCCTCGAGGTGCACACCGTGCGCCTCTGGGGCCACTTCGAGGGCGACGCCCAGGGCTACCGGCCCGAGCTGGCCGAGCTGCCCGGGCGCGACCCCATCCCGCGGTACGCCGCCCGGCTCACCGACGCCGGGATCCTCGACGCCGCCGCCATCGACCGGATGAAGGCCGCCGCGAGCGAGCGGGTCGAGGCGGCGGTCGCGTTCGCCAAGGCCAGCGCGCTGCCCGACCCGTCCGACGCCCTCGACTTCGTCTTCGCGTGAGGAGCTGACATGACGATCACCGACACCACCGCCCCGCAGGCCACGCGGCGGCTCAACACCTCGAAGGCGATGGTCGAGGCCATCGCCCAGGAGATGCGCGCGAACCCCGAGGTCTTCTACCTCGGCGAGGACGTCGGGCGCTACGGCGGGATCTTCTCGTCGACGACCGGCCTGCTCGACGAGTTCGGACCGACCCGCGTCATCGACACCCCCATCTCCGAGACCGCGTTCCTCGGCCTCGCGGTCGGTGCCGCGACCGAGGGGATGCGCCCCATCGCCGAGCTGATGTTCGCCGACTTCGTGGGTGTGTGCCTCGACCAGGTCTACAACCACATGGCGAAGATCCACTTCGAGTCCGGCGGCCACGTCCGCGTCCCGATGGTCCTCACGACCGCGGTGGGCGGCGGCTACTCCGACGGCGCCCAGCACTCGCAGACGCTCTGGGGCCTCTTCGCCCACCTGCCCGGCATGAAGGTCGTCGTGCCCGCGCTCCCGGCGGACGCCAAGGGCCTCATGGCCGCGGCCATCCGGGACGACTCGCCCGTCGTCTACATGTTCCACAAGGGCGTCATGGGCCTGCCGTGGATGGCGAAGAACCCGCGGTCGGTCGACGTCGTGCCGGAGGGCGAGTACGTCGTGCCGATCGGCCGGGCCAACGTCGTGCGCGAGGGCACCGACGTCTCGGTCGTCACGATCTCGCTGTCGGTGCACCACGCGCTCGACGTCGCGGAGAAGCTGGCCGGGGAGGGCGTCTCGGTCGAGGTGCTCGACCTGCGCTCGCTCGTCCCGCTCGACCGTGAGGCGATCCTCGCCTCCGTCGCGAAGACCGGGCGGCTCGTCGTCGTCGACGAGGACTACCACTCGTTCGGGATGTCCGGCGAGGTCGTCGCGACCGTCGCCGAGCACGACCCGGGGCTGTTCCGGGTCGCACCGGAGCGGGTCACGCTGCCCGACGTGCCGATCCCGTACGCCCACAGCCTCGAGTACGCGGTGCTGCCGCGGCACGACAGGATCGAGGCCGGCATCCGCGCGGTGCTGCGGTGACCGACGTCCTCTTCCCGGTGATGAGCCGGTCCGACCCGGCCGCCGTCGGCGTCCTCTCGACGTGGTTCGTCGCGGACGGCGAGGTGGTGACCGCGGACCAGCTCGTCGCCGAGGTCCAGATGGACAAGGTCGACCTCGAGGTCACGGCACCGGCGGCCGGGACCATCCGCCTCGCGGTCGCCGAGGGCGAGGAGGTGACCCAGGGCGCGCCGATCGCCGTCATCGGCTGAGCGCCACCGGTGCGGGGCGGCGGGGACCGTCAGCGGGGGTCGGTGACGTCGGCGACGTCCGCGTCGAGCACGGCGACGAGCGCGTCGGCCCCGACGGTCGCCGCGACGCCGTGCGCGCCGGCCCCGATCGAGACGGTCCGGCCGGTGAGCGTCGCGTCGGCGACGACCGGGAGCCGGCGCAGCGACCCGAATGGCGTGATCGTGCCCCGCTCGTAGCCGGTGACCTCGCGCGCCACGGTGGCGTCCGGCATCGAGAGGCGGTTGACGCCGAGGTGGGCGCGCAGCTTCGGCCACGAGATCTCGCGGTCCCCGGGCACGAGGACGAAGAGGTGGTCGTCCTCGCCGCGCCGGACGACGAGCGTCTTGACGATGCCGCCCGGTTCGACGCCGCGCAGCCGCGCGGCCTCCTCGAGCGACCCGACCCGGCCGTGGCTCGTCACCTCGTAGGCGATCCCGGAGGCCGCCAGGGCCCGTCTCGCGCGCTCGGCTCCGTCATCCATCCGCCCAGCGTAGGGCGGGTGCCGCCGGGGGCTCGTCTCGCCCACGGGACAATCACCCTGTTCGCCCCGCCCCGTCACGCCCCGCGACTTGGTTCGATGGGTGCCATGTCCAACAGGTCGGCATCTCCGGGGGCGACGCTCGCCTTCCGACGGATGTGGGCCGATCTCGAGGAGGTCGGCCTCGACGGCAGTAGCGGCGGCTACCGCCGGTACGCCTGGACCCGCACCGACCACGACCTGCGCGAGTGGTTCACCGGGGAGGCGACGGCCCGCGGACTCGACGTCACGACCGACCGGATGGGCAACCAGTGGGCCTGGTGGGGCGACGCCGACGCCGCTGCCCGGGCCGGCGACCCCGGACTCGTCATCGGCTCGCACCTCGACTCGGTGCCCGACGGCGGCGCCTTCGACGGCCCGCTCGGGGTGGTCAGTGCCCTCGCCGCAGTGGACTCCCTGCGCGAGAGGGGGTTCCAGCCCTCCCGCCCGGTCGGTGTGGTCAACTTCGCCGACGAGGAGGGCTCGAGGTTCGGCGTCGCGTGCGCGGGCTCCCGGGTCATCACCGGCGCCATGACGGCCGACCGCGCCCGTGGCCTCAAGGACGTCGACGGCGTGACGATGGCCGAGGCCATCCACCGGGCCGGGCGCGACCCGGGGCACCTCGGGCGCGACGACGAGACCCTCGCGCGGATCGGCACCTACGTCGAGCTGCACGTCGAGCAGGGCCGGGCCCTCGACCACCTCGGGCACGCCGTCGGGGTCGGCAGCGACATCTGGCCGCACGGCCGCTGGCGGATCGACGTCCCCGGCCAGGCCAACCACGCCGGCACCACCGCCCTCGACCAGCGCGAGGACGCGATGCTCGGGCTGGCCGCCGCCGTCATCGCCGCCCGCCGCTCGGCCGAGGAGCACGCGTGCCTCGCCACGGTCGGCAAGGTCGAGATCACCCCGGGCGCCGTCAACGCCATCCCCAGCTGCGCCACGGCGTGGCTCGACGCCCGGGGACCGGACCCCGAGGCCGTCCGGCGGGTCGTCTCCGACGTGCGTGACGTCGTCGCCGACTTCGACGCCCTCGTCACCGAGGAGTCCTGGACCCCCACCACCGCCTTCGACGCCGACCTCACCCGGCGGCTCGCGACCCTCCTCGGGGGAGCGCCGGTCATCGCCACGGGCGCCGGTCACGACGCCGGCATCCTCGCCAACGCCGGCATCAGCACCTCGATGCTGTTCGTGCGCAACCCGACCGGGGTCAGCCACAGCCCCGACGAGTGGGCCTCGGCCGACGACTGCCTCGCCGGGGTGGCCGCGCTCGCCGACGTCGTCATCGACCTCACCGGGCCGCACGCTGGATGACCACGTACTGGTGCGAGCACGCGGTGCTCCCCGGGGGCGCGCGGCGCCACGTCCGGGTCGTCACGGAGCGCGGCCGCGTCGTCGAGGTCCTCGCCGAGGTGCCGATCGAGCCGGGCGACACCCTGCTGCGCGGGCTCGTCGTGCCGGGGTTCGCGAACGCGCACAGCCACGTCTTCCACCGCGCCCTGCGCGGGCGCACGCACGGCGAGGGCGGCAACTTCTGGACCTGGCGCGAGGGGATGTACGCCCTCGCGGGCCGCCTCGACCCGGACGGCTACCGCGCCCTCGCGACGGCGGTGTTCGCCGAGATGGTCCTCGCCGGGTACACGGTCGTCGGTGAGTTCCACTACCTCCACCACGGAGCGGGCGGCGTGCCGTACGACGACCCCAACGCGATGGGCACCGCGCTCGTCGACGCGGCCCGGGCCGCGGGCATCCGGCTCACCCTCCTCGACACCGTCTACCTCGCGGGCGGGCTGACCGGCTCCGGCCACCTGCCGCTCGACACGGTCCAGCAACGGTTCTCCGACGGGTCGGCGGAGGCGTGGCAGGCGCGGGTCGCCGCCCTGCGGCCGGACGAGCACTGGCGGGTCGGTGCGGCGGTGCACTCGGTCCGGGCCGTGCCCTGCGACAACCTCGCGCTCGTCGGCGACGCCGCGGAGCGCGCCCAGTGGCCGCTCCACGCGCACGTGTCCGAGCAGCCGGGGGAGAACCTCGCCTGCGAGTCGTTCTACGGCCGCACCCCGACCCGGCTGCTCGCCGACGAGGGGCTGCTCACGGCCTCGGCGTCGCTCGTCCACGCGACGCACCTCACCGACGACGACATCGCCCTCGTCGGCGGCGCCCAGGCTTCGGCCGTCTTCTGCCCGACGACCGAGCGCGACCTCGCCGACGGGATCGGCCCGGCCCGCGCGCTGGCCGACGCCGGCGCGCACCTCGCCGTCGGCTCGGACCAGCACGCCGTCGTCGACCCGTTCGAGGAGGTCCGCGGCGTCGAGATGCACGAGCGGCTCACGACCCTCGAACGGGGCCGCTTCGCCCCGGCCGACCTGCTCGCGATGGGCACCCTCGACGGCTACCGCTCGCTCGGCTGGAGTGACGGCGGCCTCCTCGCCGGCGGTTGGCTCGCCGACCTCGTCGCGATCCGCACCGACAGCCCGCGCACCGCCGGCTGCGCCACCGACCAGCTCCTCTACGCCGCCACCTCCGCCGACGTCACCGACGTCGTCGTCGGGGGTGAGCACGTCGTCGAGGACGGCCGGCACCGCCTCGGCGACGTGGGACGGATGCTCGCCGAGTCGATCGCGGTGGCCCGGCGATGACCACCGTTGCCGCCGTGGGTGGTTCGCACCTCGTCACCGGCATCGGGCAGCTCGTCACGTGCGCCGGGCCGGACGGCGACCTGCCGGTGTCGGAGCGCGCGGTGCCGGCCGAGCAGCGGCTGGGGGTGCGCGAGCGGGCGGCGGTCGTCGTCGAGGACGGCCTCGTGGCCTGGGTCGGTCCGGCCTCCGCCGCGCCCGCCACGGACGAGGTGACCGACGTCGGCGGCCGGGCCGTCGTCCCGGGCTTCGTCGACAGCCACAGCCACCTCGTGTACGCCGGGGACCGCTCGGCCGAGTTCACCGCCCGGATGGCCGGCGAGCCGTACGACGGCGGCGGCATCGGGGTGTCCGTCGCCGCGACCCGGGCCGCCTCCGACGACGAGCTGCGCCGTCTCCTGGCCGCTCGGGTGGCCGAGGCCCGCGCGCTCGGGACGACGACGCTCGAGGTCAAGGGCGGCTACGGGCTGACCGTCGAGGACGAGGCCCGGGCCCTGCGCCTCGCCCGCGAGGTGACGCCCGAGACCACCTTCCTCGGCGCGCACGTCGTCCCGCCCGAGGCGCGCGAGGACCGGGCCGGCTACCTCCGTCTCGTCACCGGTCCGATGCTCGCGGCCTGCGCGCCGCACGCCCGGTGGGTCGACGTCTTCTGCGAGCCGAACAGCCCGCACGCGTTCACCGGCGAGGAGGCGCGGGTCGTGCTCGAGGCCGGCCGGGACGCCGGACTCGGGCTCCGGGTGCACGGCAACCAGCTGGGTCCGGGGCCGGGCGCGCGGCTCGCCGTCGAGCTCGGGGCGGCGAGCGTCGACCACTGCACCTTCCTCGACGACGCCGACGTCGCCGCGCTCGCGGACGCCGCAGACGTCACCGTCGCGACCCTCCTGCCGGGGGTCGAGTTCTCCACCCGCATGCCGTACCCCGACGCCCGCCGGCTGCTCGACGCCGGAGTGTCCGTCGCCCTGGCCTCCGACTGCAACCCGGGCACCTGCAACACCGCATCGATGCCGTTCGTCGTCGCGTTGGCCGTCCGCGAGCTGCGGATGACCGCCGCCGAGGCGCTCGTCGCGGCGACCGTCGGCGGGGCCCGCGCCCTGCGCCGCGACGACGTCGGCCGGGTGGCCGTCGGCGCGCGGGCCGACCTCGTCGTCCTCGAGGCGCCCGGCCACGAGCACCTCGCCTACCGGCCGGGCATGCCGATCGCCCGTGCGCTCGACCTCGGCTGAGCCGGGCTCAGACCGGCTCGGTGCGGATCTCCTGCGGCAGGTGCCCGGCCGACCGGCGGTAGTAGGCCGCCGCCTGGCGCTCGGCCACGGTGCGGGCGGCGCCGACGGCGATGCCGAGGATCGCGGCATAGGCGATGGCCTTGACGATCGGCGCGTCCGGGTTCTTCGGGTTCACCTCGTCCTGGCCGGCCTTGGCCCACACGGCGTCGACGAGCTTGGTGGCGACGATGCCGGCGACGATCGGGCCGCCGGTGCCGAGGATCTTCCAGGCGAGCTTTCCCACGATGTCTCCTCCGGGTCGGGTCGGAACGGAACGGAACGGGCGGGTGGGGATGGTCCGGGCCTACCCCCGATGGCGTCTCGCCACACTAACGCGGGCGGCGGTATGCTCGGCACGTCCAACGACAGGGGAGCGCCCAGGCGCTGAGAGTGCGGTTCGCCGCAGACCCTCGAACCTGATCCGGTTAGCACCGGCGAAGGGAGTCGGGAATCTCAGGCGTGCTCCGTCGTCGCTCGGCCCACCCGGGTCGCGTGCCGGCGGGTCACGCATCCCCGAGGTCGACACCGACCACGGGAAGAAGCACCGCACATGGCCACCACCACCACCGAGGCGCCGACCCGGCGCTCGATCACCGCGACCCGCCCGCTGCTGGGCTGGCGGACCGTCGACATCCTCACGATCACCTTCCTCGGCGCCGCCTTCGGCATCGTCTTCTGGGGCTGGGCCTTCGCCTACGACCCCCTGAGCAAGGCCGTCTCCGTCGCCTACGTCCCGCTGAGCGGCCTCTTCGCGGGGACCTGGTTCCTCGCGGGGGTCGTCGGCGGGCTCGTCGTGCGCCGGCCCGGCGCGGCGTTCCTCTGCGAGGTCGTCGCGGCGCTCGTCTCGATGCTGCCCGGCACGCAGTGGGGCGCGACGACGCTCATGAGCGGCATCCTCCAGGGCCTCGGCGCCGAGCTCGCCTTCGCCCTGCTCGGCTACCGGTACTACCGCCCGCTCGCGGCGGTCCTCGCCGGCGTCCTCGCCGTGCCGCTCGAGTGGCTCTTCGAGACCTTCAGCGTCCCGGCGTCGTGGACCGACGTGCCGCTGCTCGGTGACCTCACGGGCGGCGGCGCCTGGTACGCCGAGCTCCTGCCGCGCGACAAGGTCGCCTACCTCGGGGCGCTCGTCGTCTCCGGGGCCCTGCTCGCCGGCGTCGTCGGCTGGCTGCTGACCCGTGCCCTCGCCCGGGCCGGCGCGCTCTCGGCGTTCCCCGCGGGCCAGGAGGTCCGGGAGGCCGGCGCTGTCTGAGCGGATGGCCACCGCGCGGCTCGGCCTCGTCGAGGTCGAGGACCTCACGTGGCGTCCCTACGGGCGCCGCGAGCCGGTGCTGCGCGAGGTGCGCCTCACCCTCCGGCCCGGCGAGCGCGTCCTGCTCGCCGGGCCGTCGGGGGCGGGCAAGTCGACCCTCCTGCGGGCGCTCACCGGGCTGCTCGGCAGCGCCGAGGCGGGCGAGCTGACCGGAAGCGTGACCCTCGACGGGGCCCCGCCCGGCTCACGTCCCGGGGCGACCGGGCTCGTCCTCCAGGAACCGGGCAGTGGGGTCGTCGCGGCGACCGTCGGCCGCGACGTCGCGTTCGGGCTGGAGAACGTGGGCGCCCCCCGGGAGCTGATGCCCGACCGCGTCACCGCCGCCCTCGCCGCGGCCGGCCTCGGCGACCTCCCGCTCGACACCCCGACCTCGGCCCTGTCCGGCGGGCAGACCCAGCGGCTCGCGCTCGCCGGGACGCTGGCCCTCGACCCCTCGCTCGTGCTCCTCGACGAGCCGACCGCGATGCTCGACCCGGCCTCGGCAGGCGAGGTGCGCGCCGCGGTCGCCGGGATGCTCGACCGCGAGCCGCGCACGCTCGTCGTCGTCGAGCACGTCCTCGGCCCGTGGGTCGAGCTCGTCGACCGCCTCGTCGTGCTGTCCGCCGACGGCCGGGTCGTCGCCGACGGCGCGGTCGGCGAGGTGCTCGACCGCGAGCACGACCGGCTGCTGCGGATGGGGATCTGGGTGCCCGGTGCCCCGGACCCCGTCGCGGTGACGCTCGACCCCCTCCTCGTCGCTCCGCGGCCGGAGCGGGACACGGGCCCCGCCCTGACGGCGTCGCCGATGGGTGTCACCCGGACCACCCGGCTCCTCGACGGGAGCCGCCGCACCGCGGTCGCCGCGGAGCTCGACCGGGTCCTCGTCGCGGAGCCCGGGTCGCTCTCGGTCCTCGTCGGCCCGAGCGGCTCGGGCAAGTCGACCCTCCTCCACGCGCTAGCCGGCTTCCTCGACCCCGAGCCCGCGGACGCCGTCCGGCTCGGGACCGGCCCCGGCGCCGACGACCCGCACGACCTCGAGCCCGCCGCTCTCGCCCGGGCGCTCGCGTGGGTGCCGCAGTGGGCGAGCTCGACCATCGTCGCGGGCACCGTCCTCGACGAGGTCCTCGCGACCACCCGGGCGACCGGCGCGGCCGGACCCGACGACGTGGACCGCGCCCGACGGATGCTCGACGCGCTCGGCCTCGGCCACCTCGAGGGCGCCGACCCCCGGGAACTCTCCGGCGGCGAGCAGCGGCGGCTCGCGGTCCTGGCCGCCCTGCACCACGGCCCACCGCTGGTCCTCGCCGACGAGCCGACGATCGGGCAGGACCGGCACACGTGGGCCGCCGTCGTCGGGCTCGTCGCGGCCTACCGCGCGTCGGGCGGGGCGGTGGTCGCGGCGACCCACGACGCGGCGGTCGTCGCGCGCGCCGACGCCGTGCACGAGGTGCGAGAACCGTTGCGGAACATGCAGATCCCCCAGCCCTCGCGAACCCCGCTCGTCGCCCGGTGCGGACCCCTCGCCCTTCTCGCGGGCGCGGCCCTCGCCGTGCCGGCCGGCGTCGTGTCCCCGCACTGGAGCACCTCGCTCGCCGTCCTCGCGGTCGAGGTCGTCCTCGCGGTGGTCGGGCTCTCGGCACCGGGCCAGGGGGCCGCACCGCAGCACCGTCTCCGCGGCGTGCTGCTGCGCCTCGTCCCGGGAACGCTCGCCGCCCTGAGCGTCGGCTGGTCGACGTGGTGGCTCGCCGGGCACGACGTCGACACCGCGCTCACGGTCGCGCTCCGGGTGCTCGTCATCGTCCTGCCCTCCGCCGTGCTCCTGCCGTGGCTCGACCCCGACCGGCTCGGCGACCACCTCGCGCAGCGGCTCGGCCTGCCCGACCGCCCCGTCGTGGCGACCGCCGCCGCGATCCAGCGGGTGCACACCTTCGGCGAGGTGTGGACCGAGATCGGCCGGGCCCGGCGGGTGCGCGGCCTCGGGGTCTCGTGGCGGCATCCGGTCGGGGTCGTCCGCCACCTCGGGTCGCTGACCCTCGGGCTGCTCGTCCGCACCCTGCGCGCGGCGGCCGAGCTCGCCGTCGCGATGGACGCGCGCGGCTTCGCCACCGCCCAGCGCCGCTCGTGGTGGTCGCCGGCCCCGTGGCGGCTGCGCGACACGGTGCTCGTCGTGCTCTCCGTCGCGCCGCTCGCCACCGCCCTGCTCGCCCGCTGACGGTGGTCCCCGACGGGCTCCCGGGCCGGGACGTCGGTGGTCGCGGGCATACTGGTGGATCGTGTCCGCCGACCCCGTGACGACCCCCGACGCGCGGGTCCGCATCCCCCGTGAGATCTGGGTCCTCGTCGCCGCCGGCTTCGTCATCGCCCTCGGCTTCGGCCTCATCACCCCGGTCCTGCCGACGTTCGCGCAGAGCTTCGGCGTCGGGGCGACCGCGAGCAGCGTGGTCGTCAGCGCCTTCGCCTTCTTCCGGCTCGTCTTCGCGCCGGCCGGCGGGCGGCTCATCGGTCGGCTCGGCGAGCGGCCGGTCTACCTCACCGGCCTCGTCATCGTCGCGATCTCCACCGGGGCCACCGCCTTCGCCGGCTCGTACTGGCAGCTGCTGGTGTTCCGCGGGCTCGGGGGCATCGGCTCGGTGATGTTCACCGTCTCCGCCGTCGCGCTCATCGTCCGGCTCGCGCCACCGTCGATCCGGGCCCGGGTGTCCTCCGCCTACGCCTCGGCTTTCCTCATCGGCGGCGTCGGCGGGCCCGTCGTCGGCGGCCTGCTCGGGGGGCTCGGGCTGCGGGTCCCCTTCCTCGTCTACGCCGGCGCCCTCCTCGTCGCCGCCGCCATCGTCTTCGTCTTCCTCAAGGACGCCTCGCTGCGCCCCGCCGAGGGCACCCCGGTGCTGCCGATGATGACCGTGCGCGACGGCTGGCGCGACAGCGCCTACCGGGCCGCCGTGGCCTCCGCGTTCGCCAACGGGTGGGGCAACTTCGGGGTGCGCAACGCGATCCTGCCGCTCTTCGCGGCGGTCGTCATCGTCGACCAGAGCCTCGACCCCGCCACGCGTGAGACCCACCAGTCGCTCGTCGCCGGGACGGCCCTGGCCGTGTTCGCCGCGGGCAACGCCGTCGGCCTGACGATCGCCGGGCGCACCTCCGACCGGATGGGCCGCAAGCCGTTCATCGTCGGTGGGCTGCTCGTCTCCGGCGTCGCCACGCTCGGCACCGGCCTGGCGACCAACCTGCCGCTGCTCGTCGCCTTCTCCGTGGTCGCCGGGCTGGGCGCGGGGGCGCTCAACCCGGCCCAGCAGGCATCCCTCGCCGACGTCGTCGGCCGCGAGCGCAACGGCGGCCCGGCCCTCGCGGCCTTCCAGATGGCCCAGGACACCGGGGCCATCATCGGCCCGGTCGTCGCGGGGACGATGGTCGACCACGGCAGCTTCGGGCTGGCCTTCGCGGTCACCGGGGCGATCACCCTGGCGGCGGCGCTGCCGTGGGCGAGGGCGCGCGAGACCCACCCCGTGCGGCACCGCCACGACGTCGCCGCGGACGGCGCGTCGCGAGGTGGGCACGACCTGGAGCGTGGTGGATGATGGACCGGATGAGCACGCAGCCCGGCGACCCGCGCGCCACGACGACCACCGAGCACCCTCACGCGCTGGCCGAGCAGGCGGCCGAGCTCGCCGTTCCGCCCACGAGCGGGCGTCCTGATCTCGCCTTCACCAGCTACCTGCGCATCGGGGCCATCGTGTCGGTGGTGCTCATCCACGTCGCCGGCCTGAGCTACGTCGCGGACAAGGACGTCACCTCGGTCCCCAGGGCTTTCGCGTCGATCTTCACCTACGGCACGAAGTGGGCGGTGCCGGTCTTCGTCATGGTCAGCGGGGCGCTCCTCCTGCGCCCACCTCGCGACCCCCGCCCCAGCACGTTCTACCGTCGTCGCCTCGCCAAGATCGGTGTTCCGCTCGTCGTCTGGCACGTCGTCTACATCGCGATCTTCGCCGTCATCCTCACCGAGCTCGCCTGGCGACCGACCGTGGGGCGCTTCCTCAAGGGCCAGTCGTTCACGGCGCTGTACTTCTTCTGGCTCATCCTCGGTCTCTACCTCATCACCCCGCTGCTCTGGCCCGTGGTGCAGTCGCTCTCCCGGCGCGTGCTCCTCGTCGTGGCCGTCGCCCTGACCGCCCTGCCGCCGGTCGACCTGGTCTCCCGGCGGGTCATCGTCGAGCTCGGCATCCGGGTCTCCGGTTCGGATCTCACGCTCGTCACCCAGTTCCTGCCGTACGTCGGCTTCTACGTGCTCGGGTACGCGCTGCGCGACCTCGTCCTGCGCGGGGCCGCCAAGGTCCTCGTGATGGTCGGGACGGCACTGCTGTGCCTCGAGCTGGTCGTGCAGGCTGCGTTCCTCCCGGCGGTCGGCGGTCACCTCAACGGGTACCTCCAGGCGTTGTCGCCCGTCAGCTACCAAGGGCCCCTTCTCGGCCTGTGCGCGGTCGGGGTGTTCCTGTCCGCCCACGCGGTCGTCGCCCCGGGATCGCGGTGGGCCACGGAGCCGTGGGCCGGACGCGCCCGGACACTCGGCGACCTGACCTTCGGGGTGTTCTGCGTCCACCAGGTCCTGTCGTTCGCGTACTCCCGTCTCACCGGGCACCGCACGTTCTACGGCGAGCCGACGATCCCCGGCATCGTCGTCCAGAACCTGCTCGTCATCGTCGGCTCGTTCCTCCTCACCGCGATGCTGGTCCGCGTCCCCGTTCTGCGTCGCATCGTCTGAGGCGTCTCGGCGGGAACCGCGTCGTCGGGAACCGCGTTGACCCCGGCCACCCCTCCCGCGACCGGGGGTCCGCCACCAGCCCCCAGCCCGTCCCGCCGCCCGCCCTCGACGAGCCCGCCCTCCCGGCCGAGACCCTCCTCGACCTCGGCTACCCCGCCCTCGCGGGCCGGTCCGCGGAGGCCTTCACCGCCGCGCTCGCCCCGCTGCGCGAGCTCGCGGCCGGCCTCGGGGAGCTCGCCCCGGTCGCCGCCGGTCGCGCGCCGCTCGTCCTCGTCGTCACCCGTGAGCTGGTCGACCCGCACGACACCGTGCCCCTCCTGCGGCTCGCGCCGCGCGGCTCCCGGCCCGGAGTCGTCGACCGCAACCACGGGGAGGAGGGCCTCGCGCCCTACCGGCCGATCGCCGAGGTCACGCTCCCACGACCCGACGCCTACCTCCTCCTCGACGTCGACCGCGGCCAGGAGTTCCGCGGCGTGCGCCCGGAGGAGGCCCTGCCGGTGGTCCTCGGCCGGGGGGCGCACGCCCCTGACCGTCGAGGAGGGGGTCGCCGTCGTCACCCACGCGCCGAGGCTGCTCGAGAAGAACCGCTGCTTCATCTCTCCGGCTCGCGTCGCGGGGACCGGCGGGTCCCGGCGATGTGGATCAGCGAGCGGGCGCCGAAGCTCGGCTGGTGCTGGGACGGCAACCCGCACACCTGGCTCGGGGTGGCGTCGGTCGGCGCGCGGATCGGCTGACCGGCTAGTCGACCGGGGCCTCCTCGACGACGCGAGGCATCACCCACGAGGCGAGCAGCATCGTCACCGACACCGCGGCCGCCGCGACGAACACCGCGCCGAGGGCGGGGCCGAGCACGCCGGCCGGGAGCGACTCGAGGTCGGTGGGCGTGCCCCCGAGCCGGTCCCGGACGACGGTGTTCGCGACCGCGCCGAAGGCGGCGACACCGACCGCGCTGCCGACCGACCGCGCGAAGATCGACGCGCTCGTCGCCACGCCGCGCCGGTGCCACGGGACCGCCGACTGCGCCGCGACGAGGGAGGGGCTGGCGACGTACCCGAAGCCGAGGCCGAGGACGAGGCAGGCGCCGGCGAGCAGCCACACCGAGCTGTGCGGACCGACGGTCAGCAGCAGCCCCGAGCCGACGACGGCGAACAGCGAGCCGATGAGCATCGTCGTCCGGAAGCCGAGCCGCAGGTAGAGCCGGCCCGCGGTCGAGGCGGCGACCGGCCAGCCGATGGTCATCGCGGCGAGGGCGAACCCGGCGACGATGGCCCCGGTGCCGAGGACCCCCTGCGCGTAGAGGGGCACGTACGAGGTGAGCCCGAGGAGCATGACGCCGACGACGAGCGAGACGAGCATGGCCCCGCCAACGACGCGGTGGCCGAAGACCCAGAGCGGGAGGACCGGCTCGGGCGCGCGCCGCTCGACGGCGACGAACCCGGCGAGCAGCACCGCGGCCGTGACGAAGAGCGCGACGCTCACCGGCGAGCCCCACGACCAGAGGACGCCCCCCTCGAGGAGCCCGACGAGCAGGGCGACCGTGCCGAGGAGCAGGAGCACCGTTCCCGCGTAGTCGATGCGGGGCCGGGCCGCGGCGGGCCGCGGACGCTCGGTGAAGCGGCGCCACAGCATCCAGCCGGCGACCGCGCCGAGCGGCAGGTTGACGAAGAAGATCCAGCGCCAGGACAGCGCCTCGGAGAAGAAGCCGCCGAGCGTCGGTCCGACGAGCGAGGAGATCGCCCACACCGAGGCGATGTAGCCCTGGACGGTGGCCCGCTCCGCGACCGTGTAGATGTCGCCGACGATGGTCATCCCGATCGGCTGGATGGCCCCGGCGCCCAGGCCCTGGACCGCCCGGAAGGCGATGAGCGCCCCCATGGACCAGGCCAGGCCGCAGAGCAGCGACCCGAGCACGAAGAGCGCGACGCCGACGAGCATGACGTTCTTGCGGCCCAGGAGGTCGGCGACCTTGCCGTACAACGGGACCGACACCGCCTGGGCCAGCACGTACACGGAGAAGAGCCACGGGAACTGGGAGAGGCCGCCGAGGTCGCGGACGACCGCGGGGACGGCGGTGGCGAGGATGGTGGCGTCGATGGCGACGAGGCCGGTCGCGAGCATCACCGAGAGCAGGACGGGGCCGCGCTCGGAGCGCAGGCCGACGGCGGCCCGCGGGACCCGGGCGGTGGTGGGGGACGTCACCGCAGGGCCAACTCCGGCGGCGGCGTCCTGATTCCGCGGCGTCCGGACCGCGGGACGGCCGGGCGGTCCGGGCACCGCCGGGTGAGCCGGCTACCAGCTCGTCTCGACGCAGGAGCGGGTGCCGCGCGGCTCGACCTGGAGGGTCGCGTGGTCGATGCCGAAGCCGTCGCGCAGGCGGGCGCCGGCCTCCTCGAGGACGGCGCCGGGGTCGGCGCCGTCGGCGCAGACGACGTGCGCGGTCGCGACGTGCATCCCCGAGGTGAGGGTCCACAGGTGGAGGTCGTGCACGTCGACGACGTCGGTGACCGCGCGCAGGGCCGCCTCCGCCTCGTCGGGGTGGATGCCCGCGGGGGCGTGCTGGCCCAGCACGGCGACGACCTCGCGGCCCAGCAGCACCGCGCGGACGGCGACGAAGAGGGCGATGGCCAGGGCGACGGCGGTGTCCCAGAACGGGTTCCCGGTGGCGCCGACGAGGATGCCGGCGACGACGACGCCGACGGACCCGACGGTGTCGGCGACGACCTCCAGGTAGGCCCCCTTGACGTTGAGGCTCTCCGAGGCCCCGCCGCGCAGCAGGAGGAGGGCCGCGACGTTGACGACCAGACCGAGGCCGCCGACGACGACCATCGCGCCGGTGGCGACCTCTGGCTCGGCACCGAGCCGGCCGAGCGCCTCGACGACGATGTACACCGAGACGCCGAGCATGAGGAGCACCGCGAGGCCCGACGCGAACACCTCCGCGCGGTAGGACCCGAAGGTGCGCCGGCCGGTGGCGTCCGGGCGGGTCGCGATGCGGGTGGCGACGAGGGCGGCCCCGAGCGCCACGACGTCGGCGGCCATGTGCCCCGCGTCGCTGAGCAGCGCGAGCGACCCGGCGACGAGGCCGGCGACGAGCTCGACGACGAAGAAGGCCGCGATGAGCCCGAAGGCCACCCGCAGTCGCCAGCGGTGGGCTCCGCCGGCGTGCCTCGACGGGCCGTGCGCGTGGCCGTGCCCGGCTCCCATCCGCGCTCTCCTCCCGGGTCGTCGTCCTCGTCGACGACGCTACCTCGCGCTACCGTGCCGCCGTGAGCGCCCCGCTGACCGATGTCGAGCACCGCGTGCTGGCCGCTCTCGACGAGGACGAGCTCGTCTCCGGCCTCGTCACGCTCGTCCGGGTGCCGAGCGTCACCGGCTCGCCCGCCGAGGGCGAGGTGCAGCACCTCCTCGCCGGATGGTTCGCGCGGGCCGGCCTCGAGGTGGACCTGTGGAGCGAGGACCTCGACGCGCTCGCTGCCGTCCCGGGCTTCCCCGGGACCGAGGCGCCGCGCACCGAGGCGTGGGGGCTCGTCGGTACCTCGCCGGGCGAGGGCGCCCCCGGCCTCGTCCTCAACGGGCACGTCGACGTCGTGCCGGTCGGCGACCGCTCCGCCTGGCGGCACGACCCGTTCGGGGCGGTCCTCGAGGGTGGGCGGCTGCACGGGCGGGGCGCCTGCGACATGAAGGCCGGCGTCGCGGTCAACCTCGCCGTCGCCCGCGCGCTGCACCGGTCCGGGGTCCGGCTAGAGCGCAGGCTCGCGCTGCACTCGGTCGTCGGTGAGGAGGACGGGGGCCTCGGAGCCTTCGCGACCCTCCGGCGCGGGCACACCGGCGACGTCGCGGTCGTCACCGAACCGACCGGCGGCCGGCTGCTCACCGCCAACGCCGGCGCCCTGACCTTCCGGATCGAGGTGCCCGGGCGGGCCACCCACGGCAGCACCCGGCTCGACGGGGTCTCCGCGATCGACGCGTTCGCCGTCGTGCAGGCCGCGCTGCGTGACCTCGAGGCCGCCCGCAACGCCGCGCCCGACCCGCTCTTCGACGGCACCCCGCTGCCCTACGGCATCTCGGTCGGCACGCTTGTCGCGGGGGACTGGGCCAGCTCGGTGCCCGACCTCCTCGTCGCCGAGGGCCGGATGGGTGTCGTGCTCGGTGAGGACCCAGCCGCCTGCCGGGCAGCGCTCGAGGAGGCCGTCGCCGCGGCCGCCCAGGCCGACCCCTGGCTCGCCGACCATCCGCCGCGGGTCTCCTGGCCGGGCGGTCGGTTCGCGTCGGGGCGGCTGCCCGCGGGGCACCCCCTGGCCGCCGAGGTCGCCGACGCCGTCGAGGCGGTCGGCGGCGTGCGTCCGGCGGTGGCGGGTGCGCCGTACGGGTCCGACCTGAGGCTCTACGCCGACGCCGGCGTCCCCACGCTGCAGTACGGGCCCGGTGACGTGCGGCTCGCGCACTCCGCGCAGGAGTCCGTCGAGCTCGCCGAGGTCGTCGCCGTCGCCCGGGCGCTCGCCGTGCTCGCCGCCCGTCGCCTCGGCGCGCACTGACGGCCACCGCGCCTCCCGCGGCGGGGATGGAAGAGTGGGGGGATGAGCCACGCCGAGGTGACGATCGACGGACTGCCCGAGCACTACGCCACCCGCCGACCGGAGGTGGACGACGCGGCCGCCGTGGCGGCGCTCCTCGCCGAGCACCAGGCGGCGGCCAAGGGGACCTCGGGCGTCGACCCGGAGGCGGTGCTCGTCCAGCTCGCCGGGACCGGGTCCTGGACGCGGCGGCAGGTGCTCGTCCACGACCCGGACGGCCGGCTGCTCGCGTGGCTCTCCGTCCACGACCGGGCCGCCGGTCGCACGCTCGTCGAGGTCACCGTCTCGCCGGCGCTGGACGCCGACGAGTCCACCACGATCGCCGGCCACCTCTTCGCGGCCGGCGAGCGCCACGCCCGCGACATCGGCCGGATGCGCGGCCTGCGCACCTCCCTCCTCGACTCCGGCGCCTACGCCGACGACCGGCGCCAGCAGGCCTGGCTCGAGGCTGCGGGGTACCGACAGACCCGTACCTGGCTGCAGATGACCCGCCCGGTGTCGTCGGACGAGGCCTCCGGCCTCCCGGCGCCGCGCGAGGGCGTCGTCGTGCGGCCGGTCGACCGGCACGACGACGGCCTCCCCGTCGCGCAGGACCTCCAGGCGGTGCACCGCGTCCTCGAGGAGTCCTTCCAGGACCACTTCAGCTCCTACCGCGAGAGCTTCCCCGAGTTCGTCATGCGCCTGCGCGAGGACCCGGGCCACCGGTGGGACCACTGGTGGCTGGCGACCGTCGAGACCGACGAGGGCCCGGTCCCGGCCGGTGCGGTCGTCTCGTCGGTGCTGCGTCCGGACGCCGACGGCATCCCCGGCAGCTACGTCGACTACATCGGGGTGCACCGCCGCGCGCGCGGCCGCGGGGTCGCGAAGGCGCTGCTGCACACCGTGATCGCCGATGCCGCGCGCCGGGGGCGCAACCGGGTCGGCCTCGAGGTCGACGCCGACAGCCCGACCGGCGCCGACGGCCTCTACGAGTCGATGGGCTGGGTCACCGACTACCGCACGCAGTCCTGGCACCAGGACCTCGACCTCTGAGGCCGGCGGCGCGCGAGGTCAGCGCGCGATGTCGACGATGAGCCGACTCGGGTTCGTCGCCGTCGACACCTTGAAGGGCCGCTGCTCGCCGTGGAGCCCGATGAAGGCCTGCCCGACGCCCTCGAAACCGCCCCAGAGGGCGTCGGCCACGGCGATGCCGGTCCCGCGGAGTGTCTCGGGGAGCGGGTCGTCGGCGGTGGGCGCGGACTCGCCGGGGATGCCGAGGGAGGTGACGAGCACCTCGAGCCACACGTCCCCGGCGACGGCGACGGGCGCGCCGGACCCGTCACCGATCGGGCGGTCGACGTAGTGCACCCGGTAGTTCGGGGCGTCGGGCCCGGTGAACTCGTAGACGACCCGGTCGTACCCCTCGTGCCGGCCGACGCGGGACTCGCGGCCGACACCGAGGTCCGGCCCGAGCGCCGGCCAGCCGGGGCTGGCCTGCTCCGCCATCGAGAACCCGGCCGGGACCGTGGGGGACGGGGACGTCGGGGACGTCGTGGAGGGCGACGGGCTGGGAGAGGCGCTGCCGGCCGTCGTGGACGGCGAGGGGTCGGGTGCCGGCCCGGGCGACTCCTTCCCGCTGCACGCCGCCGTCGTGGCGAGAGCAGCCGTCGCCACCAGGGCGAGGAGGGTCCGGACGGTCCGAGGGGTCGTTGTCATGGTCTCTCCCTTCAGGCACCACATCGTCGACGACGACAGGGTCCACCGGTGGGACGTGGCGCGGCGGAGTGGCGTTCCGGGCGCTCAGCGCACGACGCTGTGGGCTCCGTCACGCGGCACGCTGGTGATGTTGCGGACCCTCGGGCCCTCCGGCGCGACGGCCTCGACCTCGTGGGCCGTCAGCACCTCGCGGAGCACGGCGACCGCCTCCATCAGCGAGAAGCTCGCGCCGAGGCAGCGCCGGACCCCGCCCCCGAAGGGGATCCAGGTGTTCGGGGCCGGCTGTCCGCCGACGAACCGGGCCGGGTCGAACGCCTCGGGCCGGGGATGGCTCGCGGGGCGGCGGTGGGCGAGGATGATCGACGCGGCGACCGTCGTGCCCGCCGGCAGGTCGACCCCACCGAGCGTCGCCGGGCGGCGCAGGACGCGCACGACCATCGGGATGACCGGGTGGAGGCGCATCGCCTCCTTGACGAGTACCTCGAGGTACGCGTCGTCACCCGAGCGCGCGGCCGCGCGGGCCCGCTCGCGCAGCGCCGGGTCGAGGCCCACCTCGTGGAGGGTCCAGGCCAGCGCCGTCGCCGTCGTCTCGTGGCCGGCGAGCAGGAGGGTGACGAGCTGGTCGCGCAGCTCGGCGTCGTCGAGCCGCTCGCCGTGGTCCTCGACCCGGACCAGGGTGGAGAGGACGTCGGAGCGCGTCGCGAGGTCCGGCGAGCGGCGGCGTTCGGCGATCTCGGCGTAGAGGAGGGCGTCGAGGGCCGCGGTGTTCTCGACCGCCCTGCGCCACATCCCGACTCGCCGCAGCCGGGGGACCGCCCAGCCGAGGAGGACGAGCGGGCTCACCTCGACGAGGTCGCGGACCAGCGGGCGCAGGCGAGCCAGCCGGGCCTCGTCGGTCACCCCGAAGACGACCCGGAGGATCACCTCGAGGGTCAGCGCGTTCATCCGGTCGAGCATCCGGAAGGGGACGCCGGGGACCCACGACCCGACCTCGGTCCTGGCCAGCCCCGTGACGAGGTCGGCGTAGCCGCGCAGGGCCCGGCCCGAGAACGCCGGCGTGAGCAGGGCCCGGGCCCGGCGGTGCTCGGCGCCGTCGACGAGGAGGACGGAGTGCTCGCCCATGACCGGGCCGAGGATGGCGTTCGCCTCGCCGGCGTGGAAGACCTCGGGGTCGCCGGCGAAGATCTCGCGCACGGTGGCCGGCTCGCTGAACAGGACGATGTTCCGGGTGCTCGGGAACAGCCGCACCGTGAAGCCCTCGCCGTAGCGGGCGTGCAGCCACGGCACCCAGCGGTGGCGGAAGCGCATCATCCCGATGCTCTGGACGATCCGCGGCAGCCGCGGACCGGGGGGCAGCAGCGACGGGTCGGCCGGCGGGGTGCGGCGCCGCGCCGTCGGCCCGGTGCGCTCGAGGCGCGGTCGCGCGGCGGCCCCGACCTCGGTCTCGTCCATGCCCGCGCCTCCTCGTGCGCCGAGCGTAGCCCCCGGGTGCCGTGACGGTCCCGATCCCGGACGTACCCTGACCGCATGGGACGACGGGTCGCGCTGGCGCTCGGCGCCGGCGGAGCGCGGGGGTACGCGCACATCGGGGCGCTCCAGGTCATCGAGGAGCGCGGTCACGAGGTCGTCGCGATCGCCGGCACCTCCATGGGCGCCCTCGTCGGCGGGCTCGCCGCGGCCGGCAAGCTCGACGCCTACACCGAGTGGGTCACCGGCCTGACCCAGCGTGACGTGTGGCGCCTGCTCGACATGAACCTCGGTGGGGGAGGGGCGATCCGGGCCGAGCGCATCTTCGGCAAGGTGGGTGAGATCCTCGAGGGAGCCCTCATCGAGGAGTGCTCCGTGCCGTTCACCGCCGTCGCCACCGACCTCAACCACCGGCGCGAGGTGTGGTTCCAGCGCGGTCCGGTCGCGACCGCGGTCCGGGCCTCGGTCGCCATCCCGAGCCTCGTCACCCCGATCGTCGTCGACGGCCGCCTCCTCGTCGACGGCGGCCTGATGAACCCGGTGCCCATCGAACCGACGGCGGCGGTCCGGTCCGACCTCACGGTCGCCGTCAGCCTCCAGGCCGGGCACAGCACCGGCATGCCGGTCGCGCCGGTCCGCAGCGGCGGGATGGGCACGACGGTCGCCGGCTCGGTGCGCTCGCTGACCCACCGCGTCTCGGCGCTCATCGGCGGCGGCGCCCACGACGTCGCCGACGCGCCGGAGCACGCGGTCGAGGACGTCGAGCCGGTCCCCGGGGCCGCGGGGTCGCCCGCCGTGTCCACCGCCCCCGGCTACGCCCCGGCGCCGCGCGAGCTCGCGTCCACCGAGATCTTCAACCGCTCCTTCGACACGATGGCCGCGCTCATCACCCGGTACCGGATGGCGAGCAACCCTCCGGACGTCCTCGTCTCCGTCCCGTCGGACGCGTGCCGCACGATGGACTTCCACCGGGCGAACGAGATGATCGCGCTCGGCCGCGAGCTGACCGAGCGCGCGTTCGACGAGGCGGGGTGCTGACGGTGGAGGGGACGGACGTGCTCGCCGACCTTGCCGAGGCACTGGTGGAGCAGGCGTCCGACGCAGGTTCCGGCCGGGCGCTGCTCGGCATCGCCGGGGTGCCCGGGGCCGGCAAGTCGACCCTCGCCGAGGCGCTCGTCGCCGAGGTCGCGGCTCGACGCGGCGCGGGCTGGGTGGCGCAGGTGCCGATGGACGGCTTCCACCTCGCCGACGTCCAGCTCGAGCGGATCGGGCTACGCGACCGCAAGGGTGCCCCGCTGACCTTCGACGCCCGGGGCTACGCGGCCCTGCTGCGACGGCTGCGCGAGGACGTCGACCACGACGTCTACGCTCCGGGTTTCGAGCGGGTCCTCGAGCAGCCGCTCGCCGGTGCCGTCGTCGTGCCGGCCGGGGTCCGGCTCGTCGTCACCGAGGGCAACTACCTCCTCCTCGAGGGCGACTGGGCCGAGGCGCGCGCGGCGCTCGACGCCGTCTGGTTCGTCGAGGGGGACGACGCACTGCGCCGGCAGCGGCTGGTCGCCCGGCACGTCGAGTTCGGGAAATCCGCAGAGCACGCGGAGGCCTGGGTGGCTGCCGTCGACGACCGGAACACCGAGCTCGTGCGCGCGGCCGCGGGTGGGGCCGACCGCGTCGTCCTCGCCGTCGACGACGGCTGGGTGACTCAGTCGGACTGGCCGTAGAGGCCGGCCAGCGTCGAGCCGTCGGCCCAGTGGATGTTCCTGATCGGGTTGTCCGGGTCGTCGAGGCCCTTGTTGTACGTGTACGCCCCGCTCTCGTAGAGCGCCCACACGTGTGCGTTGCCGTTCGAGCTCCCGTACGCGAGGCCCTCGATCATCGACGGGGACCGCATGCAGAACGAGGTGCCGTCGGTGATGTCCCCGGTGAAAGAGGTCGGACGGACCCAGACGTTGCCACGGTCGTTGCGGCCGTAGGAGGTGGCGAAGACGAACCGGCTGCCGACGGTGGTCATCCCCTGCGTCTTGGCCGGGACCCACCGCTTGGTGTTCGTGTAGGTCAGCGAACCGCTGCTGGTGGGCCTGTACCGCCACATGCTCTGGTGGCTGGTCGCGGAGAAGTCGCCGGTCCAGACGTAGCCGCCCTGGGTCCCGAGGAACGAGGCCTTGCCGGCCACGTCCTGGGTGTCCTTCGGGGTGTACGTGTGGGAGTTGTTCGCCGCGGCCAGCACCGAGTGCACGGTCGAGGTCGACCAGTAGCGGACGATGCCCTCGCCGCCGACGTAGACGTAGCCGCCGGCGACCGCGATGCCGCCCGCGTGCGTCTGCGGGATGAGCATCCGGCCGAGGCTCTCGCCGCGGTGGGACCCGCTGAGCCACACCCCGAACACCGCGCTGGGCCCGTCCGGGGTGCCGTTGCCGTTGCCGTCGTGGTAGGCCGAGATGAGGAGGACGTCGTCGGTCCCGGAGAAGTTGTTCCAGTACGCCAGGCCCTGCGGCACGTAGTGCCCGTCGAGCAGCCCGGCCGGGATCGCGACGCTGTTGTGGAAGGTGCTGTCGTAGGTGGAGCTCGCCGACGGCCCCGGGTAGAAGTCGGAGCTGCCGCGGGTGGTGCGGCACATCGCGTCCTCGGCCGACGCCGCTGACGGTGTCGCGACGGTGACCAGTCCGCCGAGCGTGACGGCCGCCAGTGCTGCGGCCAGGGTCTTCAGTCGTGCCATGTCGTGCTCCCCGGCGCGGTCAGGGGCGCACGACCCACTTGATGGCCGAGCAGCCGCCCTTGGAGCACACCGACATCCCGACCTTGTCCATGGGCCCGTTGGACACCCAGTAGGCGCTGCCGCGGTACGGGGCGCTCGTGCAGCCGCCGACGTCCTCGCGGTACCCGACGTTGACCGTGTTCCCGTACTGCTTGATGTAGAACTTCATCTTCGCGCGGACCCCGTCTCCCTCACCGGGGTTGTTCGGGTCGCACCGGTCGTTGAGGTAGATGTCGTCCCAGTGCACGACGTTCTCGTTCTGGAAGCCCATCTGGGTGGTGCCGTAGGCCTGGCCGTTCGGCGAGGTGGCCTTGACGAGCAGGCCGTAGGCGTTGGCCGCGCCGGGGGTCAGGACGACGGCGGCGGTCGCCGCGGCGGCGACCGCCCGGACCTTGGTGAGCAGGGGGGTGCGGGGCATGGTGGTCCCCCCTCGGTGGGGGTGGCCCCCCGAACTTCCCCCTCGGAGAGCGCTGTCCCGCCACGCTAGCAGCGGGCCGACACCGCGGCACCCGCTGCGGCACCGGATGTTCACCGGGCCGGAGGGCCTGCGGCTCGAGGTCCGGGCGTACGGTCCGATCATGAGCATCCGCCTCGGCTACCAGATCCCCAACTTCAGCTACCCGGGCGGCGACCCGGCGCAGATCGTGCCCACCGTCGTGCGCCAGGCGCAGGAGGCCGACGCCGCCGGCGTCGACGCCGTCCTCGTGATGGACCACTTCTACCAGCTGCCCGGCATCGGCGACCCGGACCAGCCGATGCTCGAGGCCTACACGCTGCTCGGGGCGCTCGCGACGGCCACCGAGAGGGTGCAGCTCTCGACGCTCGTCACCGGCAACACCTACCGGAACCCGACGCTGCTCGCGAAGGAGGTGACCACCCTCGACCTCGTGAGCGCCGGACGGGCGGTCCTCGGCCTCGGCGCCGGCTGGTTCGAGCTCGAGCACCGGCAGCTGGGCTTCGAGTTCGGCACCTTCACCGACCGGTTCAACCGGCTCGAGGAGGCCCTCTCGATCATCGAGCCGATGCTCCGCGGCGAGCGACCCACCGTGTCGGGCGAGTGGTACCGCACCGAGAACGCGATGAACGAGCCGCGGCTGCGTGACGACCTGCCCATCCTCATCGGCGGTGGGGGAGAGCGGAAGACGTTCAAGTACGCCGCCCGGCACGCCGCGCACCTCAACCTCATCTGCAACGCCTCGGACATCCCGCAGAAGCTCGAGGCGCTCGCCGCCCGCTGCGAGGAGGAGGGGCGCGATCGCTCGACGCTCGAGACGAGCTACCTCGCGTTCGTGATGATGGACGAGGACGGCGACGCGGCGCGCACCATGCACCGCGACTTCCTCCGCTCCCGCGGGGTCGACCTCGACGCGATGGACGACGACCAGCGGCGCGCGGCCACCGACCGGCAGTTCGTCGGCACCCCCGACGAGGTCGCCGGCCAGCTGCGCGAGCGCGTGCTGGAGCCGGGCGTCGATGGCCTGATCGTCAACATGGTGGCGAACGGCCACGTCCCCGGTGCCGTGACGATGATGGCGGAGGCGCTCGCCCCGCTCGTGCGGAGCTGACCCGGTCCGCGGAGGACGGCACCACCGCCGACGGCCCGGTCGTCGTCCTCCAGTCCCGCCAGCCGCTCACCACGGACGTCGCGCTCCTCGGCGAGGACGTCGTGGTCCTCACCGACGGGCCGCCGCACCGGGTTGCCCGGGTCGACGCCCCGGCGCCGGGACGGGTCGAGTCGCGTCTGCGCGGTGAGTGGGCCGACGCCCTGCGCCGACTCAGGCCCTCGTCGGTCGTCAGCAACGACGAGTTCTGCCTCGCCGACCTGGCTCGTCTGCGCGCCGGGCTCGGGCTGCCGGCCGTGACCCCTGTCGGTCTCGAGGGTTACCTCGACAAGGTCGTCATGAAGTCGCGCCTCGCCGAGCACGGCATCGACGTGCCCCGCTTCGCCGACCTCGGGCTCGTCGTCGCCGGGGTTCCTCTCCCACCGGGGCTCGGTGTGCCCGTCGTCGTCAAGCCGCGGGTCGGGGCCAACTCGGGCGGCGTCCGGGTCGTGCGGAGCGAGGACGACTGGGCCGCCTGGACCGCGGAGCACGCCGGCGAGGACGGTTGGCAGGTCGAGGAGCACCTCGACGCCCCGACGGCCTTCGTCGACGCCCTCGTCGTCGACGGGTCCTACCGGCCGGTGCTCGTCGGGCGGTACCTCGGACCGCTGCTCCCCGAGCCGGACGTCGACGTGCTCGGCGCCGTCTCCGTCCCGCCCGACGACCTCCTGTGGCGACGGGCCGCCGACCTCGGTGGCCGGGTGGCGGCCACGCTCGGCGCGGACGGCCGGTTCGCGACGCACCTCGAGCTGTTCGACACCGACGACGGGCTCGTCGTGATGGAGGTCTGCGCGCGGGCACCCGGGGCGATGGTCTCGGAGATGGCGCGGGTCGCCGCCGGGCCGAACCTCGAGACCGCGCACCTGCTGCTCCAGGCCGGCCGTCCCGCCCCCGCCGTCGGGGCCACGGGCGGGCACGCCGCGTGGCTCTCCGTGCTCGCCCGCGGCGGAGCGACCCCGGTGGTGCCCGTCGGCCTCGGCTCCTCGGTCACGGCCCACCGGCTGCCGCCGGACCCGGGGGCACGAGGACGCCACGTCGCGCTCCTGGTCCTGCTCACGTCACCCGACGCGGCCCTGCTGGCCGCCGACGTCGAGCGGTGCCGTGCGCACTCCTGGTGAGGCGGCCGGACTGACGCGGGGTCGGTGCGCGACGAGGTGGTCCCGGCCGCCGTCCCCGGGAACACATCGGCCGACGCTCGAGTTGAGCCAGGTGAACGCAAGTTTCACGCGGCGGATTTGCGCAGTGCGGTCCGTCGGTCTAACTTGAGCGACAAGGACTCAACCCGATCACCGCACCATCCAAGGAGCACCCACATGGCCCGTGCAGTCGGCATCGACCTCGGCACCACGAACAGCGCCGTCGCCGTCCTCGAGGGCGGCGAGCCCACCATCATCGCGAACGCCGAGGGCGGTCGCACCACCCCGTCGGTCGTCGCCTTCTCCAAGGGCGGTGAGGTCCTCGTCGGCGAGATCGCCAAGCGCCAGGCCGTGACCAACGCCGACCGCACGATCCGCTCGGTCAAGCGCCACATGGGCACCGACTGGAGCACCGACGAGATCGACGGCAAGAAGTACACGCCGCAGGAGATCAGCGCCCGCATCCTCCAGAAGCTCAAGCGCGACGCGGAGTCCTACCTCGGCGAGGCCATCACCGACGCCGTCATCACCGTCCCCGCGTACTTCGACGACCACGAGCGCCAGGCCACCAAGGAGGCCGGCGAGATCGCGGGCCTCAACGTCCTGCGCATCGTCAACGAGCCGACCGCGGCCGCCCTCGCCTACGGGCTCGACAAGGGCAAGGAGGACGAGCTCATCCTCGTCTTCGACCTCGGCGGCGGCACCTTCGACGTCTCGCTCCTCGAGGTCGGCAAGGACCCCGAGGACGGCTTCTCGACCATCCAGGTCCGCGCGACCAGCGGTGACAACCAGCTCGGCGGCGACGACTGGGACGAGCGCATCGTCCAGCACCTGCTGACCACCGTGAAGAACAGCAGCGGCGTCGACCTGTCCAAGGACAAGATCGCGATGCAGCGCCTGCGCGACGCGTCGGAGCAGGCGAAGAAGGAGCTCTCGTCGGCCAGCTCGACGAACATCTCCCTCCAGTACCTCTCGATGTCCGAGAACGGCCCGATCCACCTCGACGAGACGCTGACCCGCGCCCAGTTCGAGCAGATGACCAAGGACCTGCTCGACCGCACGAAGCAGCCGTTCCAGAACGTCATCAAGGACGCCGGCATCTCGGTCTCCGACATCGACCACGTCGTCCTCGTCGGCGGCTCGACCCGCATGCCGGCGGTCAGCAGCCTCGTCAAGGAGATGACCGGCGGCAAGGAGCCCAACAAGGGCGTCAACCCCGACGAGGTCGTCGCGCTCGGCGCGTCCCTCCAGGCCGGCGTCCTCAAGGGCGAGCGCAAGGACGTCCTCCTCATCGACGTCACGCCGCTCAGCCTCGGCATCGAGACCAAGGGCGGGCTGTTCACCAAGCTCATCGAGCGCAACACCGCCATCCCGACCAAGCGCAGCGAGGTCTTCTCGACGGCCGAGGACAACCAGCCGTCGGTGCTCATCCAGGTCTTCCAGGGCGAGCGCGAGATCGCGCAGCAGAACAAGCCGCTCGGCACCTTCGAGCTGTCCGGCATCGCGCCGGCGCCCCGCGGCGTGCCGCAGGTCGAGGTCACCTTCGACATCGACGCCAACGGCATCGTCAACGTCTCCGCCAAGGACCGCGGCACCGGCAAGGAGCAGAAGATCACCATCTCCGGCGGCTCGGCGCTGTCGAAGGAGGAGATCGAGCGGATGGTCAAGGACGCCGAGGCGCACGCCGAGGAGGACAAGCAGCGCCGCGCCGAGACCGAGGCCCGCAACATGGGCGAGACCCTCGTGTTCTCGACCGAGAAGTTCCTCTCCGAGTCCGGCGACAAGGTCTCCGACGAGCACCGGGGGCCCGTCGACGAGGCACTGGCCGCGCTCAAGGAGGCCATCAAGCCGGACAGCGGTGCCTCGACCGAGGACATCCAGGCGAAGATCGACACCCTCAACAAGGTCTCCCAGGAGATGGGCGCCGCCGTGTACGCCGCGGCCGCCGAGCAGGGCGAGTCGGGCGACGTCCCGGGTGCCGAGGCGAGCGACGGCGACCAGCCGGCGACCGACGCCGGTGACGACGACGTCGTCGACGCCGAGGTCGTCGAGGACGACGAGGAGAAGAAGTGACCGACTCCTCGATGGAGGACTCGGTGAACACCGAGGCCGTCAACGACGAGCCCGGCCGTCCGGAGGAGGTGGCCCCGGAGCAGCCCGGGGCCACCGCCCCCGGCGGTGTGCCGGCGTGCGAGCCCGCCGAGGCGCCGGCGGTCGGTGACGACCTCCACCCGGACGCCGTCCTCGCCGCCGAGCGGCTCGCCGACCTGCAGCGGCTCCAGGCCGAGTACGTCAACTACAAGCGCCGGGTCGACCGCGACCGTGCGGTGGTTCAGGAGCGCGCCGTCCACGACGTCCTCGAGTCGATGCTCGGGGTCCTCGACGACATCCACGCCGCGCGCGAGCACGGCGACCTCGACGGCGGGCCGTTCTCCGCCATCGCGGACAAGCTGGAGTCGACCCTCGGCCGGTACGGGCTCGAGCGGTTCGGCGCCAAGGGCGAGGCCTTCGACCCGCAGCAGCACGAGGCGCTCATGCACGCCCCGTGGCCGGCCGACGACGCCGACCTGCCCGCCGGCGCGACGACGACGACCGTCGTCACGGTGCTCCAGCCGGGCTACCGTGCGGGTGAGCAGGTCCTGCGTCCCGCTCGCGTCGCGGTCGCCGACCCCGACTGACCGAGACCGACCCGAGGCACCGAGAGGAGGCGCCGATGGCCAGCCAGGACTGGTTCGAGAAGGACTTCTACGCGATCCTCGGCGTCCCGAAGGACGCCGACGCGGCCGCGATCAAGAAGGCCTACCGCAAGCTCGCCAAGCAGCACCACCCCGACCGCAACGCCGGGGACGCCGCGGCCGAGCAGAAGTTCAAGGACGTCGGCGAGGCGCACGCGGTGCTCTCGGACCCCAAGCAGCGCCAGGAGTACGACGCCGTCCGGTCGATGGCCGGGGGCGGGGCGCGGTTCCGGGCCGGGCCCGGTGGCGCCGGCGCGAGCGGTTTCGAGGACATCTTCAGCGCCTTCGGCGGTGCCGGTGGCGGCGGGACCCGGGTGCGCTTCGGCAACGGCGGCGGCCAGTACGCCGCGGGTGGCGAGGACATCAACGACCTCCTCGCCCAGATGTTCGGAGGTGCCGGCGGCGCCGGTGGCGCTCGCGGTGCCGACCCGTTCGGCGGCACCGGTTTCCGCGCCTCTCGCGGGCCGCGACCGGGCGCCGACGTCCAGGCCCGCACGACGCTGAGCTTCCGCGACGCGGTCGAGGGCTCGACGGTCACCCTGAGCACCGCCGAGGGCCGGCGGATCACGACGAAGATCCCGGCCGGCGTGCGCGACGGGCAGAAGATCCGGCTGCGCGGCAAGGGTGCCGAGGGCGACCCCGGAGCCCCGAAGGGCGACCTCATCCTCACCGTCACCGTCGAGAAGCACCCCGTCTTCGGGCGCGACGGCGACCACCTGACGGTCGACCTGCCGGTGACCTTCGCCGAGGCCGCGCTCGGCGCGACCGTCCCCGTGCCGACGCTCGACGGCTCGAGCGTCCGGGTCAAGGTCGCCCCGGGCACGCCGAGCGGCCGGGTGCTGCGGGTCAAGGGTCGCGGCGTCGCGGGCCGGCACGGCACCGGCGACCTGCTCGCCCGGGTCCAGGTTGTCGTCCCCCAGCGGCTCTCGGACGAGGCGCGGCGCGCGGTCGAGACGCTGCGTGACGCCGAGGCCGGGGCCGACCCGCGTGCGAGCCTGTTCCAGCAGGCCGCGACCTGACCGGAGGTGACGTGATGGCCCGGCTCGAGGCATCCGCCTTCTCGCCCGACGACGACACCCCCGTCTTCGTCATCTCGGTCGCCGCCGAGCTGGCCGGCATGCACGCGCAGACCCTGCGGCAGTACGACCGGCTCGGCCTCGTCACGCCCTCGCGCACCCGGGGCGGTGGGCGCCGCTACAGCCAGCGCGACGTCGCCCTGCTGCGCGAGGTGCAGCGGCTCTCCCAGGAGGAGGGTGTCTCGCTCGCCGGCATCGCCCGCATCCTCGAGCTCGAGAACCAGGTCGACGCGCTGCGGGCCAGGGTGGCCGAGCTCGCCGCCGAGGTCGAGGCGCTCGAGGCCGGCAGCGGACGCACCACCCGGGTGTTCTCGGTCAGCCCGACCGGCGACGTCTACGCCGCCCGGCTCGGCGAGCGGCCCCGGGCCACTCGCAGCCAGGCGCTCGTCGTCTGGCGTCCCACCCGGCACTGACCCACCGGCGCTGACCATCCGGCACTGACCACTCGGCACCGACCTCCGGCGGCGCCGCCGCGTCGCCCCTCAGGCGGCGAGGCGGGAGTGCTCCTTCGCGGTGGCCGTGAGCACCACGACGGCGGCGGCCACCGCCGCCAGCGCGACGAGGACCGAGGACGGCTCGTCGACGAGCCGGCCCCAGGCGAGCCACGCCAGGCCCCACGCGATCGCCGCCGCCACGGCCCAGCGCCCCCGCAGCCGCCGCGCCAGCCAGGTGCCGAGCGCCGCGACGACGGCGAGGACGACGAGGGCGAGGACGACTCCCGCGACCCCGTCGAGGTCGACGCTCTCGGCGAGGGTCGCGACGACGTTGGCGAAGGTCGCGACGGACACCCATCCGAGGTAGAGGCCGAAGGTGCCGTCGACGAGGACGGTCTCGGCCGTGCCGTACGACGGAGTGGCGTCCAGCCGGGAGACGAGGACGAAGAGCGTGCCGAGCAGCGCGACGATGACGACGACACTCACCCACAGCCAGCCCTGCTGGGTGACGAGCAGCCACACCGCGTTGAGCACCATCGAGACCGCGGCGAGCCAGCCGATCGCCCGGTGCCGGCGGTCGGTCGCCTGGCCGGGCAGCCACTGCCAGACCGTGTACCCGAGCAGTCCGAGGTAGATCGGGGTCCAGATCGAGAAGGCCGGTCCGGCCGGTGCGACGTACGTGGCATCGGCGGCCAGCGCGCCGCCCGAGGACTCCTCGACGCGTGTGCCGACGACGCCGACCCCGACGAGGGTGCCGACGACGCAGAACACCTCGGCGACGGTGACCCCGACCTGGCGGAGGCGGTCGGCCGAGGTGGGGGCGGTCGAGGTCGTCGCGGTGCCGGCGCTCATGGGTCGACGCTAGCCCGACCCGCGGCCGGCAGCCCGCGGCCGGGGTGCGCCGGCGCCTCCCGCGTCCATACTTGGCCGCGTGACCGAGCACCTCATCGTCTTCCCGGACCGCGAGACCGCCGAGGACGTCGCCGACGGGCTGCGCGAGGACGGTTTCGACGACGTCCGTGTCGTCCGGGAGGCGCTGGCGGGAGAGGACGACGCCGAGGACCACGAGTGGGGGGTGTACGTGCGCGAGGAGAACGTCGTCGACGAGAGCCGGCCGGTCGCCCACGGCCTGCGCGACCGGTTCGCGGCCCTCGCCGACGAGCGCGGCGGCTGGTACGACCCCGACCCGACCGGCTGACCCGGGAACCGCCCGTGACCTCCGCCGCGTCCGCGTGGCGGCGCAGCGTTGAGCGGAATACACTCAACTTTGGTCGGCGTTGCTCCTCATGACGCCCGTACCCACCGCACGACCCAGGAGACAGCCCGGATGGAGCTCAAGCCGACGACGAAGGTCGCCGAGACCCTCGCCCTCGCCCAGCGCGCCGCGCAGACCGCCGGCCACGCCGAGGTCACCCCCGACCACCTGACCAGCGCCGCCGTCCGGCTCGACACCCCGCTCGCCGACGCCCTCCTGACCGCCGCCGGCACCGGCGCCGCGCACGTCCTCGGCCAGGCCGACGCCCGGCTGCGGGGCCTGCCGACGACGAGCGGGTCCACCGCCCAGCCGCCCACCGTCGGACGCGACGCCCTCGCGGTACTCCAGCAGGCCGACACCCTGATGCGCGCCAAGGGCGACAGCTACCTCGCCCTCGACCTCCTCCTCCTCGCGCTCGCCGAGACCGGCCACCTCGCGGCCGTCGAGAAGCGCGGGGCCGCCGACATGGAGCGGCGCATCGAGGAGCTGCGCGGCGGCCGCACCGTCACCTCCGAGACTCCGGTCGAGGGCGGGGAGGCGCTGGCCCAGTACGGAACCGACCTCACCCAGGCCGCCCGCGACGGCAAGCTCGACCCGGTCATCGGCCGTGACGCCGAGATCCGCCGCGTCGTCCAGGTGCTCTCCCGGCGCACGAAGAACAACCCGGTCCTCATCGGTGAGCCCGGCGTCGGCAAGACCGCCGTCGTCGAGGGGCTGGCCCAGCGCATCGTCGACGGTGACGTCCCGGAGTCGTTGCGCGACAAGCGACTCGTCAGCCTCGACCTCGGGGCGATGGTCGCCGGCGCGAAGTACCGCGGCGAGTTCGAGGAGCGCCTCAAGGCAGTCCTCGAGGAGATCAAGAACAGCGACGGCCAGGTCGTCACGTTCATCGACGAGCTGCACACCGTCGTCGGCGCCGGCGCCACCGGCGAGTCCGCGATGGACGCCGGCAACATGCTCAAGCCGATGCTCGCCCGCGGCGAGCTGCGGCTCGTCGGCGCGACCACCCTCGACGAGTTCCGCGAGCACATCGAGAAGGACCCCGCGCTCGAGCGCCGCTTCCAGCAGGTCTTCGTCGGCGAGCCCTCGGTCGAGGACACCATCGCCATCCTCCGCGGGCTCAAGGAGCGCTACGAGGCGCACCACAAGGTCGAGATCGAGGACTCCGCGCTCGTCGCGGCGGCCGCCCTGTCCGACCGGTACATCACCGGTCGCCAGCTGCCGGACAAGGCGATCGACCTCGTCGACGAGGCCGCGTCCCGGCTGCGGATGGAGATCGACTCCAGCCCGGTCGAGATCGACGTCCTGCGCCGCCAGGTCGACCGGCTGAAGATGGAGGAGCTGCACCTCGGCCGCGAGACCGACGAGGCGTCCCAGGAGCGGCTCGAGCGGCTGCGCGCCGACCTCGCCGACGCCACCGAGGAGCTCGACGCCCTCAACGCGCGGTGGGAGGCCGAGAAGGAGGGCCTCAACCGGGTCGGCGACCTCAAGGCCCGGCTCGACGACCTGCGCACCCAGGCCGACCGGCTCCAGCGCGAGGGCGACTACGAGAGCGCCTCCCGGCTGCTCTACGGCGACATCCCCGCGCTGCAGACCGAGGTCGAGGCCGCGCAGGCGGCCGAGTCCGCGCTCGGGGGAGCCGATCTCATGGTCAAGGAGCGGGTCGGCGCCGACGACATCGCCGAGGTCATCTCGGCCTGGACCGGCATCCCCGCGGGGCGGCTGCTCCAGGGCGAGACCGAGAAGCTGCTCTCGATGGAGTCGATCATCGGGTCGCGGCTGATCGGGCAGGGCGAGGCGGTCCGGGCCGTCTCGGACGCCGTGCGCCGCAGCCGGGCCGGCATCGCCGACCCCGACCGCCCCACCGGTTCCTTCCTCTTCCTCGGCCCGACCGGCGTCGGCAAGACCGAGCTCGCCAAGTCGCTCGCCGACTTCCTCTTCGACGACGAGCGGGCGATGGTCCGGCTCGACATGTCCGAGTACTCCGAGCGGCACGCGGTGGCCCGGCTCATCGGCGCGCCACCGGGATACGTCGGCTACGAGGAGGGCGGCCAGCTCACCGAGGCGGTGCGCCGCCGCCCGTACTCGGTGCTGCTCCTCGACGAGGTCGAGAAGGCACACCCGGAGACCTTCGACATCCTGCTCCAGGTCCTCGACGACGGCCGGCTCACCGACGGCCAGGGGCGCACGGTCGACTTCCGCAACGTCATCCTCGTCATGACGAGCAACCTCGGGTCGCAGTACCTGCTCGACCCGACGCTCGACCGCGAGGCGCGGCGCAACGCGGTGATGTCGGCGGTCCGCGGCGCGTTCAAGCCCGAGTTCCTCAACCGGCTCGACGAGGTCGTCGTCTTCGACCCGCTCTCCCGCGAGGAGCTCGGCCGCATCGTCGACCTCCAGGTGCGGGCCCTCTCCACGCGGCTGCACGACCGCCGCATCGCGCTCGAGGTCACCGACGAGGCGAAGGCGTGGCTCGCGGCGACCGGGTACGACCCGGCCTTCGGGGCCCGACCGCTGCGCCGGCTCGTCCAGCGCGAGATCGGCGACCGGCTCGCGACGGCCCTCCTCGCCGGCGAGGTGCGGGACGGCGACACCGTGCGGGTGCGGCTCGCCGACGACGGCGACCACCTCGCCCTCCACTGACGTCCCAGCCCGCGGACGGTCCGGGCGGTGCGCAGCCGCCACCGGTTGCGAGGTCTCGCGAAAGGCGCGCGCGGCGGCGCGCGGCGGTCTACAGTCCCTGCGTAGCGTCTGTCTGGACGCTCGTCGAGGGAGGAAAACCACCATGTCACGTCGCACCCTGCGTCGCGCCGCGGTCGTGGCCGCGTGCGCGGCCGTCGTCGCGGGCCTCGCGCTCCCGGCCTCAGCCGCGCAGCCGGATCGGGCCAACGTCAACCAGCGCAGCCAGTCCGTCGCCTCGGTGGCCTCCGTGGCCACGGCCACGGCGTCGGTGATCCCGGCCGACTGTGGCGTGATCTTCCACCGGGCCACCGCCGGCGCGCTCTACTACGGGACCGTCGTCGGGGGCCGTGCGGGTGCGGGGACGGTCGGTGCCCTGACCTTCGGCAGCAGCACCGAGACCCCGGTCGCCATGGCGTACGTACGCACGCTGTCGACGGCGCCGCAGTCCGAGCAGTACATCGCCACGCTCGCCGACGGCAGCCTCTGGGAGGTGCTCGCCCCGCTGGCCAGCGACGCGGTCACCACGCGGATGATCTCGACGGGCGGGTGGGGTGCGATGCGCGAGCTCGTCACCGGTGACTCCTCCTACATCTACGGTCTCACCACCTCGGGTGGGCTCTACCGCTACACGCTCTCGACCGGCGGCGTCATCCGCAGCGCGGGCAGCATCGCGACCGGGGGCTGGGGCGGCGTCCGCTCCCTCACCTGGGCCGGTGGCGGCACCTTCTACGGCGGCAAGGTCGACAGCCTCGTCGCGCTCAGCGCCAGCGGCGCACTCATGGAGTACCTCATCCGCACCGACACGCGCGCCCCCCGCGGCTTCGTCCTCCGCTCCTCCGGCTGGGGTGGCTTCCAGCGGATCTCCGTCGGTGCGTGCACGAAGTCCTCGTCGCGGCCGATCTCGGGGGTCACGCCCCTGGGCGACCTGTACGCCTACCTCGACACCAACGGGTTCAACCTGACCGGCAGCGACATCCGCGGCGCCGGCAAGGTGGGCCACGGTTTCGTCGGTCTGCTGTTCGACTGATATGTAGCGGTTTCCTGTCAAGTGGGCAGGGTGAGGCGCCGCCGGGC
>OEIU01000397.1_pt1 | contig 42273 bp, 32 predicted proteins | sample 1539221 | NCBI WGS metagenome assembly OEIU01 (sample SAMN03792071, study PRJEB22550) | activated sludge metagenome | feature: wastewater treatment plant; material: activated sludge; isolation source: Wastewater treatment plant of a petroleum refinery complex | place: Argentina: Zarate | collected... | reverse complement strand
TTCATATAAGATAATTAGTGAATAAAATTAAACTAGTACCAATAGAATTTTAAATTACTGAATGAAAATTCCAAACTATTAAGAAAAATATTTTCTAAAAATATTTTTAGAAATTTTTGGTTAATTAAAATATTTTTATAAGAGTCACAGGATTAACTAAAACTATAATTTGTAATCAAAAGTATTTGCTATTTACTTTTCTTGATCCTTCGCACTTCGCACTTCGCACTTCGCACTTCGCACTTCGACTACGCTCAGTGTGACGCGCTCAGTGTGACGCGCTCAGTGTGACGCGCTCAGTGTGACAAGCTCAAGAGAAAATCCCGAAAGGACTTATTTAGATATACTATTCTTGGTCCTTCGACTCCGCTCAGGATAAACTCCAGAAAAGAACTAAAAGAAGCATGCACTTTAAAATAAATTCTAGAATTATTTTCCGTTATGAGGCGACAAAATAACTCCCCCGACCCATCGACTACGCTCAGGGTGACACATCGGGGTCAAACAGATTTTCTCGCTCATCCCTTCACTCCAAATAATTTTTTAACGAATTTCTTTTAATGTGCTAAACAAAGAACACAATTTTTATTTAGAGATTTCAAAAAGTTTGTATGTACCATTAGATTGTTTAAGTAATTTTTTTATTCTTCTATCCCGGGCTACTTTGCGTTGCCGCATCACTGATTCAAATGTGTCCTGTAATCCTTCTGTTGTAATATAGTTTTCAACTCTTATTACTAAACCACAATCTTTAGAATAAAGAAAATCCAGGAATGAAATAAATTCATCATAGGTTTGATCTAAATCCACAGCATACATTCCAAGGTTACGCGGGTTGGAAATATCGAGCAGGCAGTTATCGCTGGAAGCAATGATGTTAATTAATGCCCAATATTTACCTTCACCCGCCCAACCGTATTTTGCTCTGAGTAGTTTGAACTGCGGTTCGTTGTGTGAATCACTAAAGTGCTGATAGTATGTAAGATTGAATTTCAAATACCTCACCCTCGTTCCCTTTCCTTATTAAGGAGAGGGAAGTAATAACGTTTTTAGTGTTTTGAGATAAAGCTTGAAACAGGTTTTTACTAGCCGGAAGAATAGAAGATTGTCCTTTTCAGCTACTCTTATTTGGCAATGCTTGTTCCAGGCTTCGATGATTATATATTCTCCTGATGGAATAACATTAACTCTTGTCATAGATCCCTTAGCTGTTTTTGGTGATGTAATCAGAGATTGCTTTTTCTGCAGTGTGACCGAGATCTATTTCCAGTGTTGCACAAAAGATTTTTAATTTTTTATGAACCAGATTACTTATGTGAATTATTTTAGCTCGTTGTGTACTGCTGCGCCCTACCTGACGGAAGGCAGGTTTAGCCGATCTTGCTGAGTTTGTTGTTTTCATAATAGTCCAGACTGTTATTAAATGTATTGTTATTTATGAAATCGTGAATTGCCTGACGTGAAATTTTTTTATGAACGTGACCGGGAGGAAGGACGTAATCTAATTGTCCCGATCCTATTAAATGAGCTATATAGCTGGGGGAGAAGCCAAGCAGTTGTGATGTTTTTTTGATTGAGAGAAGTTCTCTATTATTGGTTTGTTCTTGCATACAAATGATATATTAAACAAATGATAAATATTTAGTACAAGAAAAGTAAAGAAAAGACAATATAAATGCAAGCGATTTTTATGGAAAATGGATGATCCTCCAAAGGCGGACAGGTGATTGAGGGTTAATGGAAGATGGGAAGACTCTTCGCACTTCGACTACGCTCAGTGTGACAATAAATTTTGAACTTCCTGAATAGTGTTTGTCAAAACACACAGCCCACTGTTAATACACAATTATCAATCCGCCACGGTGGACAGGTTTACAATGATCAATTAAAATTTAATCTATGATAAGATGCTTTCCTTCATCGGGTTCGGAAAAAGCATTGTGAGTTTCTAAATACTTATACAATTCGTCATAATCATTATTGTGAAGGTTTGCACTGAATCTATGTGCTTTGGTAAGCATTTCGACATAAGGTACAGGGTCTTTATCACGAGTTAGTTTTTTTAATGTAAGTAAATAATCTTCGCGATATACTGTTGGAATAATTATTTTACATTGGTTGCGATTTACTAATTCAGCATTCATCATAACACGAGCGATTCTACCATTGCCATCTTCAAATGGATGGACTTCACTTACAATAAACATCATATAAGCTGCACGTGCAAATGCATCTGTTAAAATTTTGTAATAGTTAAAGCCGCGAGTAAGTGTACCACGAACAAGTTTAACATCCACAAAATGCGTATCACCGGCACGATTATTTTTAACTTTAAATTCACCGGGATGTTTATCAATGCGAGCAGAAAGTAAAACCTTATGTCTTGATTGTAACAATTGTAAAAGTTCGTTTTCATCCTTTGGAATAATTTTCATTTCATTTTTATCTGAGACAAGCCGATAAGTTCCAAGAACATCATGCGAATCATCACTACGTGCAGGTAATGGAATTTGAGTGTCTATTATTTCTTTTGCTTCGGATACTTCAAACACAGTGCCTTCTATGTAATTTGAAAAGTAAGCTTCGAAGAAAGCAAAATTCCTAAATGAGTTTGGTGTTAAATTGTTCTCAGGGTGCTCTTGAAATACTTTGTTATGAAGATAATTAAAAAGTATCTCAAAGATTTCAATTCTGTGTCTATCATAGGGAAGACCAACTGAACGAGATAGAGCAAGATCAGACTTTAGTATTTTTGATGGCTTTGTTGTAAATAAAGCACCAATGATTTTATTTAACAACTCATATTCTTTTTGCATATCTAAAATTTTTGATAAGTCCCTTGCCTTATCACGTAAGCTATTTAATCCTTCTTCGCCTTTTATTCTAAGAATATCATCAAGCTTTTCTTCTATTTGAGGAATGCTTAATGTTTTTGAATCAGGACCAGTCTTTTTTGTTATTTGGAGATTCTCCAGAAATCTACGAGGTTCTGAGGCAACATAAAGCTCCCCTATCATTTTATTGTCTCCGTCAACGGGACCTTTACCTTCCAAAAAATTTATAGTAATACCAGGTAACTTTATTTTTTTTGTATATGTATAAGTAACAAATAATTTATTTGCTGCGGTTGGTTTAAATTCAAAAGCAGAGCGATGACTTAGTACCGCATCAGGATATAGATTTCCTAATATCTCAAGAATGTTTCTTTTGACTATTGCCGAAGATGCCTCTTCAAAATTTGTTGAATAAATCCTTGGAGCTATCTTTCGAATTTTCTTCTCTTGAAGCATTTTAGATATTTTGTAATTCTCTTGTCTATTCGTAGATGAAAATATTAACTCACTCATTGCAAAAATTTTCCATAATAATGATAATTCCACTTCAAAATTGTAATTATTTTCCAGAATAAGCAAGTATATTTGTATTTTTTTCCAGAAAGGAAGAATTTGTAAAATTTTCCAGAATAATTAAGAAATCAGATGGGAATTGTAATTATTTTCTAAGATAAGCATATATTTTAGGATTATTTTCCAAAATAAGGTTAAAATGTTGAAATATTTTCCAGAATAGCATATTTCAAACTAATACTTACTAAAATGAAACCAAATGAACAAAGAATATAATTTCTGTCAAGAAGTGGTTCTTGACAGTCTAGAAAAAAAATGTTATTCATAGTATATATGAACTCTTTTAATTACACGTATACTTCTTTTTAAAATCTTCAAAAGTAAAATAACCAATGTTCTTCATTGGTTTTACCAATGGACTAAACAAAGGAATACTAGACACAAAATATCCCTTAATCTTCCAATTATATTTTTTTTCTAGATTAAATTGCTGTAAAAATAAATCAATATTTTTTATGCCCCATTCTAACCTTAATAAATGGCGCTGCATTTGTGAATTAGATGAAGTAAAAACTTTTGTGATCTCACTATGCATCTCATAAGGTGTCCTTGATAATAATAAATCTTTACATTCAATGAACAATATTTCGTGACGTTTTTTATCAATAACTAAAACATCTATATCACCCATATCATTACCATTTTCAGCTACTATTCTGTTTTTCCCAATTTTTTTGACGTTCACATTTGAAACAAAATACGATTCTTTTTCGAATATTGCCTTAACTTTTTTAACAAAGTTTATGTTACTGAAAGAAGCAAATTCAGTTAAAATCTTTTTAAGTTTTTGATTATTCAGTTTATTTACTAATCGATTATTCCTCAATAAAGTCGTAAAATTATCCACTGCAATTTTTAGATGCCTTAAACCGATTTTGTAATATAATTTACCATCAGATTCCATAATTAATATAGGTCGTCTAACATAGGAGTACAATCTGTTAAATCGCCAAGGGAAAAAATCATAAGGTTCAAACTTTGAATTTGGAACCTCAAAGAAATTTTCACGATCCATAATAGACCATTGAAATAGTATATTGCCTAAAGAGTCAGGTGAAATAGTACCGACATATAATTTCTTAAATTCGTTTTCTTCAATCGTCATTATAGTCGTATTTTTTTCGTTACTATACTTAAAAATCTTTCTTTCAAATTCTATTAAATCGTTTAAGGAATATCCAAATTCTTCTTTGAATTCTTTGTTAAATTCTTGAAATGATTCATCATCTTTTGCATCAGGATTATTTTTTTTAACCTCCCAATATTTTGAAAACTCTGAATTAAATTTATTTATGTTGTAATCTGTTATCTGATTTGAGAATACACTATAAGCCTTGTCATAATCTTTACTCTCAACATATAGCCTATTAGATTTCAGTACACTTAATCTTAGGTCAGTAATATTAAATCGTATTAAGTCACCGATAAATCCCCAATGAATAATTTCATTAGCTAGTGATAATAAGAATTCATAGTCATAGTTGCTTATTTGTTTGATACCACAAATCTCCATTCCGAGAGAATATTCAATTAAAAATCTGCAAGCCGGACTTGACTGGACAATTTTTGAATATGTGCTTTTAAAATCTTCTAACACTGTATCTTTATTAGCAATTTCAATTCTCATTGGAAGTTGTATTTCATGCAGTATTCTTTCATATGTTAGGGATTCATTCTGCTGAATCAGATAGTTAAAAAGTGTTTGTTTATCATATTTTTTTAAATCATTGGTTAGTTTTTCTAAAAAAAATGGCACAACATAATCTTTGATAAATTTATAATAGTCTTCTCTTTTTTCACCTACTATTAGTTTATTTTCAAGAATATATCTTCCCAAATCATCTAGTAACAAATTCGTAATAATCTCATCAAGAACTCTTGGTTTACTAATTTCTAATGGATTTAATTCAGGAACTTTTGAAGTATCATAAACACCCATTTTCTTTTTCTTACCTAAAGGCATATGTTTATTTATGATTTCTTCAACCCTAGTTTCAGATAGTTCTTGTTTTAATTGATCATCATCGAAGAGTTTAGGTACTGTTTTTAATAATGATGAAATAATTTCTCTCTCGCCCGAATTATCAGAAGTTGCCAAAATTCTATTTAGCCCCTTACCAAATAAAAAAGTGATAGTATTTGGAAGTTTTATCGTTAATGAAAATGCATCTCTACTTGTCTGTATTACATTACTACTTAAATTATCCCATTCTACTTCCTCGTCAAATAAAACTTCTATCAATAGATATTCACTAATTTGTTTTCCATCTAAGTGTTTTTCGAGACTCGGCTTTAGCTCGATAATCCAGTAAGCTAAATTATCCAACATCTCAATTACTAGTCTCCTGAAACTATGGTTAGAATAGCTCTCAAGATGTTTGCTATATAACCAAATTGGAATCGAGTAAGATTCAATTAAAAATTCCGAGTTATGTGGATAATAGACTGGAGCATAAAACGGGAAATCCATTTCATGTAATAATATTATATCAACATATGCCTTCTTAAGGGGATTATAAACAGCGTGAATATCTGTGTGGATTTTCATTTCCATCCTTGCAGAACGAGAATGATCATCAGATACAATAGTATAAAATGGCACTCCATCATCCATTAAATAAAATGAGGAATTATATTTCTTAAAGAGACTATACTCAGATAGTTTATCAAATGAAATTAAACGGATTACTTGGGTTGTTTGATTCCTAGCTATGGAAAATTTATAAAGAAATAATTCTTTTCCAGCTTCCAGATAAGAAATACATTCTAAATTTTCTGCTGATAACATTAAACTTTTATACTCAGGAAAACTTGCCTCAAATAAAATTGTTCTTTCATAATTACTTGTTACGAATAAAAAAAATAAATCATTTGGTGCTTTTTCTGTGGAATTAATTAAGTTAATTACCCAATCAAATTTAGGTCTATAGTCAGATAAAGTAACTTTCACTGTAGAATTTCGTTCGTTTTTACGGTCGTCAAAAAGTAGAATAACAAAAGCTAATTTGTCCTCATCAAACTTAAATGTATCAAAAATGAAAGGATCATTATGTGCTTTTGTTGCTTCAATATAAGTCTTTTGATAAAACCCTAATCTAAATAAGCTCTCCCGAGTATTTTCCCATACTGTTGATATATATGATTCATTAAATTTATCTACAAGATTATTTGTATAAATAACATCAAGGATTTTGTTTCTTAATGCGTTGAGGAGGGAACTTGGGTCTGTAACAATATTATAACCATTATGAGTAATTATTGGTGCTGAAATAAGCACACCACTATCAATTTTATAACTCTTAATAATACTCTTATTGAGTTTCGTAAATAACCAACTAAGACTGTTGAAATTAATGTTGAAATCATTTGCAAGAGCTTGAAGTTCAGAATCTTTATAAATATTGCATAACATTAAATTAAAAAGTTCCTTTTCGCTCGGAATAAAGATTTCATTAGAATATTTCACATCGACATTACGATTTATATCAGCTCTTAATGCAATAGCTTCACTCAGATTCAAAATAAAAAGAATACTTGACTCTAATTCCTTTCTTAATTCCTCTGATAAGTTGTGCTCTCCATTTTTGAATAATGCATAAAACGTATTTTTTAATTGATATGTTATATTCGAATAACAACCAGGGAAAACACGATACCCTCCGCCATAGAAAGATAATTCTTCACAAAAAATATTAGTGCTTGGATCTTCTTGCTGTTTGAAAAATGATTCTTTAACTATTCTAGAATTAATTAAACTAAATAGCTTTTTCCTAGTTATTTTGGGACCATTAAAATTTGATAAACTTGAGGCGACATGTAACAAAAGATCTAGTCTAATTGTATTTTCGCCATTCGCTGGCAACAATCTCAATGCTGATAGTTTTATTATTAAATCAATTGTATTATAAGGTAGAAAGGCATTTGTCAAAAATTCTATGGTTTCTTTAGGCTTTATCGGCATCTATTAAAATCCTCTACCCCCCAACCTTCTTAACCAACTTATCAATCTCCTTCATCTCAAAAGAAAGATGTTTTTTAATATCTAGTCGGTATTTTCCTAATCTTGTCGCTGTTAATTCCTTCTTAGGTGGATTTGATACCAAATATTTTTTTGCACTTATATGTGCCTTTATACTTACCTCAACTAAAAGGTTATGGACTTTGTTGGCATTATCATATTTGGGATAGTAAACATCAAGTATTCGCTTATGAATATCCCTTTCCCCATAAAGCCCTCTTGTTTGAAAATCCTTAATCAATGTATTTGTTACTTTTGAATTAAGAATCCCAGCCAAATAATATACTTCTTGCAAATTATTAGTTGCATACCAGTATGTTTTACTTTCAACAATAAATTCAAAATCAATCTCACTCCTTTTTACAATTGTTGCATTAGCATCCTTTGCGGAAGAATTATAAAGTATTAAATACTTTTTATTTAAATCCTGAACAGTTAATCCCTTCTGGAAATCAAGTCTGTCATTACAAGTCATAGATTCAGATTTTGCAGTTCTATTTATTTCCCAAGTATTTTCATTATTCTTAAACCACTTTGCAGCATTAGTATCTCCGTTTTTTAAAAGTTCTTCAGAATTTTTTAATCGTATTGCTTTATATCCTCTATCTGTTTCTATAAGGATAGGTAGTACTACTAATGCTGGATTGTATAGTACAAATGGTAAAATACTTTTTGATAAGGCAGTTCTAAAAATAAATTTACTTTCGATCATTCCACTAAATTTCAGTCCCTTCCACGGCTTCTTTGCATCACCTTGAATTGCTTCAGAGGTTTTTACAGAAATAATTCTATCGTTAAAGTCTGGTGGTTCTTCTTGGTCTAGATCAACAAAATAAAAAGTTCGCGGGACAATCGTAGCTCCTTGTTTGAACTCTTCTTTATATGGATTTATTTTAGTTGAGTTTTCAACTTTTTTTATTGAGAAGGCAGATGATTTTCCAAGTTTAATTTTATACCATCTCACAACATTTTCTTTTATTAACGCTTGTGCATTTTTTAATGTACTATTTTGTTCTCCTAAATTGCCTTCAAAATGTATTCCTTCAAATTCCTCTCTTGGTACAGCTTGTTTTAATTTTGAGTAACTAGTAAAAAATACACAACTAGGTACTCGAAATAATGGTGAAACATCGAATAAGTCCCAAATCTTGTCGATTACAAAACCTCTTGCATAACCATTTCGTGTGTTACTATGGTGATCGGCACTAATAAAACTTCTAGGCAGCACAAAGGCTAACTTTCCATTTTCATTTAAGTAATAACTGTTACAATAAGCAACAAATATCGCTGCTATTTCTAAATGCGGAAAATTTGCTTTCCTTTCAGGCTTAACTTCATATGTTACAGCTAAACGATTCAGTAAGTCTTGATAGTCTTCGTTTTTAATTGAGCTATAAGTAAACCATGGCGGGTTACCTATAATATAATCAAACTTATTTTTTAAGAATCTAGGTTTATAAGAATTTTTAACTATAAACTTCCAGATTCCATTACGGCCTCTTTTTTTAGTTTCATAAAATCCATTGTATATCCTAAAAAAACTGTTAACTATTTCGTCACCAATTTTTTCGTTTTTTAATTTTTTCTTTAATATCACTTCAAAATCAGTTTCACTATTAATCTTTTTATCCTGTGTATTTTCTGCCAAGTCTTCACAAAGTTCCAAACCTTCATCAAATATCGTTAAATCATCTAGAACTTTAGTGTTTATAAAATATTTCTCTTTATCAATATATAATGGTAAATCACTACCAAATAATGTTGTTGCATTTTCATGCGCCAATAAAGTATTAGCTAATATTATATTAAGCTTAACAGGTTTTCTTGCCGATATTACTTTTTTACCTAACGCAAGTAGCAATGTTGTCTTTGCTATTTGAACACTTAACGGGTGAATATCAATTCCGTAAATCTGTTCATTTATTTCTTCAACTTTGACATTAGGATTTAATTCTTTAATTCTATGAATTGCAGCACGTAGAAAAGAACCGCTTCCACAAGCGGGATCAAGTATCTTATCAGTTTTTTTAAATTCAAATTCTTTTACTATTCTTTCACATAACCAATCAGGTGTATAATACTCGCCAAGCGAGTGCCTTGTGTCTAAATCAATTAACTCTTGATAAACACCCTTCAAAACATCTTCATCAACTTTTTCAAAATCAAAAGATGAAATCTCTTGAGCAATCAAACGGAAAACTTTTTTAAGACTCTTAAAGTTTCTATCACTTACAACCCAATGGTAAAAATCATTGTCTACAAAGTTCCTGATATTGTACTTGTGAAATATGTTTCCATCTAAAATTGCTTTCAGCTCATTGTCATCTATGTAGTCATCATTAGAGATAACACTATAAGCAAGCATTTTAGAAAAAACACTTAAGTAAGAGTGAATAAGAAAAATATTTTCTCTTCCGTCAAAAGAACCATAAGCAACACTTAAAAACTTATTCCATTGATCATAGGAAACCTGAACCTCACCATACTTTTTAGCTTCTTGAAACCAATTGCTTAATTCGCGGTAAGATTCAATAAACACATAACTCTGATAACCGAATGCTTCTTCAATTCTTTTTAATGTAGCACGTTGCTTTTCCTCTTTGAAAAGAAAACGGTCGATCCAATAATAAAATTCATCAGCATTTTTTTCAGATAAAATAAATGACGCGCTTTTAACTTCATCTAAAATTAGCTCATCTTCTTTTAGCACATTTAATTTATCAAGACAATCAACAGCAGGGGCAAAAATTTTCCATGTAATAAAATCGGAAGCGATTAAAACAAAATTATAGCCTTCACCAGAATTGAACTGTCCCAACAAATAACCCGCTAACTGTTCTTTAGCGTGTTTTAGCATTACCTTCAAATCATTTTCAAATTCAATAATAATTTTATTGTAGAGTGTGTCTGCACTTCCTTTATGCAGCTTGTCCTTGCGCGGAATATTAAGAACGGTAGTCTCAGCTCCAAGAGTAATCTTATCAATCAATCTTAAAATATCTTTATCATCGCCGTAAAGCCTGTTTAATAAATCCTTAAAAGCCTCCTTCTTGGTGTGCTCTTTATTAGCCTGCTTTACTTTGTGGAAGTATTCTTTGATTAGATTTGATTTATTATCAGACATTTTATTTAATTCATTAGAGTTATTGACAAATTGTCTTATCCACCAACTCAGTACCCTTGAAAAGGAATTAGAAGGGAGTTTCGCAAATCGTATATCTGATTATGAAAAGAACAGCTTTAAAATAAGGAACGGGGAGGAAAGAAAGTAGAATGAACAAAAGAAAAAATGGCTTAGAAAATAATCTGACACAGATAAAAATTCTCATTAAAAAGTAAAATGATTATCTTAATTATTTCATTGCCTCTCCCTTCATCATTTTTTATTATTGTTTATGAAAAAACTATTAATATTTCTTACTGTTTTAATCAGCACATCTTTTTTCAGTTATCGACAGCGATAACATATTCAATTCTACAACCTCCTCAACTTTTAAAATAATGTTTAATTCTCAACGTTCAGTTTTTTAATTGATCAATTTAACTGAATCGTCTTTATTATTGCTATTAATCAATTAAACTTGAACAAATGACTAAATGTTCGTATATTTCTAACAAGTTAAAGCAACATATAACAAACAAAGGTGCACAAAATGAGAAGTAAAATACCTGTAGATGATTTAAGAGATTTAATCATCCTACAATTTGGCTCTCAAGTTAACTTAGCAAAAAAAATTGGGCTTGATGATGCCCGTGTATCAAGAGGAATAAAAAATCAGTCACCAAAGTTTTTGGCTATGCTAAAAAAGGCCGGTATTAAACTTGAAACATTAGAGAGTAATTTAAAGAGAGATACGAACGCAGGATTACACGAAAAGATGACACGGCTGCAGGAAAGAATTATTGTTCTTGAAGATATGTTGAGGCAAAAAGATAATGTAATTGAAAATCAGAATAATCTTATAGAAAAGTTTTCGGGGTTATTAGATAAACAAACAACAAAGAAATAGTTATTTAATTATTTGGGAGATTGGAGGAAGTATGGCAGCGGTAAGAGCAAAAGACAACAAGTTGTTCATTGATTATAGAGTAAACGGGGAAAGAAGAAGGGAATTTCTAAAGCTTGCTGATACTAGGGAGAACAGAAAGATCGCCGAGATAAGAAGGAAAGAAATTGAATTTGAGAATGCTACTGGTTTATTAAGTGAGCGAATTCGAAGATCAAATAAAAAGGGAATGACTTTAAATAAAGGATTAGCTGAATTTTTAGAGGGCAAATCAGAAATAAGACCTTCTACGCATGCTAATTACAGACAAGCGATGGAAAAGTTAATTAAATACACCGGTGATATAAGCATCAACAAAATAACACCAGAATTAGTTAAAGAAGTCCGCGAGAAATTAAAGACCGATAAATACAAACCAAATATTACAAGAAAATCCATAGCAAAGGAAAACCAGAATCAGGAAACAAAAGAAATAAAACTTAAAGTAATTAAAGAAAATACTGCTATCAGTTATTTCCATAAGCTGCGGATAATTTTTAATTACTTTGTGAAGCAAAAGTATATTGAAGTGAATCCGATTCCTTCGCAAAAACTTAAACTCAATAGAATTGTAACAATCCCGGACAAAGATCTGATTGATATATTATCAAAATTAAAATTACAGAATCGTGAACATTATAAAGTAGTGATGTTTCTTTTGCTAACAGGGTTGCGAGTAGGTGAAATAATCGGACTGAGCTTTGAAAAGAATATTGATTTTCGTGAAGAGATCTTGAGAGTCTGGAACTTTAAAAAAGATCGTGAAGATCTTCTTCCTTTGTACCCTGAATTATCAGAGTTTATTCGAAGTGAGTGGAATGTTTATTCAGGCTTATTATTCAATTATAAATCAGCACACTCACTAAAATTTTATGATCGATTTAGGCAAAGAGAAGGTTATGATAAATATTCATTTCATACGTTAAGAAAAACATTCATTACAAAACTTATAAATAGCGGAATGAGTGTATATGATGTGATGACTTTAGCACGTCATAAGAATATTGAAACCACTCTCAGGCATTACTCACTTGCTGACTTGAGAAGGATGGGGAATGAGATCAGTAGTCGTACAAATATGGGCACCATTTTGGGCACTGAATTCAAAAAAGGCTTAAAATTGGTTGAAAACGCATAAAAAAAGGCAAAACCTAACGTTTTGTAATCAGCAGGTCGCGGGTTCGAGTCCCATAGCCAGCTCACTAAAACCCTTAAAACAATTTGTTTTAGGGGTTTTTTATTTTTAGTGTTTAATTTCATTTTTCTTAATTTTTATATAACAATTAAAAAATTCTTATGAAAATTACTCTCTTTATCATCCTATCTTTTCTTTCCATATCACTAACAACATTTTCACAAACAGAAAATCAAACCAAAACATTATTAATTCGTTGTGATGATCTTGGAATGTCTCACTCGGTTAATATGGCATTTAAAGAGTTAATGGAATCTGGATTGAAATTTTCTGCATCGATCATGTTTCCTTGTGCGTGGTATCAGGAAGCTGTTGATATATTAAAAGAGCATCCCGAAATAACTGTAGGTGTTCATTTAACTTTAAATGCTGAGTGGAAAAATTATAGCTGGGGACCAGTTGCTGGAAGAGATAAAGTTCCATCTCTTGTTGATTCAGACGGATATTTCTTTCCATCACGTGAAAAGTTTTTTGCTAACAATCCAAAAGCAGAGGAAATTGAGATAGAACTAAGAGCACAAATCGAAAGAGCAATAAATTCGGGAATCAAAATTTCTTATCTTGATTATCATATGGGCACCGCCGTTGAAAAACCTGAACATCGTGCAATAGTTGAAAGGTTGGCTAATGAATATGGACTTGCAATATCCAGATACTTTGGTGAGGTTGATGTTGAAAGCATGTACTCTGTTGATATTGATAAAAAGAAAGATTACTTATTTAATCTTTTAGAAAAAATTGAACCAGGTAAAATTAATTTACTTGTCTGCCATATTGGTAAAGATCAACCAGAGCTGCAAGCTATGATTGATATGAACTCTTTTGGTTTGTCTGAAATGAGCAAACATCGCAATGCTGAACTAAATGCACTTATATCTGCAAAGCAGCAAAATATTTTTGAAAAAGATAATATCAAGCTTGTCAACTACACCGATTTAATAAATGAAATTGGTCTATTCAAAATGAAATCTCCTGTTGAAACTGGTTATTGATTTCATCTTTTAGTGGCGTTTTAAATTTAGACTAACTTTATATTTAGCCATATCAGCAATTGATTAAAGCACTTTTATAAATTATATTTGTTGTGCACTAATCACTCTTAGGGGAGTTATATGTGTTCTGAGTTCAATTGTTTCTTTTCTAAAATAGTTTCTCATAAATCTGCTAGCAAGAAAATAGCATCTGCGATGTATTTTCACTTCCAAATATTGTCTAAGACATCACAATCATTAATTAATAAATTTAACTATCGGTGAATTATGAAAACTTTTTTTACCACTCTTTTATTTCTTCTGATTTCATCAATCTCAATTGCTCAAAGCAAGCTTGATTCAGGTTTAGTTGCATTTTTCCCATTTAACGGAAACGCCAATGATGAAAGCGGCAATGGGTTCAATGGAATCATTCACGGTGCAACTCTTGTACAAGATAAGTATGGTAATGCTAATAGTGCTTTTCAGTTTAACGGTGTTTCTGATGATATAACTGTCTCGCACGATCCACTGCTTACCTTAACACGGCAGATAACTCTAACTGCCTGGGTAAAAAGAACCCGATTTGGAATTGATATGATATTTGAAAAAGGAGGTGACTGGACTCTTGGAACCTGTAATTATGGTATGTCACTTCATTACATTAATAATAATATGTTCTATTTCTTTTTTAGCGGCGGCTGGAGAGGTACCAGTGGAGTAAATGACTATGATTGGCATCACTATGCAATAGTCGCTCAACAAGGTCAACAGAATCCTTTACTTTACATTGACGGAGAATTAAAACCAATCGAATTTTCAGAAGGTGCATCAGTAATCAATTTAGCTTCATCTTCTCTGGATTTGCATATAGGTTCTCAATTAGGAACTTATCCATACTACGGTGCAAATATCATTGATGATATCAGAATTTATGAAAGACTTCTGACAGAACAGGAAATTTACATTTTAGCTGGTAATAAGGGATTAGTAGCTTATTTCCCTTTTAACGGAAATGCAAACGATGAAAGTGGAAATGGTAATAATGGAATAAATCATAACGGGATTTTTAGTAAAGACAGGTTTGGGAATGATAATTCTTCTATGCTTTTTTCTGGAAACGATAGTTATGTTGAAGGGACTAATCCTGGAAATAATTTGCCAACAGGAAACTCACCAAGAACAATTACCGCGTGGATCAAAGAATATTCTTTCCATCCCTGGGGTAATAATATTTTCCATTATGGGTTAGATCAAGCAGCACCCACTAATTTTCATCTTTACACAACGGATGTTATCAGATTTGGTAACGGATATGACTTTGGCGTTGTAGCTGGCACCACCCCTATCGTTGATTCTACCTGGCATTTTGTTGCTGGTGTATACGAAGGAGGCAGTGAACACATTGCGAAAGTGTATGTAGATGGTAAACTTGACGGTACTGGCGTGCTCTCAACGGAACCCAATACCATACTTGGCAGCAACTGGAAAATCGGAAGATTTATGACAGGCAGCAACAACTTCAATGGCGAAATTGATGAGGTGAAAATTTATAACTGGGCACTTACTGAAACTGAAATAGAGAAGGAGTATAATCTAACAAGAAAAAGCCTGGTCGCCTATTATCCATTCAACGGCAATGCCAATGATGAAAGCGGAAACGGAAATCACGGAACCATAACCGGGGCACTTGTTACCCCTGCTGCCGATCGATATGGTGAAGAAGGGAAAGTATACAAATTCTGGTATCCGGATTATGTGAGTGTGCCAACCAATTCCTCGTTTTTTACCGATGAATTTACGGTTTCATATTGGTATAAAGTTGAAGCTTATTGGGGCGATCGCTGCGTTTTGAGTTGCGTGGGCAGAAACGGAGGTTATCAACAGCCATTTTCTGGAACAACCTTCCAGTACCTGTTCGGGTATAATTTCCCAACCAATAGCTGGTTCTGGACTAATTACACCGTTCCAAACACTCCAAATACCTGGCAGCATATAGCAACAACCTATAAAAAGACCGGTGACAATGCATCCATAACGAAACTTTATATCAACGGTGAATTGAAGAGCAGTGACACGTATGGCAATACAATTGCATATCCCGGCAGCGAAATATTTTACATCGGACGAAACCATAGTGATTTAGGCTTAAACGGTGAATTAGATGAAGTAAGGTTCTATAACAAAACCCTTGATGACCAGGAAATTAAAAACTTGTATTTATCAGAAACAAAACCCGTTCTGCAATCTCCGGCAAATCAATCAACTGTTGCCACTCTGACACCTGAAATGATTTGGAGGAGTCCTTTAGAGAATGTTGAATTCAGGTTTCAACTGTCGACCGATTCTCTTTTTAGTTCTATTCTTCATGAAATTGTTACCACCAATATAAAAACGCAATTGCCAGATACATTACTCGCTGAAGGACAAATCTATTATTGGCGTGTGCGAACTACAATAAATGGCGAAACAGGTCCATGGTCAGAAGTTTATAACTTTAACATACTCTTAACTGATGTTAAAAACGAACACCAACTTCCAACAGAATTTGCTTTGATGCAGAATTATCCAAACCCGTTTAATCCAAGCACAACAATTAAATACAATATTCCTTCTTTAGGGAAGGGGCTTTCCGCCGGTGGCGGACTGTCCGTGCAGTTAAAAGTTTATGATATTCTGGGAAATGAAATTGCAACTCTGGTAAACGAACAACAGCCCGCAGGAGTTTACGAAATTAATTTTAACTCTAACAAATTAGCCAGCGGTGTTTATTTATATAAACTGCAGGCAGGAGGTTTTACAGAGACACGCAAAATGATTCTAATGCGTTGATATTTATAGATCATAAAAAAATATTATTAATTTTTTTAGAAAGTTAAAAATGAAAAAGCAACTTAGTAGACACTCGCTTGTTCGATTAATGTTTTTGATCTTTTCAATATCGATTTTCTTAGTTTGCGATTTATTTGCACAACAGCCAACATTCAATTGGCTTGGTACACTTGGCGGTAACTTTAGTCGTGCTTTTGGTGTATCTGCCAATGGTCCGGTTGTTGTCGGAGTTTCCGCCAATGCTAACTATCAGGAAAGAGCATTTAGATGGACGCTCGCAAATGGTATGCAAAACCTTGGCTCCCTTGGTGGTAGTCAAAGTGTTGCAAATGCTGTTTCTGCGGATGGATCAATTATTGTCGGTTATTCAAGAGACGCTAATGAGATCAAACGTGCATTTAAATGGACGGCAGCGACTGGTATGCAAGATCTTGGAGCCGGGGATTGGACTGATGCAGTGGCAATTTCCTCGGATGGTTCAGTCATTGTAGTAAACAATGGAATGGAGGGATTGGCTTATCGATGGACATCTGGCGGAATGGAAAACTTAGGAACACTTGGAGGAAATCAAACAATTGCTTATGATATCTCTGCTGATGGTTCCGTCATCGTTGGATTTTCCTATGTTAGTGCCGGAGACCCATATGCATTTCGTTGGGTTAGTGGTTCAGGCATTCAGCAAATTGGAACTTACTACAGTTTTGCTCGTGGTGTTTCTGCAGATGGAAATACTGTTAGTGGTTCAGAAACAGGTGCGGCAGGTCTTCATCGTGCTTTTCGTTGGACGCTTGGCAGTGGTTTTGAGTATGATATTGCAGGAAATTTTAGTTATGGGCTTGCTGTTTCAAATGATGGAAGTATTATTGTCGGAGACGGTGGTGATGGCGCCTTCCGATTATCAAATGCCGGAGGATTAGAATACCTGCATCAAGTATATTCAAATCTTATCAATCCTGGCTCTGAATTAATTGATGCTGTAGATATATCTCCAAATGGACTTTATATCGTTGGCAACGGAACAAATTCATTAACAGGACTTGGTGAAGGATATTTATTAGCAGTAAATGGAATTACTTCTGTAAATGAATCAGATAATAATCCGAAAGATTTTTCATTATCTCAGAATTACCCAAATCCATTTAACCCAAGTACAAAAATAAGTTGGCAGTCGCCAGTAGGCAGTTGGCAAACTTTAAAAGTTTTCGATGTTCTTGGTAATGAAGTAGCTACTCTTGTTGATGAATATAGAAATGCTGGAAGTTATGAAGTTGAATTTTCCACCCTAGGCGGATCAGCCTCAGGCAGAAATGTAGCGCACGAATCCCTTCGTGCGAGTGGAGTTTATTTCTACCAATTAAAAGCCGGTTCATTTATCCAAACAAAAAAGATGATTATGTTGAAGTGACCTTGATCTTCTAATGTTTAAATTAAAATCTGGCTCAGGAAACTGAGCCATTTTTTATTTTAATCATAAATATTTATTTAAATTGCCCACTGCAAATTCATCCTTATTGATAAATTTATTTTCAGGAGTTTCAATGGAATTCTTTGAATCAATTCTTACTCAGATAAGTGATCTTTTATGGGGTTATCCTCTTATCATTCTTCTATTTGGTACACACATTTATTTAACTATTAGATTAAGATTTATTCAAAGGTTTATCGGCAAGGCAATAAAAATTTCCTTAGGTAGAAATAAAGAAGGGAGTGGTGATATAAGTCAGTTTGGTGCTTTAACCACGGCACTTGCTGCAACAATCGGAACAGGAAATATTGTTGGTGTTTCAACTGCTGTTGCTGCCGGCGGTCCCGGTGCTGTTCTTTGGATGTGGCTTACAGGAGTTTTTGGTATTGCTACAAAATACAGCGAAGCGCTGCTTTCAGTAAAATATCGTGTTACTATGAAAGATGGTTCAATGGCGGGCGGACCAATGTATGTGCTTGAGCGCGGATTAAATATGAAATGGCTTGCTATTTTATTTGCAGCATTTACTTCTGTAACTGCATTTGGAATTGGTAATATGGTTCAGGCAAATTCAATATCAACATTAGTTAATGAAACATTTCAAATTCCCACCTGGATAACAGGCGCAATACTAACAATCCTTACCGCCGTTGTAATATTAGGTGGAATAAAATCTATTGCCAATGTTTGTGAAAGACTGGTTCCATTTATGGCAATAACTTATTTCCTTGGTTGTTTGATAATCTTGATAATAAACTATGCAACTGTGCCTGCAACATTTAGTTTGATTTTTCATAGTGCATTTTCTGGGCGGGCAGCTATCGGTGGATTTTTAGGTGCTGGCGCTAAAGAGGCAATTCGATTTGGTATTGCTCGCGGACTCTTTTCAAATGAATCAGGTTTGGGAAGCGCGCCAATAGTTGCGGCAGCGGCACAAACAAAAAATCCAATCAGGCAAGCGCTTGTTTCTTCAACCGGAACGTTTTGGGATACTGTTGTAGTTTGTGCGATGACTGGTTTAGTAGTGGTTAATTCAAATGATTGGACAAAAGGATACACAGGGGCAACGCTTACCAAAAACGCATTTAGTGATATTCATATTATTGGTCCAATAATTTTAACGCTTGGGTTATTAACCTTTGTTTTCTCAACAATTCTCGGCTGGTCCTATTATGGTGAAAAAGCAGCAGAATATCTTTTCGGTACAAAAATTATTAAGCCATATCGTTATGCGTGGGTTTTATTCGTGATGATCGGTTCAATGCTTTCTTTAAATATGGTTTGGACTTTCGCAGATATTACCAATGCTTTAATGGCTTTACCAAATTTAGTATCGTTACTTTTATTAAGCGGAATTATAGTAAGCGAAACTAAAAAATATCTATGGGATGGAAATCTTGATGAATTTGGAGATTAGTTATTGCATAAATTTTTTTTGTCTATTTAATATTCTTGCCGAAAAATTTAAGAACTGAATAAAACTTTTAGAAATTATTTCAATTCTTCCTCAAAAATTTCTCTTTAAGTTTTTCTGAAGCCACTCATACTAACTTAATATCCAGGTCTCCTTTTAAAAGTTAATTTCGCAGTGGGATTCATAAACAACTAATTTTAATTAAGGAGCGAGCCATGAAAAAAATAATTGCTGTGCTTTTAGCACTGATTGTTGTTCCGGTTATGTCTTTAAATGCCGAGGAATTACCAAAAGAAAAAAAAGTTGCTGCAGTTGATAATCTTACAGTTGGAATTACCTCCGATAATAGCGGTCTTAGGACCAGTTCAGCAAATATTTTGTCTAACCTGATTACAGATGCCTATCTTGAAGATTCTGATGCAAGAAAAGCAATGATTCCACTTTTAGAAATGCTTGATAAAGGCAAGACTGATTGTGAAAGAATTGCAGCCGCAGTTGCGTTATACAAACTCGGCAATAGCATCGGAATTTATCGCTTACGCGGTGTTGCACTATTTGATGATAATGAAAAAGTAAGTAAGGTTTGCAAAAATTTGTATTATACTTTTCATAAATTAAATGGTACTGAATACTTAATTGATATTTAATTTATTTGGATTATAAAATGATAACCGAATTTTAACGACAAGCCAAAGCAAAATAAAAATTGGCTTGCCGTTTTTTATAGTATTCTTTTTTATCACATAAACTAAACATACCATTTCTTAAGCTTAATCATCATACCAAATCTTAGATTAACTAAATTATTATTTCAATTCATTTACTAAACATTTCTTAAATCATACTTAGTTCTACTGTTAATTGCATTTTAACTTTTATATTTTTACTTAAAGATTTCAAACTTAAAATCGGAGTTTAAAATGAAGTACAGGAAACTTGGGAATTCAGATATTGCAGTTTCAGAAATAAGTCTTGGCTGCTGGACAATGGGCGGACTGAATTGGGTAAACGGTGTACCTAATGGCTGGGCAAATGTTGATGAAAATGAAATTAAGAAAGCCGTTGATTATGCGATTGATCATGGAGTAAATCATTTTGACAACGCTGATGTTTATGGAAACGGTAGAGCAGAAAGGATGCTTTCCCGAATTCTTGGAAACAGATCTAAAAAATTAATTATTGCTACAAAAATTGGATGGTTTCCCGGAACCGCAGAACACGCCTATGAGCCCGCACATATCCGTCATCAATGCGAACAATCCTTAATCAATCTTAAAAGAGATTATATTGATATTTATTATTTCCATCACGGAGATTTTGGTGAGAATGATAAATATCTTGATGATGCTATCGAAGTTATGTATAAACTTCGTGATGAGGGAAAGATTAGATTGATTGGACAATCAGCATACAGACATGAAGATTTTGTAAAGTTAATTCCAAAAGTAAAACCGGATGTTATTCAAAGTTTTGCCAGTGCAATTGATGACAGATTTTTACAGGATGGTTCTCCTACCCGTCAGCTTTTAGATAAATACAAAATTTCATTTGTTGCATTTGGTCCACTATCACAAGGTTTACTGCTTGGTAAATATCATCCGGGTACCCCGCCGCAATTTGAAGCCGGTGATCATCGCGCTAATGCCGATAGATTTAAACCGGAATATCTTGCAAAGCTTGAACCGAAAATTGAAATGCTGAAAAATAAATTTGGTCCTTCAAATCAGGAACTATCAAGGGCTGCATTACAGTACCTCTTATTTTACAAACAGGTTGGCGCTGTTATTCCGGGCTTCCGTAATCTTGACCAAGTTAAATCTAATTTAAGCGGAATGGATAATCCATTAACTGAAGAAGAATTTAAATTTATTAAAAGCATTTTTTCCGAATAGAAAAATCTTTTAGAGTAAAAAAACAATGAGAAGAAATATCTTTTATCTGATAATATTCTTATCAGTTCTAAATTTTGCAAAGCTCTTTGCACAAAACTCCGAATCAAATATTAACATCATACCTCAACCGACCAATGTTATTGTAGGTGATGGATATTTTGAAATTAATAATTCAACTAAAATTATTTGTGATAAAAAAAATCAAGATGTAGCAAATTATTTAAGAAGCATCCTTCAGCCTTCCACAGGATACAATTTACCAGTAGTTGAATTAAATAATAAAAACGTTTCTGATGCTATTATATTAATGCAGGAAAATGTGAATTCTGATTTAGGTAACGAAGGGTATCAGTTAACTGTTTCGGGAAAAAATATTTTGATTAAAGCAAATGCAGATAATGGTCTGTTTTATGGTGTGCAAACCTTAAGACAATTATTGCCTGCGCAAATTGAGAGCAGTACCGGGGTCGAAAATATTGCATGGAAAGTTCCTTTAGTTGAAATTAATGATAAACCTAAATTCGTTTGGCGCGGACTTAATCTTGATTGCTGTCGGCATTTTATGAGCAAAGATTTTATCAAGCGATATATCGATTTGCTTGCATATCATAAATTTAACATTCTGCATTGGCATTTAACGGAAGATCAGGGATGGCGTTTGGAAATTAAAAAATATCCGGAGCTTACAAGCAAAGGTGCATTCAGAATTTATGATGATGGATCAACATACGGCGGATTTTATACTCAGGAAGATGTAAAAGAAATTATTAATTATGCTGCAAGCAGATTTATTACTGTTGTTCCGGAAATTGAAATGCCCGGGCATTCTACTGCCGCTGTTGCTACATATCCAGATCTTTCTTGCACCGGCGGACCATTTGAAGTAGGAACTCTTTGGGGCATTTATAAAGATATTTACTGTGCGGGCAACGATGAAACATTTAAATTTCTTGAAGATGTTCTATCAGAAGTAATTGAACTATTCCCTTCAAAATATATTCACATCGGTGGAGATGAAGCACCTAAAGACAGATGGAAAAATTGTCCCAAATGTCAGCAAAGAATTAAGAACGAAGGATTATCTGATGAACACGAATTACAAAGTTATTTTGTAAAGCGAATTGAAAAATTTATTAATTCAAAAGGGAAAAAAATAATAGGTTGGGATGAAATTCTTGAAGGTGGTTTGGCACCTGAAGCAACTGTACAATCCTGGCGTGGAGTTAAGGGTGCTATCGAAGCAGCTAAGCAAGGGCATGATGTAATTGTTTCGCCAACCAGTAATTGTTATTTCGATTATCCTGTTGATGTTACCGATTTACAAAAAGTTTATTCATTTGATCCTATTCCTGCTGAACTTACTGAACAGGAGAAAAAACATGTTCTTGGAAGTGAAGGTAATATGTGGAGTGAATATGCACCGCAAGAATTGATTGATGACAGATTGTTCCCGAGAATGCTGGCATTATCAGAAGTTGTGTGGACTTATCCAAAAGAAAGAAACTATGAAGAATTTTTACAGCGAGTTCAAAAGCATTATAATAGATTGGATTTGCTTGGAGTTAATTATGGTTTGGAAACAAAACCTTTTGACATTACAAAAAACTTTAACAAAGAAAAAAATGTTTTTGAATTGAATGTTAATCAACTACAAAATGATCTGAATTTTCATCTGGCAAGCAATTCAGCAGGGAATTATAATTTATTATCGGACAAGGATAATCATATTACAGTTTCAAATTCAGATGAATTAAAGTTTTCATTTTCCAGAAACAATAAAAATGTTGGTAAAATATTTAGATATGGTTTTACTTTTAATAAAGCAACAAGAAAAAATGTGACAATCACAAATCCATATAACGAAAGATATTCTGCAGGTGGCGTGCAAGCTTTAACAGATGGTGTGCGCGGATCAGATAGTTTCCGTGGCGGGGATAATTCCTGGCAAGGTTATCTCGGTGATAATTTTGAAGCAATTGTTGATTTAGAATCACTGCAGGATATAAATAAAATTGCCTGCGGATTTTTTCAGGCTTCTTCTTCTGCTGTTGTTTTTCCTGAGTATGTAGAATTTTTTATATCTGATGATGGAATTAATTTTATAAGTGTTGGAAAGGTTGAAAATATTTCTTCTCTCAGAAATCCTGACTGGATGCAAAAAGATTTTTCTTTGGATGTTCAGAACACAAAAGGAAGATATATAAAAATCTTTGCCAAAAATCCGGAGACACTTCCAACATGGCATCCTGTATTCGGCGGTAAAACCTGGCTAATGGTTGATGAAATTATTGTAGAGTAAAAATATTTAGTTCTTGATATACATTGACGCAAGTAAAATTTATTTATTACCCGGTGCGAAATGTCATTTCGACCGACCTGCTCGCTGACGCAGTCAAAGCGGGAGGGAGAAATCTTTTATGCTATATTTTTGCAGATTTCTCAGTTGAGGACTCCTTCGAAATGACTTTTACTGCTCTTGCAGCAACTTCTAAAAGCTATGCGACATAATTAATATTCTTAAATATAAACTATGAAAACTGCAATTGTAATTGGGGCAACGGGATTAGTTGGAAATCATATCACAAAAAAACTTCTGGATGATGCACGATATCATAAGGTAAAAGTGTTTGTCAGAAGGTCTCTTAATTATGAGCATCCAAAACTAGAAGAACACATAGTTAACTTTGATGAAATTGAAACCTGGAAAGAAAAATTAACCGGCGATGAACTTTATTCGGCATTAGGAACAACAATTAAAAAAGCAGGCAGCAAAGAAAACCAATACAAAATAGATTTTACATATCAATACGAAACTGCAGAAGTTGCTTCCCAAAACGGAGTTCAAAAATATTTACTTGTTTCTTCTGCTGGTGCAAATAGTAAATCAAGTAATTTCTATTTGAGGATGAAAGGAACTCTGGATGAAAAAGTTGAACAACTAAATTTTGAAATGATTAGAATTTTTAGACCATCCATTCTGGCAGGAGAAAGAAGTGAAAAGAGAATGGCTGAATCGTTTGGAATAAAAATAGCCGGAATAGTTACAAAATTTATCCCGGCTCTAAAAAAGTACCGCCCAATCGATGCGGAAATAGTTGCAGCGGCAATGATCAAATCTGCTAATGAAAGTCAGGTAGAATTTTTTAAAATTTATCAACCTGAAGAAATATTTGAAATCTAAATTTGTTGTTGAGCCAACTTACCAAGATTAAATCTTTTTCTTTCCAGAGTATCCAAATAAAGTTTTCTTAATCTTATCGATTTAGGGGTAACTTCCACCATCTCATCATCTTCAATATATTCTAATGCTTCTTCCAAAGAAAATTTAATAGCAGGGGTTATCTTAACTGCTTTATCGGATCCAGAAGCACGCATGTTAGATAATTTTTTTCCACGCTGAACATTTACTTCAATATCATTTTCTTTAGTATGTTCGCCGATAATTTGTCCTTTATAAACAATCTCACCGGGCTCAATAAAAAATTTACCTCTGTCCTGTAAACCATCAATAGCATAAGCAGTGGCGGCACCTTCTTCCATAGATATTATAACACCATTTTTTGTTGTGCCTATTGATCCTTTAAAAAATTCATACTGATAAAATCTATGATGCATAACAGCTTCGCCTTGTGTGGCTGTTAATACCTTTGTACGCAGACCCATAATTCCGCGGGAGGGAATATGAAATTCAATTTTATTCATACTTCCTTTGTTTTCCATTTTCATCAATTCACCCCGGCGTTGCCCTACTAACTCAATTACCTTACCTGAAAATTCGGAAGGGACATCAACTACGAGTACTTCAATCGGCTCGGCTTTTTTGCCATCGATAGTTTTGTAAATTACTTTTGGTTCACGTATCTGCAGTTCGTAACCTTCACGTCTCATATTTTCGATAAGGATTGATAAATGTAAAATTCCTCTTCCGGAAACACGATAAGTATCCGGTGAACTGGTCTCCTGAACACGGAGTGCAACATTGTGTTCAAGCTCTTTAAATAGTCTATCACGCAATTGACGCGAGGTAACGAACTTGCCTTCTCTTCCAAAGAAAGGAGAATTGTTTACAGTAAAAGTCATGCTAATTGTTGGTTCATCAATTGAGATAATTGGAAGCGGTTCAGGATTTTCAGCGGCTGCAATTGTATCGCCTATATCCACATCCTCAATCCCAACGATTGCACAAATATCACCGCAGGAAACTTCCTCAACTTCAACCCTAACTAACCCTTCAAAAACAAAAAGTTGTTTTAATGTAGCTTCATGAATAGTTCCGTTACGTTTAATGATTGACAGTTTTTCAGATTTTTTTAACTTACCTCTAAACACTCTGCCAATACCAATTCTACCAACATAATCATTGTAATCTAAAGTCATTATCTGAAGCTGCACCGTCCCTTTTTTTGTCGGCGGTGCGGGAAGATCATTAATTATAGAATCGAGCAATGGCGTTAAATCTTTGCGTTCGTCTTTTATATCTTTTATTGCCCATCCGTCTCTGCCGCTGGCATAAATAACCGGAAAATCAAGTTGATCTTCGGAAGCATCAAGATCAATAAACAAATCATAAATTTCATCTAATACTTCCACAGGACGATTATCCGGGCGATCAATTTTATTAATTACAACGATTGGTTTTAAGTGAAGTGCAAGTGCTTTTTCCAAAACAAATCTTGTTTGCGGCATCGGTCCTTCAAAAGAATCAACTAAAAGCAAAACTCCATCGGCCATTTTTAATACACGTTCAACTTCACCGCCAAAATCGGCGTGACCCGGCGTATCAATAACATTTATTTTAAAATCTTTATAAGGAATGCTGATATTTTTTGCAAGAATAGTTATTCCACGCTCGCGCTCAAGGTCATTAGAGTCAAGAAACCTTTCGCGAACAACCTGATTTTTTCTGAATACAGCACATTGTTTTAATATTTGGTCAACAAGGGTAGTCTTACCGTGATCAACGTGCGCAATTATTGCAATATTTCTTATTTTCTTCATCGTTCTCCAAGTGGTTAAAATTTGAGGTGCTAATTTACGGAAGTATGAGCAGAATCAGAACACTATAATTATTAGACTTTTACTACAACTTTCCCAAATGATTTACCTGCTTGAAAATATTTTATTGCAGTATGCATCTCATCAAATTTATAAGTTGCACCAATTAGCGGTTTTGCCAGATTCAATTCTATAATTTCATCTAATAATACTTTCAAATAATCAGCTTTATCGTATAGATAGATAAGATTAAAACCCATTACGGATCGGTTTTGCTCTATCAATTTTAAAATATCTACTTTGGGGCGAGTAAAATATCTGTATGCAAGTTGAAAATAATTTGGAGAAGAAGTATGAGTTGCAAAATTAGAAGCGCCATACACAACTGCTCTGCCTTGCGGGGCAAGCATTTCAAAAGTCGGTTTAAAATATTTTCCTGTTAATGATTCCAATATTAAATCAAGTTTTCTATCGCCTAAAATTTCTTTTAACCCGGATAGAAATTTATCATCTCTAACCAGCAGATGATCTATCTGTTCATCTTTAATGTGAGTTATTTTATTTTTACTGCCCACAGTTCCAATCGTAACGCAATTGTATTTTTTAGCAATTCTGTTAAGATAAATTCCTACTCCGCCTGCCACACTATGAATTAAAACAGTTTGCCTTTGTTTTAAATTACCAAGTTCTTTGATTGCATAATATGCAGTTAATGCCTGCACAACAAATCCGGCGCCTTCATCAAATGACCAATCAACAGGAAGTTTTATTAAATATTTTTTGTTAAGATTAATGTGAGTTGTAAAAGCACCGAAACGTGTAATCCCTATTACTTTATCACCAAGATTAAATTCACTTACATCTTTGCCCTTGTCAATTACGACTCCTGAAAACTCAAGTCCGGGAATTAAATTTTCTTTTGGTGCAGCTGAGTATAAACCTTGAATACAAAAAACATCCGCAAAGTTTAAACCAATAGCTTTAATTTCTATTGTTACTTCATCATCATTAGGATTTACAAGATTTTCTGAGATGAGTTGAAGATTTTTTAACGAACCAACTCTTTCAAGACGATATGCTGACCTTTTCATATAGTGCCATTATTTTTATTGCCTAAAGATATAAATTATTTAATCAAGAGAATGTTAATTCAATCCAATTGTTTTAATTTTGTAATAGCTTTTAATAGTCATTGCGAGCGACGCTCTGAGAGCGAGTCAATCTAACAAAGTGCTTGAGATTGCTTCTCCCGACAAGTCGGGATCGCAATGACATAGTAGAAATAAAACGAGGAACAAATGAACGAACAACTTATAGAATGTGTACCAAACTTTTCTGAAGGACAGCGTCCCGAAATAATTAAACAGATAACAGATGAAATTGAAAAAGTAGAAGGTGTAAAACTTCTTGATGTTGATCCTGGTTACGATATGAATCGTACTGTTGTAACTTTTATTGGTAATGCAAAGGGAGTTAAAGAAGCGGCGTTCAATTCAATAAAAAAAGCTGCGGAGCTGATTGATATGAGTAAACACAAAGGTTCACATCCAAGAATGGGCGCAACCGATGTTTGCCCTTTTGTTCCTGTAAGCGGAATAACAACCGAAGAATGTATTGAGCTTTCTAAAGAAGTTGCAAAACGAGTTGGCGATGAACTCGGAATTCCCGTTTATCTTTATGAAAAATCTGCAACAAAGCCGGAAAGAGAAAATCTTGCAAAGATAAGACAAGGTGAGTATGAAGCACTCGAAGAAAAATTAAAGAAACCCGAATGGAAACCTGATTTCGGTCCAACAAAATTTAATCCAAAAGCTGGAGCAACAGTAATTGGTGTAAGAGAATTTTTAATTGCATACAACATCAACTTAAACACACGCGAAGAAAAATATGCAACTGATATTGCATTTGAATTGAGAGAAAAGGGAAGAAGCGCAAGAGAAGGCGGCAACGGTCCTTTTTACTTTAAGAGTGAAAAGATTTTGAAGTATGAAAAAGATAAATATCATTGCGGAAGTTGTGATTTTGTTGGAAAGACAATTGATGAAACAACCAAGCACTGCAAAGAAAAACATAATTATGATTTAGCAGAACTTTTAGATTTAAACGGAATTGATCCTAAAAACCCTGAGGGACAATCAGTTAAAATTCCTGGTAAGTTTAAACATTGTAAAGCAATCGGCTGGTCGGTTCCAAAATATGATCGGGTACAAATTTCCATCAATCTCACAAACTACAAAGTTACATCAATGCATCACGTCTTTGATGAAACGGAAAAGCTTGCTGCTGAAAGAGGTCTGCGTGTAACCGGAAGCGAAATAGTTGGTATGGTTCCTTATCCGGCTTTGCTTGAAACAGGAAAATACTATTTAAGAAAGCAGCATCGTTCAACCGGAATTCCGATTCGTGATATACTAAACACAGCAGTTCAATCACTTGGATTGAATGATGTTTCTGAATTTAAGATTGAAGAAAGGGTTTTAGGATTGCCAAAAAATCTGGATAATCCATTGGTTGAAATGAAGCTCACAGATTTTGTAGATGAAGTATCGAGAGAAACGCCAGCTCCCGGCGGTGGATCAATTGCAGCATTATCAGGCGCACTTGGCGCAGCGTTATCTTCAATGGTTGCAAACTTAACAGCCAACAAACGTGGCAGCGATCCTGGAACAGATAAAATACTAAATGAAGCTGCAGATAAATGCCAGGAAATTAAAAACACTTTAGTAAAAGCAGTTGATGACGATACAAATGCATTTAACGATTATATGGCTGCGAGACGATTGCCCAATAAAACTCCGGAAGAAAAGAAACATCGTGAAGAAGCAATGCAGAATGGATTGAAGCAGGCAGTTCGTGTTCCTTTAAATACTGCTCAGTTAAGTTACCAGGCAATAGAAATTGCACAAACGGTTGCTAAGTATGGAAACCCAAATTCAATTACAGATGTTGGCGTTGGTGCACAAAGTGCTTACACTGGAGTGCTTGGCGGAATTTATAATGTTCTCATCAATCTTAAAGATATTAAAGATGAAAAGTTTAATTCTGAAATGAGAAAAACTTGTGCAGAGCTAAAAGAAAAAGCTCAGAAAAAACTTAAAGAAGTTCTAGATTTTGTTGAAAACAAATTGTAACCATTTTAACAAACCCATTTCCTTTGAGGAACTGGGTTTGTAATTCCGTTTGACTTTTGACGTTTTTGCAATTCACTATCTATCCAGAATTTGTCTTGCTGATAAACTGCTCTGCCTAAAATATTTCTAACTTGTTGAGACAGATTTATTAATTCACCTTTTGAATTAGTGTAAGACAACCATTCATTCCTTTGCCGCCAGGCAGGCTTTCATGAGAATGACGGCCATTACGAAATCTATTTTTTAAAGATCTCATTCTATAATAAAATCAAAATAAGTGCTTGGGTAGGGTTCGTTTCGTAAAGTAAAGTGCCACCACTCTTCGGCAAGGTTTTTAAAACCGTATTTTTCCATTAGCGATTTCAATAATAATCTGTTAGCTCTTTGCTGTGGAGTTAATTTCGGGTTTTCTGTGTGAGATAATTCACTAAAGCAATCGAATCCTGTTCCCATATCCAGACTGTTGTCTTTAAATCTTTGATCAAGTGGTTTGTAACACTCGCATTGATTATTAATATCAAACTCAGGTTGAGAGGGAAGTGGAATTGGAACAATAGTTAAATCAACAGTACTGCCGCGGCTGTGTCCGGATTTTTCTGCTATATAACCATCAACAAATAATCTGCTCTTATCAACAGTTGGATAAAATTCTTTTTTAGTAAGTGTATCAGCTAATTCTTTAGCCCATCTTACAAAATGATCAACAGCTCTTTGCGGACGATAGGCATCATAAATCTTTAATGAAAGATTAAATTTCTTTAACTCAGCTTGTACTTTTGCAAGCGAATCTGCTGCTGCCTTCGTGATATAACATTTTTCTGATTGGTATCCATCCACAGGAGTTGCGAGAAAATTATGGTTAGTATGATATCGGAGATCTAATGCAATATCAGGAATTACCTGACGGATTTCTACAAATCCTTCAGGAATATTTTGCGAAAGTAAATGAATCGAAAGAGTTAGAAAAAATATCAGTATAAATTTTTTCATATCTCAAACTTACATTAATTAGATTTCCAGTGACAATCTGTGCAGAGGTGATCTTGTATTGACTCTCCAAGTGTTACAGGATGCTGGAATTTTAATCCCTTTAGATCAACTGCGGTATTACCTTTACTATCAGTTTGTGATATTATAAGATGGCAACTGTTACAATCATTAGAAATAACCTTACCATCATCACTAACGTGGTTACCATCGTGGCAGCGAAAACATCCCGGAGTGTAAACATGAGAAATATTATCCGGGAAATGTTTCCAGTTAGCATTCATATATGGGAAGTAATTTCTTGCATAAATCTTTTTAACAATTTCTATTGCCGACTGAATTTCTTCTTTCCTTGATTTATAAACTTCAGGGTAATTGGCGATGTAAAAATCCTTAATTCGTTGATCAATATTTTCCAAAGCTTCTTGTTTAGTTGAATATTTTTCTTCCAATGCATCAACGGAAATACTTTTAATAAAAGGTAAATCCGAATTAATATTTCCGTTAGACATTTGTTTATTCATCTCTTTATCCGGTTGATGATAAATATGTGACGGTCTATTGTGGCAATCAATACAATCCATAGTTCTTTGATTGTTAGTACCGAATAATTTTTCATCAATCTTAACTCCCCTGCTTTTAAAAATAGTTTCCTTCCCATTTTTAGAAGTTACTTTAACCCACGGAATTACTAATCTTCGCTCATCTGTATATATATAACTAATTTGATTATCCAAATTAGCATGCCAATGAATACCTTCAATAGAACCTAATTCACTTTTTCCTCCGCCAATCTTAACTAACATAACAACATCAGATTTGGTATTCTGTTCATCGGATAAATAATAAGTGTGATCAACTCTTATCTGATTATAAAATAAGGAAGGAGTATGACATTGTTCACAAGTTCCTTCTGCAGGACGCAGTGCTGTTACTGGAGTTGGAATTGGTCTTGAGTACTTGTTAAACAAAACCGAATAAACCTGATAAGCTCCGGAAAATTTTGATTTAACATACCAGCTTGTTCCGGAACCAATATGACATCCAACGCAGCCGACACGTGAGTGCGGGGAATCCAAATAAGCAGTGTATTCCGGCTCCATAACCTTATGACAAACCGTACCGCAAAAAGCATCAGTCTCGGTGTATTCATAAGCTTTAAAACTTCCGAAAGCAGAAAAAACTAAAAGTACAATTGTTCCCACTGAAAAAGTTACAAACATAGCTCTTTTTTTAGGATCATTAAGATCTATTACAGGTAAGTAATTACCTCTAACGATACCTCGCAACTCTCTTCTTTTTTCACGAAAAATTCCGAAAGCAATTAATAGCAATCCTATAATTAAAAAGCTGGGAATAATGATGTAAGTAAGAATTCCCAGATAAGTATTTTCAGTTGTACTAAAAAAATCAAGTACAAATAAGAATAAGATTAAACCGGCGCTGATGGTAGCAACTGCTCCGCCGGTAATTGTTATTGGATTATAAACGTATTGAGGGAATCTTTTTTTCATGACAATCTCACGGAATAAAAAGAAAATGATTTGTAATTAGAATAAAAAAGAAATCGTTTGCAAACAAATTATTAATCCGAATCTTCTTCAGACTTTTTTAATTCTTCAGCGCGTTCTTTTTTGATTCGCTCAAGTTCAAGCGGATGTTCTTCAGCCATTTCTTCTTCTGTTATAAATCCTTTAAACCATGCTAAACTCATAGGATATACATCCGGATTGAAGATAACAAAATAGAAGTGCCAGATTACTATAGCTAGAAATGCTAACCATGCTTCATAAAAATGAATTGTTCTTGCAATATCCCAATCAAACTTTGAAAATACTCCGATGTAATCTATATAAGTCCACATCAACAGACCGGTTAAACTCATAACGATTGTACCCCAAACCAAAGCCCAGTATTCAGCTTTTTCTACATAACTAAATCTATCCAATTTAGGTTTAACCTTAGATATTCCAAGATTATATTTTGCAACACCGAGTGCATCCATCAAATCTTTATACTTTGGAAAGAGATCTTTAATTAACTGTCTTCCTCTGGTCGTAAAGGAAACATAATATATATGATATAGACTAACCATAATCATCGTTACAGCAGCAATGCGATGAATCCAACTGCGCGCCTCAACAAAATTTGTTGATATATCTCTTATATGACTAACCCACCACGTATTAGGATAACGTAACATAAATCCCGTTATTACCAAAACAATAAAACTTAAAGCCATTGTTGCATGTTGAATTCTTTCATTCACTGTCATTCTAAGATAAAGTGAATGACCATGACTTTCTTCTCTTATTTTACCCAGTTGTTTTAGTTTTTTTACTTTTGTTTTCTTAACTAAATCTATTGCGTTATGAAGAAACATTCCGCCTAAAACAGTTATAAGTAAAACAATGTAGGTTGCGGATATCCAATATAATATTGGCTCATCCTGCTTTGTTAAAGTAACGTGAATAGTGCCTTGCGTAAACGTCTCGTTGGCTCCAGGATGACACTTTCCGCAAGTTTTTACAAGATTATTTTTATTAACAGTTGAAGTTGGATCAGAAGACGGTTTGATATTATGAATACCATGGCAGCTTCCACAGTTTGCAACTGATGCAGAACCGCCACTTAAAGCAAGTCCGTGATAAGACTGTGAAAATGTTTTAAATCTGTCTGCGGAAATTCCATATTTTTCAGAGAGTCTAACAGAACTATGACAAGGAGAACAAACCTGACTGGAAACATTTTGAAACGCTACGGGTGCATTAGGATCTTTAACATTTAAAATATTGTGTTCACCATGGCAATTTGTGCAAGAAGGAGCATCTGTATTTCCTTTCATTACTAATTGGCCATGAATACTACCTAAATATTCTTCTTTTATTGCTGAATGGCAGGTGCCGCAAGTGTTAGGAATATTCATCCTATTTACACTCGATCTTGAATCAGCGCCCCCTAAAATATCATGAGCCCGATGACAGTTGATACAAGTAGCTGCATCACCGTTGTTCTTAACATTCAAAGCATAACCATGCACACTCTTATCGAAAGAGCTAATGAACCCGGCAGTGTGTGTTGTTCTCTGTCTAACATCTGCATTATCAAGATGGCAGGAAAGACAAAGTTTTTCCTGCGCTATTTTCATTTCAACTTTATTTTCACCATAGGCAGTTTTAGTAATAGGCGATTTGTGACAGGTAATACAATTTGGTGCGCTTTTATCTCCACTTTTAAAAGCAGCAGCATGATTTGAATTTAAATAGCTATTACTTTGTTCTTTATGACAATTTCCGCAGGTTACAATTAAATTTTTACTATTCCATTTGCTTTCAGGATTTTTGGGTGAAATAACATCATGAATGCCATGGCATCCTTTGCAAGATGTATCATCTGTTTTTCCTAATCCCTTTGATTTAAGTATTTGGGGATGAAAGGGATGTTTGGTCAAAGCATTTTGATGGCAGCTTACACAATTTATTTCCTGAATATTTTCTGCGTGAGGCATTGCTTCCGGATCAAATCCTTTATGGCATGCAACGCAGGTTAATTTGGAATGGACTGAATTTTTAAAAACATCTTCTTTTACAAACAGGGAAATGGTTTTTCCCTTTTTCTCCATAGTGAGGGTATTATCACTATGGCACATCAAACAATCATCAACCGATTGAGCATATATATACGAGGGTAGAATAACTAATCCGATTATAAGGAGGGTTTTTGTATATTTTAAAATGCTTGGGAAGCATCTTAATTTCTCGTTTGATGAAAACAGATGTGCCATAAATGATTTTATCAAAATTTATTTCTCAGTTTTTAGTGTTAAAAGCCAATCAACTAATACTTTAAGATCTTCATCACTTCCTTTAAAAGATGATTTATGATCTTTGTCGTTTAGCTTTGCTTCTTTTTTCAAATACTTGTTAAGAAATTCCGCTGTTTTATCTTTGCCAACGTTAGAAAGATCTACAGCATCAGATTTTTTAGATTCAATGCCTTGTGAGGTAACGGTATGACACATATTACATTTATTGTCAGTAAATATCTTTTTCCCATCACCTTCCGGATTGACGGCAAATGCAAAAGCAAAGCCATATAGCGCAACGATTGTTACAACTAAACCGAGATATATTAGTATGTTTTTCATTTTTTATCCTTTTGGTTTTTGTAATCAGAATTTGGTGCCTATTTACTAACAATTAAAGTACCATATTTTTAAAGTTATTATAAGGTAAAAATCAATAAAATATTAATTAAAATTATAGATATTCTCGTCTTTGGGAAGAAATTAATTGATATTTCGCAAGAATTGAGAATTGAATTAGATTCCAGGTGATTAGGTAAATGAACATAATTGTACATAATTAGCTAAGTATTCAAGAAAGTAACGGGTTAAATAAAAAAAGAGATAAAAGAATTAATAGATTTAAGCTGTTGTAAGCAAAGAAGGAATTTTTAGTGAAATTTCATTAAGATCAAACGGTTTGTAAAATATTCCGTTAACAAATCTTTTGATTCTACTTTCAGAATCTTTTACACGATTATCAAAAACATAAGTAAGAACTAAGGGAATATCCGCCCGGCACTTTTTAAATTCTTCGCATTTAATCTGAACCTCGGCTGTTGGCTCTGTATCCATGATTACCAGATCAGCCGCATGATTAGTAATCAACGATGATACAACATTAAGATCTGTCGTAGCAACTACTTTGTACTGAGTCTGCAAATACATTAACAGACTATAGCATAAGCTGAAATCGGGACTATATATTACAATGTTTTTCATTTATTCTAAGAAAGTTTGACTCCCTAAAATGGGTGGCTTTAGAGTAATTGGCTATTTGTGTGCCAAAACACTTAATTGAATAAATTGACTCGCTTGGCTATAAATGGGGAATAATATTAAAAAAAAGAAAATTTGTTTCTCGCAATTGAAAAGTGAGAAAGAAGGTATTTTAAATATTGAGAATTTAAAAAACGTCAAATTAAGCAGAGCAGATTTTCTAAATTCTTATATCCAGCTCTTTCAATTTTCTATATAGAGTTGATAGACCAACTTTCATGGTGTCCGCGGTTTTTTCTTTATTATTATCATTACTTTCTAAAGCACGTAAAATAAAATCCCGTTCAAATTTCCTCACTGAATCTTCAAGAGAACCGGAGAATGAAAATTCCATATCATCTTCTTTGGGTCTAAAGGATATTGGTAAATCTTGTAAAGAAATCAAATCTCCCTTGCAAAAAATAACTGCTCGTTCCATAATATTTTCAAGTTCTCTTACTTCACCTTTCCATTCGTGGTTTAATAGTGCCCTCATTGCTTCGTTATCAATACCGCGAATATTTTTATTAAGTTCTTTTCTGTATTTATTTAGGAAATGATCTGCAAGAAGTGGAATATCTTCTTCACGCTCTTTTAAAGATGGAAGATGAATCTCAATCACATTTACTCTGTAGAAAAGATCTTCTCTAAATCTGCCAGCTTTAACTTCATCTTCCAGATTTCTGTTTGTTGTTGCAATAAATCGTGCATTTACCGAAAGTGATACAGTGGTTCCAACCGGAGTATATTCTTTTTCCTGAATTGCTCTTAATAATTTCACCTGTAATTGCGGCGGCATCTCACTGATTTCATCTAAAAATAATGTGCCTCCATTTGCTGCTTTCATATAGCCGTCTTTATCTGATATAGCACCTGTGAATGCACCTTTTTTATGACCGAATAATTCACTCTCTATAAGATTTTCTGATATCGCTCCGCAGTTTACGGCAACAAAGGGTTTATTTTTTCTGTGACTTTTATAATGAAGTGCACGAGCGACAAGCTCCTTACCGGTTCCGCTATTACCGCTTATTAAAATCGTGGTATCGGTTTCTGCAACTGCTTCAATCATCTCATAAACTTTTTTAATGCTGGCACTTTTCCCGATGATATTTTCAAAATCATATTTTCTATGAATCTCCTCGCGCAATACTCTGTTTTCCAGAAGCAAATCTCTTACTTCAAATAATTTTTTTGCTTTGAAAAGAAGTTCATCAAATTCTACAGGTTTAAGGATGTAATCGCTAGCGCCGTTTCGTAAAGCTGCAATTGCAGTGTCTAAAGAACCAAACGCCGTAATTATTATTACTGAAGTTTGAACATTTAAGGTTTTTATTTTTTCAAGAAGTTCCGTTCCTTTCATAACCGGCATTTCGATATCAGTTATTACCAGATCAAAATGATTCTCTACCATTTTGTCATAAGCTACTTTACCATTTTCTGCTTTCTGAACTTCGTATCCCTCTTTTTCAAGTACATAGGAAAGCGAATCGCGAATTATTTCTTCATCATCCACAACTAAAATTTTATAAGCCATAATTTCCTTTAAATGATATTTTTAATTTATGGGTAATTTGATTATAAAGGTTGTTCCCTGATTAACCTTACTTTCAATTTTTATATCACCTTGAAAGCTTTTTACAATTCCATAACTAACCCAAAGACCAAGTCCCGTTCCTTTGCCTTCTTTTTTTGTCGTAAAGAAAGGTTCAAAAGCTTTTACAAGATTTTCTTCTTTTATTCCAACTCCGGTATCTGAAAAAGTTAATGTTAAATAATCGCCATCGCATTCTGATTTAACACTAATTTTTTCTGCAGGACCTAATTTTTTCTTTTCGACAATTGCATCAACAGCGTTAAGAAGTATGTTAACAAAAACCTGTTGTATCTGATCTGCAATTAGCGGTAGCATCGGAATATCATCATTCAAGTTTGTTTCAAATATAATATCCTTTGCTTTAGTACCAACCTTCGTTATTTCAACTGCCTCTTTAACAACTTTATTAATATCCGTTAATTCAAGTTCGTAATTTGAAGGGCGGGAAAAATCAACAAGATCTCTAATGATTTTAGAAATCCTTGTAACCTGACTTTTTACTAAGCCAAGCTTTTCATTAACAAATGGATCGTTACTTGTTCGTTGTGCAACCTGCACTAATGCAGAAATTGATGCGAGCGGATTTCCAACTTCGTGCGCAATGCCTGCAGCAAGTGTTCCAATACTTTCCATTTTTTGGGTATGAATTAGTTGACGTTCGAGTGTACGTTTTTCTGTCAGATCACGATGTATCCCAAAGTAACCGGCAACTTTTCCGTCCTTATCCAATATTGGCGAAACTAAAAGCTGAGTAAAAAATGGTTCGCCGTTTTTCCTCTGATTTTCAACTTCACCGACCCATTCCTTGCCGCTTGATATTGTGTACCACATTTTATCCCAAAACTTACTTGAATTTTTTCCACTGCCAAAAATGCGGGGATTTTTACCAAGTAATTCTTCTTTAGAATATCCGCTGGCTTTTTCAAATGCCTTGTTAACATAAATCATTTTACCATTCAGGTCAGTAATTTGAAGTGGATTAACAGTGTTTTCAGCAACGTTAAAAAATCTTATTAAATTAGTTTCCTTGTCTTTCTCTTCGCTTATATCCCGGGCAGTTATCAGCATTAAATTTTCATCAAATCCATTTTGGGAAAACGGAACAAAGGTAAGCTTAACATTTACAAACCTTTTCTGAAAAAAGAGTCTCGTTTCTATCTCGCCAGATTTTTTATTTGAAATGCAGTGCTTATAGATTTCTTCAGCTTTACTTCTATCACATAATTCTACATAGTCAAAAAATAAATCAGGTTTCTTTCCGGTTAATTCTAATCTTTCACTTGCAGCTTGATTATAAGATTTAATCTCAAACTTATCATCCACAATAAAACACATATCCGGAAAACCGTTAAACAAAGTAAAATCAAAAGAAAAATTATTATTCATTTTTTACGAATTAGTATAAAATTTGTGCCGCTAAAATAAACAATCCAAAGCTATTTAATAAATGGAAATAACGATCCAATAATCTAAAATTTATCAAAAATGCTGCTGGCTAATTTTTTATGAATACGGTTTTTAATTATTTTTCAATATGAAAGAGCTAATTAATATCTTTAAATACAAATGGATCTGGTTAAATATTTTTCTTAGCGTAATTTCTCTTTTTTTGTCTTTTTATTTCTTTCAAACTGCGGCTATCCTTTTTATTTTATTAAGCAATTTATTTGATATACTCGGTTATCATTTTTCTTTGATTCGAAGGACAACACAGTTACCCGAAAAAATAATTGTTCGTTCTTATAGAATAAACCAGTTTATGTTTGATGTTCTTCTGCTGATTTTAATTGGAATCCAGTTTAATTGGGTTGCTGCAATAGCAGGTTGGATAATGAAACTATTTGGTTTGCAGGATGTTTTTTATTATTTATTTCTAAAAGAAAATTTACCGGCAAAATGGAATTGGATGAAGTGGACTCCGCTTGGATTGATTAAAGGTACGCTTACGAAAAATGAAATTATTATTCAGGCAGTAACAGGAATTGTTATTGCTGTAATTCTTTTGATTATCTATTAAGGAAATATCTAAATGAAAATCGCTTTAGTTCAATATAGTCCTGTTTGGGAAAATAAATCTGTAAGTATGGAAAAGTTAAAATCTCTTTTAGCTCAAACCGATGCGATAGATCTTCTCATCTTTCCTGAAATGACGCTAACAGGATTTACAATGAAGTCAAATGATTTTGCTGAAGAATTGGAAGGGGAGAGCTATATATTTTTTTCATCCCTTGCCAAAGAAAAAAAATGTGCTGTAATGTATGGTATGATTGAAAAAGGAAAGAAGAAAAATTTTAATACTTTGGTTCATCTGAATAACCAGGGGAAAATAATTTCTACTTACAGAAAAATCCATCCATTTTCATACTCAACTGAAGATGTGTTTTATGGAAAGGGAAAAAACACTGTTGTAACAAAAGTTAAAGGAATAAAAATTGGACTATCAATTTGTTATGATTTACGTTTTCCTGAACTGTATCGCTTCTATGCTAAAGAAAAAGTTCATTTGATTGTTGATATTGCAAACTGGCCCGATACACGAATTGAACATTGGAGAACTTTACTTAAAGCTCGTGCAATTGAAAATCAATGTTATGTTGCTGGCGTTAACAGGGTAGGTAATGATCCAAAACTGCATTATAATGGTTTTAGTTCTGTGTTCGATCCAATGGGAAAAGAAATTGTTGCTGTTGAGAATGAAGAAAAAGTTATCGTTGCAGAAATGGATAAAACTTATGTTGATGAAGTGAGATTTAAACTTCCGTTTTTAAATGATATTAGATTAATATAATTTTATAATTAGCAGTGGAGTGTTAACAATGAAGCTCAATCACATTAAAAAAGTTTTCTTTTCATTGATGATCTTAGTTGTGATAAGTTTTTCCTTAGGTCTTACTTCATCATCAATGAGCTCGAGTTGGCAATTAGTATATGAAAATAACGCATATGGAAAACAAGTCTCCGGTGATATTGATAGACTTATAGATGCTGCTATGAATGGAAGTGATATCAAGGTTGTACTTCACTTCTATTCCGTTGAACTTCACTATCAAATGCAGTTAAGCAAAGTTAAAGTTGATATTTGTGATAGGGTTGTAACTGGTTATAATTTTGATTTTAGACAGAACCCATCTAAAAAAAATGTTTACAGCAGAATATCAAGTTATAGCACAAATGGTGAATATATTTCTATATATGAAGAGAATGATTATTTCAGAAATCCAGAAACTATTAATGTTGCAATGAGTTGGTATGTAAGAGATTGAATAGAACTAAACTGATGAATTCTAATCACAGATATTTCTAGGTGGAAAAGATTTCAAAAAAAAAATTGTCTTTGTCTAAAATTTGTAACAGAAAGTATTACAAGAATAATAGCCATAATGTTAAGCGATATTCCTAAATATCTACCCACCTCACCAAGATCATACTTATAATAATCCTTCTTAGCAATTTCTATAAGTTGTTGGCATGATTCTTTAAAAAATTCTTGTTCATTTTCGGAATAATCAACCAGATTAAATTTAGCATATTGTGTTACTAATTTGGAATCATTTATCGCTTTATTAAACAACTTTAATCCAAATAAAACATCATCACTCTTTAGGTTTTTTGAATCATCACGAAAAAAGTTTTTAAAATTCAATTCATTTTTTATGATTGAAATTTGTGTGTTTATAGAATCCGCTAATGGAGTTATCGATGAATTATCTTGTGGATAAATGGTGAAGGCAAGGATGAAGTTAATAATCAAAGATATTTTAAAACATTTCATTTAAATCTAATTGTTGAGGTCACTATTAAAACTTAAATGGAAAGTAAGTCCAAATCAATGAAAATAAAAAAGGACTCTATTGAGTCCTTTTAAAATTTTAAAATTAGAACAATTGCTTTACTTTAGCAGGATCATCTTTTTGCTACTTATATAATCACCAGCTTGTAAACGATAAATGTAAACGCCGCTTGCCAACTGACGACCATTTAAATTTGAATTGAACTCAATTTCGTATCTACCTGCATTTCTGTATTCATCCACGAGTGTTGCTACCTCATTGCCAAGTATATCAAATATCTTCAATGTTTGATGACCACTGAGCGGAGACTGCCAACTGATTTTTGTACTTGGATTAAATGGATTAGGGTAGTTCTGGGAAAGTGAAAACTCGTTTGGAATATTATTGTTTTCTTCAACTCCTGTGACTCCTGTATAACGGCATATCTTTCCATAATCAGCAGTTAACCAACCTGTTTGAGCATCAGCAAAATAAATACTAAAGATTGCATTGCCGCCTTGTGGATCTGCAAGAGGAGTTCCTTGAGTTGTCCAACTTGCACCGCCATCTGTGGTATGTTGAATAATTCCAAATCCATTTACATCTTTAGAAGAAATCCATCCATTGTTTGCATCTAGGAAGAAAACAGTTTTAGATCTTACATTTGGATTGATTCCACTATTAGTAACAATGTTCCAGTTAGTTCCGCCATTAGTCGTTTTTAAAACCTTACCTGCATCACCAACTATCCAGCCGTTGTTAACATCAGAGAAATACATTGCATTGTATCCACCAATATTATTGTCAGTATATTGATATGTCCAATCTGTCCCTCCATTAGTAGTGCGCAATATATAGTATGGGGGTTCAGAACCGTTTTGACCAGATCCATAAAAGGACCAACCGTTGTTTGTATCTATAAAATAAAAAATTCCAGCTCCGTTAAAAGGAACCCAATTATTTCCGCCATCAGTTGTTTTTAAGAATGTTGCAACTTGAGTAGTGAAATTAAAATAAAGAAGCCATCCGTTATTTATATCTACAAATTGAATCATAACTGCAAAATCACCTTCTGTTGTGGAAAGCGCTTTCTTTTGCCATGTGTTTCCTCCATCAGTGGTTTGATGAATGACTACTCCAGAAGAGATACCATATGCCGGTCCAATAGAATTGATTTTCCAACCATGATTTTTATCTGCCCACGACATAGACAATGCGGCATCAGAAGGACTCCAAATCGTATCATCTGGAAATGGAGTTATTTTAAACCAATTACTACCTCCGTCTGTTGTGTGAAGGAAATCGCCTCTGCTGCCTGAAATCCATCCCTCAGTCAAGCTTACAAATTGAACCTTACCAATCATTGCTGATTCACCAGTACCGAGTGGATTGGTTTGAAATGACCAACCGGTTTGAGCTTTTAGTAAACTTCCAGTTAATACTAATAAAAATATTCCTAAAGTAAAAAGTAATTTATTCATGTTAAGTTCTCGCCTGAATTGTTCAATGATTTAATGGTTATTTAGAATTCTAAATTTCTTTTTTATGATTGTTTTTCTTGTTGGATGTTATTTAATAATTGCGGGTATGCAAAACCTGCATAAGAAAAGAATATTTTAATAGTAATAAAAGCAAAAATTAAAATATTTATTAGAGTTTTCGTTTTTTCTCCTCTGTAGAAAACTGTTCTGTATGACGAATCAAACTTAGATATTTATTTATCGTAAACAA